>Ga0187893_10004022_pt1 | contig 28724 bp, 21 predicted proteins | sample MA1701074metaG_FD_139574 | JGI IMG/M metagenome (GOLD analysis project Ga0187893, IMG submission 139574) | White microbial mat communities from a basaltic lava cave in the Kipuka Kanohina Cave System on the Island of Hawaii, USA - MA170107-4 metaG ...
CGCGTCCTCGACGGCGCGCGCTTCCGCCTCCTGCTCCTCGGCCACCAGCTGCGCCACTCGCGCAAGTGGCAGCTTCGCGTCGCGGCCGCGTGCCTCCCGCTCCTGGCCGGGCTGGGACTGCTCGCGCGCGAGCGGCTCGCGCGCCGGGACCCGGGCCCGCTGGCGCACGCGCCGCCGCCGGAGGCGGAGCGCGCAGCCTCCGACGATCCCTCGCGGACGGCGGGGCCGGAGGTGGCGCTCGCGCCCGCCCTCGACGAGTGGCGGCCGACGCTCGACGAGCCGCGCGAGCAGGAGCCCGTCCGGCCGGGCCCCGTGCTCGAGGAGCTCGACGAGGCCACGCGCCGACGCGCCGCCGAGGAGCTGGTGAAGCTCAACCGCATCGAGGAGCAGACGCTCGCGCGGCTGCGCGCGGGCGAGGAGGCGCCGCGCCCGCCGCCCGCTCCGCCTGCGACCGAGCCGGCGCCGCCGACGCGCCGCGCGCTCGAGTGGCTCGCGCGCAACCAGCGCGCCGACGGCTCCTGGACGCCCGGCCTCGGCGAGCCGGGCCTCGAGACCGGCCTCACGGCGCTCGTGCTCCTCGCGCTCGTCTCCGACGGCCACCTCGGCGGACCGGAGGCGCAGGGGACGCTCGACCTCGCGGTCGATCGCGCGGCGGCCTGGCTGTTCGCGCGGCAGGATGCGCGCGAGGCGCGGTTCGTCGGCGGGAGCGACCCGTCGGCGCGGGCGTTCAGCCATGCGGTCGCCTGCCTCGCGCTGACGGAGCGGCACGTCCTCGCGCTCGCGGCGGGCCGGCTCGACGCGGAGACCGCACGCCGCGACCACGACCGCCTCGAGCGCGCGCTCACGCGGCTCGAGATCGACCTCGACCTGCAGTTGGGCGGGGAGCGCGACGGCCGCTGCGCCGGCCAGGTCGCCGCCTGGGCTGCGCTCGCGCTCACGACGGCGCGCCACGGCGGCGTCGACTTCCACCTGCGTGCGACCGGCGAGGCGGTGGTCGCGAGCGTCCTCGAGCGCCTGCGCGCCGACCAGCCGGCGCTGATGCGCGCCGCCTCGCAGACGATCTGCGTGATGGCCGGCCGCGATCCCCCCGCCGCCCCTCCATCCGACGCCTCGTGGGCCGACGCGGTCAGCCGGGTGCTCGAGCAGCCCGATCGCGTCGAGCCGTCGCTGCGCTTCCTGGTGGCGAGCGCCCTCCATTCGGCGGCCGCGGCGCCGGCGCCCGACGGCCTCCCCGACGGCCGACGGCGCGACGAGTGGCGGCGCTTCCAGGCGGCGCTCGAGCGGCGGCTCCTCGCCACGCAGTCGGCGGAAGGCGGCTACTTCGATTCCGGCATCCGCTGGGACTGCTTCGACGGCGGGACGGCCGGCGAGACCGCGCTCGCGGTGGCCGCGCTGCGCGTCGCCGCGCGCCACGAGGCGTGGGCGGCGGCTCGCGGCCGCCTGGCGCCCGCCAGGCCGCGGCCGAAGTGAAACGGCCGCTCCGCCGCTAGACTCCCCGCCTCCCCACGCTCGGCCCGCCCCGGGAGCACGCGACCCCGGAGCAGTGCGGGACCAGGACCACGATCCGGAGGCGGCGATGTCGCGGCTTGCAGGGCTGCTGCTGCCGCTCACCGCGGCGCTCCCGGCCATCGAGAACCGGGCGTCGCGCCCCGACTTTTGCTGGTTCACCCAGTTCGGCGACCGCGTCCTGCAGCGGGTCGACTCGGTGCTCTCCGGGAAGGTCGAATCGGTCACGCCCGTGCGCGGGACCGACGTGGTGCGCGTCTCGATCCTGGCCTGGCACTTCGGCGAGCGGCGCCCCGACCAGCGGGAGGTCACCCTGCTCGCGCGGCGGGGCGACTTCTTCACCGGCACCGAGCAGCTCCTCTTCCTGCAGCGCTTCGAGGGCGGGGGGCGCTACCAGCTGCACAATCGCGTCGCCCGCAGCGATCCCGACTACGAGGCGAAGCTGCGCTGCCTCGAGGAGAACCTCGCCCTGCTCGAGCTCGAGCGGGTGGAGGACCGCCGCCTGCGGGCGCGCAGGCTGCTCCACGAGGGGGTGGGGGACCGCGAGCGGTGGACGCGCTGGCACGCGTTCCACGAGCTCGCCTACGTGCGCGACGCCTACCCCGACCTCGTCACCGCGGACGACCGCGAAGAGTTCACCCGGCTGGCGGCGCGATCCGACGATGCGCCGTTCAAGAAGGCCCTGCTCAAGCTCCTGAAGGAATGGACCTCGTGATCCCAACGCTCAGCGTCCTCCTCGCCGCGGCGCTCCTCGCGCGGGCGTCGCCGCCGCAGTCGGACCCGCCGTCCGGATCGTCGGACGCGTCGCGCTCGCCGCTCTCGGTGCTGCGCCCCGACGCGGCCGACGCGGCGGCTCCCGAGGCGGCGCCGCTCGGCGATCAGGCCGCCCCGCTGCAGTTCACGCTGGAGCAGTGCGTGCGCGCCGTGCTCACGCGCAACCTCTCGCTCAAGATCTCGGAGATCGACAACGCCGCGACCGCCACCACCGTGATGGAGGCGCTCGGGACCTTCGACCCCGAGCTCTACGCCGCGGTGACCGGGGTCGACGCCGAGCAGCCGACCGCCTCCTCGTTCCAGGCGCCGAAGAACCAGAGCCTCGCCGGCCGGACGGGAGTGCGCGGCCTCTACCGCACCGGCCTCTCCTACGACCTCGCCTACCAGCTCGACTACAACCGGCAGTCGCCCACCAATCCGTTCTTCGGTCTCAATCCAGCAACCTCGAGCAGCCTCGGCGTCAGCCTCACTCAGCCCCTGCTGCGCAACTTCGGCTCGACGGTCACCGAAGCGCCCGTCGCGCAGGCGCGGCTCCTCGTGGCGCGCGGCGATCTCAACCTCTACTCCCGCGTGCAGGACGTCGCGTACCAGGCGGTGCTCGCCTACTGGAACCTGGTGAAGGCGCGCCGCACGCGCGACACCGCCACCGAGGCGCTGGCGGTCGCGAACGAGCTGGTCGCCAACAACCAGAAGCGCAAGGACGCCGGCGTGATGACCCGGCTCGACGTGCTGACGGCGCAGGCCGAGGCGGCGCGCCGCCAGGAGGAGCTGATCCGCGCGGTGAATGGCGTGGGCCGCGCCGAGGACGCCCTCAAGCTCCTCCTCTCGCCCGGGGTGGCGGTCGACGACTGGCGCATCGCGATCGAGCCCCTGACCGGCGCGAGTTTGCGCGACGAGCCGCTGCCCGCGGAGGAGTCGGTCATCATCGCGGCCTTCACCGATCGCAGCGACCTGCGCGCCCTCGAGGTCGACCTGCGCGCCGCCGACCTCAACCTCGAGGTGGCGGGGAACCAGAAGCTCCCGCGCCTCGACCTGCTCGGGTCGTACGGCTACGCCGGGCTCGCCGGCGAGCAGCCGGGCGGATCGAGCAAGAACAACGTCGACCTCTGGGGCAACAGCCTCGAGTCGATCCGCGACCGCGAGTTCCTCACGTGGTCGCTCGGCTTCGACTTCTCGCGGCCGCTGGGCAACCGCTCGGCCGAGGCGGTCGAGCGGCGCGCGCGGCTCGAGAAGGAGCGCGCCTACATGGTGTGGCTCGAGCGGCGGATGAACATCGTGCAGGAGCTGCGCGGCGCGCTGCGCGACGTGGCCGACGCGCGCGCCGCCACCGAGGCGGCGACGCTGGCGCGCGTACTCGCCGAGGAGCAGTACCAGGCCGAGCTGGTGCGGCTGGAGAACCAGCACTCCACCACGTTCCAGGTGCGCGAGGCGCAGCGCGACCTGTTCGAGGCGGAGGAGCGCGAGACCGTCGCCGTCACGCAGTACGAGACGCTGCTCGCCGGGCTCGAGCGCGCGCGCGGGACGCTGGCGGCCGGCTACGGCGTCGTCTGGGAGCCGGTCGGAGCGGTCGAGGGCGCGATCACCGACTGACGGGGGACTCCGCGCTCATGCCGACGCGCCGGCGGGCGTCGCGCCGTAGAGGCCGTGGCGCTCGATGTAGGCGGCGACCGCGCCCGGGACCAGCTCCGCAACCGTCTGGGCGGCGAGCACCCGGGCGCGCACCTGGCTCGAGCTGATCGGCAGCGGCTCGACGGGGAGGACGTGGGCCCGGATCGCGGCGGCCGCGGCCGGCAGGCTCTCCTCGATGCGGGCGAGGCCCAGCGCCACGCCGGTCGGGTCGCGCGGCACGGTCACGATGGTCGCCAGCTCGACGATCCCGGCTGCTCGGTGCCAGGTGGGGAGATCGATCAGGCTGTCGGAGCCGAGCAGGAAGAAGAGCCGCACGCCGGGGCGGGCGACCTCGGCCCGGATCGCGACCAGCGTGTCGTAGGTGAACGACGTGCCGCCCCGCTCGAGCTCGCGGCGGTCGACCTCGAGCCACGGCTCGTCGCCGGCGAGCAGCTCGAGCATCGCGACACGGTGCAGGTCGGGGGCGAGCTCGCGGCCGAGCTTGTGCGGCGGCTGTCGGGCCGGGATCAGCCGCACCCGATCGAGCGCGAGCTCGTCGCGCGCCGCGCGGGCGACGTGGAGGTGGCCGAAGTGAGGGGGGTCGAACGAGCCGCCGAGGAGCCCCAGGCGCATGGCCGGGCGACGGCCGCGCTCAGAAGAGCGCGTAGAAGAACGGCGCGATCGCCTGGCCCTGCGCGAACCACACCATCACGCCGAGCCCGATCAGGATCAGCAGCGTGGGAGCGATCCACCACCACTTGTTCTCCCAGGCGAAGAGCAGCAGGTCGGCGAAGAAGCCGCGCTCGGCGGCTAGGCCGGGAGGACCGGCGGGGCGGGACTCGGGATCCCACGACGAAGGGTTGGGTGCCGCGGCATCGCCCATGGGGGTCCTCCTCGCGACCACTCGGCCGCCGGTGCCGGCGGGCGCGGGCGCACTGTAGCGCGGCACGCGGGCTCCGGCGAGGGCGGCGGTCACCCGGACGGCCCGACGGCGTCTCCCGATCGGGCGCGCCGCGGCGCGCACCAGGAGCCTGCGGAGGCGCATCGTGGAACGGGAAAACGGTTCGCGCAAGCCGTGCGCGTGGATCGCCGGCCTCGCGCTCTGCGGACCGGGCGGGCCTTCCGCCGGCGGGAATCCCGCGCCGGAGACGCCGCGTCGCGTCGTGCTCGAGGTGGTGGCGCCGGCCCTGCGCCACGAGTCGTGGCCGCGCCCGTGCGGAGTCGCGGTCGGACGGGGACTGCTTCGACCGGGCGAGCGCCTCGCGCTCTTCTCCACCGCCGGCGCCGAGCGGCCGGCGCGCGTCGAGCCCTGGGCCTCGGCGTCCGACGGCTCGCCGCGGCTGGTGCGCATCGAGTTCGACGAGCTGCCGCGCGACGTGCGCCGCCTCGAGCTGCGCGCCACCCACCTCGCGCCGCCGCCGCCGCGGCTGCGCTGCGTCCGCGACCGTTCGTCGCTGCGGCTCCACGGCTCCGCCGACGACGGCGCGATCGAGTGGCGCGAGCGGACGCTCGTCGTCTCGGCGGGAGCGGCCCGGCTCGAGCTGGCGCTCGGGGCGCTCGGCCTCGCCGACGACGGCGACGAGCGCCGCCCCGGCCGCTGCGGCCCGCTCCGCCTCGTCGGCCCCGACGGCGCCGGCGCCGGGCTCGCGCTTTCGCTGCACTTCGACGAGTCGGCGGACGACCGCGCCGCGGTGCCGGTCGAGGCGCGGCTCGCGCTGGCGTCGAGCGCGCGGATCGCAGAGCTCGAGCTCGTGCTGACGGCGCCGCGCGACCTGCTGGTCCGCTCCCTCCACCTGCGCGGGAGGATCGCCGGCGCCGGTCCCGCGTTGCGGCGCGGCGAAGTCGCGGTCGCGCCCGATCGCCGCGGCGACTGCGTCGCGGCCGCCTCCGGCGTCCCCGGAGTGATCGCGCCCGAGGAGCCGGCGGAGGCGGTCGCACCGCTCGTGCTGGTCGCGGGGCACGGGCGCGAGCGGGTCGAGCTCACCTGGAGCGACTTCGGGCTCGCGCGCCCGAGCCGCGCGCGCCTGCGGCGCGACGGCTCCTTCGAGCTCGCGCTGGTCGCCGAGCCGCTGCTGCTCCACCACGGACAGATGCTGCGGCGGACGCTCGCCCTCGCGCGTGGCGATCGCGTCGGGCGCGCGCAGGAGCGTCCATTCGTGCTGGAGCGCGGGGAGTTCGCGCTCGACGACGCAACGCGCGCGTGGCTTGCGCCCTGGCGCGAGTGGATCACGGGCTGGCTCGGCCGGCCGCGCCGGATCGACGACCGCGGCTGTTATCCCGAGCCGTGGGGAGCTCTCGCCAACGGCGAGTACGACCTCGGCGGGAGCCTCCTGTGGCTGGGGGCGGTGGAGCGCGACGCGGCCTGGCTCGCCGCAGGCGCCGCGATCGCCCGCCACACGCTCGAGTGGGATCGCGGCGCTCCCGCCGAGGCGCCGGCCGGCCTCTTCTTCCAGCACGGCGACGATCACGCGAGCGGCAAGGTGGAGGCGGGCCACCAGTGGAGCGGCGGCCTCGTCGGGCTCGCGCGCGCCTGCGGCTCGCTCGCGGCGCTCGACGGCGCGCGCCGGCTGGTGGGGGCGCTGGCGGAGTGGCAGGCGCAACCGGCCCGCTTCGCGGGACCGGAGCGCCGCCTCGCCTGGCCGCTGCAGGTCGCGGTCGAGCTGCACGAGACGGCGGGGGAGGTCGGAGCGCGCGAGCTGGGGCGCGCGCTGCTGCGCGCCGTCGCGGCGCGCCAGGCCGAGGCCGGCTACCTCGACGGCGATCGACGGCCGACGCGGGACGGCGCCCGCACCTGGGTCAACGCGTGGGTCAGCCTCGGCGCGACCGTTCCCGCGCTGGTCCGGGCCGAGCGCGCCATTCCGGGGGAGGGAGCCCTGGAGTCGGCCGGCCGCCTGGCGCGCTTCGTGGTCGACGCGGCGCTCGTCCCGGACGGGCTCGCGGAGGTCGTGCTGGTCGACCCCGAGTTCGGCGTGGCCGCCGCGACGCAGGGGCGCTGCCGCGGGGGGAGCGCCGCGTTGGCTGGAGCGGGCGTGGGGTGGCTCGCGCGCGGCGGCGGGGAGGCGACGCTCCTCGCCCTCGCCGGGGCGCTCCGGGAGCAGGCGCGCGTCGACCTGGCGGCGCCGCGCGCGGATCGGCTGGCCGAGCTCGCCAAGGCGCTGCTCGCGCTGCGCTTCGAGGCGGAGGCGGCGGCGGCGGCTCCCGCGCGCGCTCAGAGCCTGAGCTCGCCCTCGAGCTTGCGCGAGAGCCGGCCGCGCGAGAAGCGGTAGATCACGACCCGCGCCTCGCCGCCCTCGCGCACCCTCCGCAGGTGCTCGAACACCTCCTGGATCGTCCCGACCTGGCGGCCCTCGAGCTCGGCGAGCGCATCGCCCTCGCGGATGCCGAGTTCGGCCGCGGCGCCGCGCGCCGCGACGTCGGTGAAGAACAGGTAGCCGTCGGTGGCCACGAGCCGCGCGCCGAGCCGCTCGCGCACGGCGGCGTCGATCGAGACCGGCCGCAGCGTCACCTCCCGCCGCCGGCCATCGCGCACGACGACGAGCGGAATGGCCGCGCCCGGGTCGAGCGAGCAGATCGACAGGTTGAAGCCGGTGCGGTCGGAGACCTCGTAGGCGCCCACCCGCACGACCACGTCGCCGGCCTCCATCCCCGCCTTCGCGCCCGGCCCGTCGCGATCGACGCGCCGCACGACGGCGCCGCGGCCGTCCACGTTGTCGAGCTCGATTCCGAGCCAGACGTGCAGCAGGTCGACGGGATTGAACTCGGTGCCGAGCAGGTCTCGCACCCGGTCGACCGGCAGCGCCAGCCCCTGGCCCTCGGCCCGGCCGAACTGCCGGTCGCCGGCGATGGCCTGGTTGATGCCGATCAGCTCGCCCAGCACGTTGAAGAGCGGGCCGCCGCTGTTGCCCGAGTTGAGCGGCGCGTCGGTCTGGATCAGGTCGTCGAACTGGTCGCCGGTCGGCGAGGAGAGGCTGCGGTTGGTCGCGCTCACGATGCCGTGCGTCACCGAGCCCTCGCGGCCGAGCGGGTTCCCCACGGCGACCACCGTCTCGCCGATCATCAGGTCGGAGGAGGTGCCCAGCCGCGCGGCCGGGAACGGTCCGGGCGCCTGGATCTGCAGCAACGCCAGGTCGTTGGTGCGGTCGAAGCCGAGCACGCGCGCCTTGAACTTCTGCATCACCGGCTGGCTTCCCGACCAGTCGGGGCGGTAGCTCACGGTGACGTCCTTGATCCGGGCCGCCCGCGAGTTCCCGGTGATCACATGGGCATTGGTGACCACCAGGCCGGCGGGATGGACGATGACGCCCGACCCGAGCGACCCGGCCCCCTGCGGTCCGAAGAAACCGCCGTGGATCTCGAGATCGGCGTAGAGGTTCACCACCGTCGGGCCGACCTTGCGCACCACCTGCACGATCGGCGTGACCCGCGAGGAGGCCGCCTCGGGGTTTCGCGCCTCCTGGGCGACGAGAAGCGCCGCCAATGCGATGCAGGCCGACCTTCTCATGCTCCATCGCTCCAAGACCGCCGCGCGCAACGCGCGGGCAGCCATCGTACGGACGGCCGCGCGGATGTTGGGCCCGCCGGGGAGCTCCGGCGCCGCCGGCGGCGCACGATGGTGGGCGATACTGGACTCGAACCAGTGACCCCCAGCTTGTCGAGCTGGTGCTCTAGCCAACTGAGCTAATCGCCCGTCGATCGCGCGGCGCGGCCGGCGGGGCGCGGGTGCGCACGCGGCCGCGACGCGAGGCGGAGCCTTATAGGAGGCGGCGGGGCGCGGGCGCAAGCGGCAGCGGGGGACGCGAGCGCGGGCGCGCGCGATGCGGTTGCAATGGGCGGGGCGCGGCGGATGATGCCGTGTCCTCGCTCCGCGGTCCGGCGGGGCCCGCGGGGCGGAGCGGGTGGGAACGGAATGCCAGGTTCGCGTCACGCCGCATGAAGTGGAGCCGACCACGCGCCCGATGACCTGCTCATGAACAAGGAAGTCCTGACCACGGGAGAAGTGGCCCGCCTGTGCCACGTCACCATCCGCACGGTGATCAAGTGGTTCGAGAAGGGCCACCTGAAGGGCTACAAGATCCCCGGGTCGCGCGATCGCCGCTTCGCGCGCGAGGACGTGCTCCAGTTCATGAAGGAGCACGGGATCCCGCTCACCGACCGCGATCTCGAGCCTTCGGCGCGCAAGCGCGTCCTCGTCGTCGACGACGACGAGGCGGTGCTCGCGATCCTCGAGGAATACCTGCGGCAGATCGGCCTTTTCGAGTGGCAGACGGCCCGCAACGGCTACGAGGCCGGACTCAAGACCCACTCCTTCAGGCCGCACCTGCTGCTCACCGACTACAACCTCGGGGACATCACCGGCGTGCAGGTGGCGGAGAGCGTGCGCGCCGACCCGGAGCTCACCGACATGCGCATCGTCGTCGTCTCGGGGGTCCTCTCCGAGCCCGAGGCCGGCGACCTGCGGAACCGGGGAATCGACGACTTCCTGCGCAAGCCGTTCACCTTCGAGCAGGTGCGCGACACCATCTTCCGCCAGCTCAAGGTCGTCTGACCGGGCGGCGCGGGAACCGGCGGGGCGGCGAGGGAGAAGGCGTGGAGAGCTGGAAGGCGGCGCTGCTCGGGCTCGTGCAGGGGCTCACCGAGTTCTTCCCGATCTCGAGCGACGGCCACCTGGTCGCGCTCGGCCGCTGGCTCAGCCTCCCGGAGCGATCGAGCGGCGCGGCGTTCGTCAGCTTCCTCCACGTCGGGACGCTGCTCGCCTGCGTGGTGGCGTTCCGCGGGAAGATCGCCGGCATGGTGCGGGTCGTCGCGCAGCCGCGCCGCCTGCTGCGGCCGCCGCCGGGCGACGTCGCCGCCGAGGAGGCGCGCTTCGTCCTGCTCGGCTCGCTGGCGACCGCGCTCTCGGCGCTCCCCTTCCTCGACCTGTTCGAGGCGCTCTATCGCAGCGAGCCGGTGCTGGTGGCGAGCTTCCTGGTCACCGCCGCGCTGCTCCTGGTCGCGCCGTGGGCGATGCGCCTGCCGAGCCGCCCGCCCGACGTCACGCAGGCGCTGCTGGTGGGCGCGGCGCAGACGCTGGCGATCCTCCCCGGCCTGTCGCGCTCGTGCATCACCGTCGTCGTGGGCCTGCTCGTCGGGATTCCGGTCGCGCGCGTCACCGCGCTCTCCTTCCTGCTGTCGATGCCCGCCGTCGTGGGCGCGGTGGGGATGGAGCTCGTGCGCCACCCCCCGCGCCGCGACGAGCTCGCGGCGATCGCCCTCGGCGGCGGCGTCGCGTTCGTGGTCGGGCTGCTCGCGGTGCGCTCGATGCTCGTGCTGGTCCCGCGCGGGCGCCTGCCCTGGTTCGCCCCCTACGTGCTCGCGCTCGCCGCGGTGGTGCTGCTCACCGGCGGGAAGTGACGCCGCGCTCCTCGCTCAGAACGCGGTGGTCGCACCGCGCCTCCAGATCGTGACCAGGCGCTGGAGCGCCGGTCCGGGGCAGTCGGTGCGGTCCGGCCGGATCTCCTGGTGCGTGAAGACGTGGCTGCGTTCGATGCGGTAGCGGGCGCACACCGAGCGGAGGAGATCGAACAGCGCCGCCTTCTGCGCACCGGTCGGCTGCTCGACCGTGAAGTCGCCGATCAGCGCGACGCCGACGTTGCCGGCGTTGAGGTCGGTCCGGCCCGCGTGCGCGCCCTGCCAGTCGAGCGGCCGCCCCTCCCAGATCCGCCCCGACGGGTCGACGACGAAGTGGTAGCCGATGTCGGCCCAGCCCTTGTCGTCCTGGTGCTGGCGCTGGAACGTGCGCACGGCGGCGGCGGCCGCGTTCGCCGAGGAGTCCTGCAGGCGCGTGGCGGTGTGGTGCACGGTGACCCGCCAGATGTTCGTCATGCGATCGAGATTGCGGCGCGACCGCCGCGCTCCCCAGCTGCTGCGCGGCAGGATCGGGAGCGCGCGCGCCTCGGTCGCCGAGGGCGCGGTCGCGGGAGCGGAAAGCGTGCGCGCCGGCGTCCGCGACGCCGCCGCGGCCGCCGTCGTCGCGGCCGCCGGCGTCCCCGCGGGCTGCAGCATCCGGCGCAGCTCGGCGAGCCGCGGGTCGCCGGGGTCGGCGACGCGCCGGCGCAGCTCGGCGGCGCGGCGGGCATCGCCCTCCCGTTCGGCCAGCAGCGCGAGGCGGACCGTCGCCGAGTCGCGTTCGAACCGCAAGGCCCGCCCGAGCGCCCGCTCGTAGAAGTCGCGCGCCTGCTCGTGCCGCCCGGCGATCGCCGCGAGGTCGCCGCGCGCGCAATCGAGGCGGAAGCCGGCCGCGCGCAGCCGCGAGCTGCCCGGCGGCAGGTCGCGCACCGAACGCTCAGCCTTCTCGATCACGACGGCGGCCACGCTCGGGCGGCCGTCGAGCAGCCAGCACTCGGCGGCGTCGAACAGCCCGTGGAGCTCGAGCGCCACGTCGCCCTGCTTGCGGGCGAGCCGCGCCGTCTCCTCGTACTGGCGCGCCGCCAGCGCCGGGAGCCCTTCGCTGCGCCACTTGCTCGCGCGCTCGAAGCCCTGCGACGCGGCGTCGGGATGCGACCACTCCGATCCGGCCGCGCAGGACCCGGCCGCGCCCAGCAGCGCCGCCGCGGGCCAACGGAAAAATGCTCGCACCGACCCCGATCGGCCCGCCATGTCCGAACCCTCCCTCGCCGCCCGCGAACGGTAGCGGTGCCCCCACCGGGATCAAGGCGCCTCCCCGGGGCCGCGGTCTCAAGGCGCTCGTCGCGCGCGCCGATGGAAGGAGGAGCTTTTCCGGCTGGGGGCGAGGCGCGAGGCGATCGGTCATGGGGAATGGGCGCACGACCGAGGAATCGGCGATCCCGGCGGTGTACGACACCGAGATCGTCGAGCCGCTCGTCCGCGTCGAGCCGCGCCTCGAGATCGCGCTTTCGGCCACCCGCGAGAATCTCGCGCCGATCCGTGAGACGGCCGAGCGTTTCCTCGCGCCCGAGTTCGAACGCCGCGGCTGCCGCGAGCGACTCCCCGAGGTGCTGGTGGCGCTGCAGGAGGCGAGCAGCAACGTCGTGCGCCACGCCTATCGCGACCAGGACGAGCCCGGGTCGATCGTGGTGCGCGCCGAGCTGCTGCCGACCCTGCTGCGGCTCACCGTCCTCGACGAGGGCCCGGGCTACGATCCCGCCGGGGTCGCCCCGCCCGACCCCGTCCACCCGCGCGACGGCGGGTACGGGCTGCACCTCATCCGCGCGATCATGCCGAGAGTGGTCTACTCGCGGCGCGGCGGCCGCAATTCGCTCCTGATGGAGGCGCCGCTGCGCGCGAGCGAGGGCGAGCGGCTGGCATGATCTCGCTGCCCGCGCTCGCGGGGACCCTCGAAGGGCTGCACGAAGCACTCACCGCGCGCCACTTCGAGGCCCTCGTCCTCTTCGGCCTCGACGGGCGCGAGGTCGCGCGTGCGGGGGCTCCCGACGTGCCCCGGCTCGCGCTCGCGGCGCGGGGGCGCGGCCGGATCGTCGGCCTGCCGCCGGGATGGAGCGCGCGCGAGACGGCGCTCGCCGCCTACGGAACCACGTTCGGCCACCTCGCGCTGCTCTGGCACGGCACTCCGCCGGACGGAACCGCCGAGCTTGCGGCGCGCGCCGCGGCCGAGCTCTCCGAGCGCATGGCGACCCTCGACTACGAGATCGAGAACCTCTCGCGCGAGCTCACCGAGACCTACGAGGCGGTCCACCTCCTGTGCGACGTGACGGGAGCGTCGGCGCGATCCGGGTCGGCGGAGGAGATGTCGGCCGCGGTCCTGGTGCAGCTGTGGGGCCACGTCCGCTGCCGCGCCGCGGTCCTGCTGCTCGACCCGGCGCTCGGGTCGCAGGGGGTCGGGGACGGTCCGGTGCGCGTGGCGGCCGCGCTCGGGGACGTGCGCCGCCTCGTGGTGGGAGCGGCGGTGCCGCGCCGGGGCGCCGTCGCCGAATGGCTGGCGCTCGCCGCTCCCTGCGTGCTCGACGAGGTGCGCGCCTTCCGGGCGGCGCACCCCGACGACCCGGTGGCCTCCAACGCGACCCGCTCGCTGCTGGTCGCGCCGCTCGTCGCGCACGAGCGGACGGTGGGGGCGATCGCCCTCTTCGACCGCGCCGAGCGCGAGCGGTTCGACTCCCGCGATCGCAAGCTCGTCGACGCCGTGGCGGCGCACGCCGGCGCAATGCTGGTCGGGCTGCGGACCGCGGAGCTGACCAAGGAGCTCGAGATCGGCCGGCGCATCCAGCAGTCGCTGCTGCCGGGCGCGATGCCCAAGGTGGCGGGGCTCGACATCGCCGGCTCCTGCTCGATGGCGCGGGCGATGGGGGGCGACTTCTTCGACGCCGTCGCCGCCCCCTCCGGCGTGCTGCGGGCCGTGATCGCCGACGTGTCGGGCCACGACCTCGGCTCGGCGCTCTTCATGGCGGCCGCGCGCGCGCAGTTCCGCGCCGAGCTGCTCGGACGCCGCTCGCCGGGGGCGATCGCCGCCCGCATGAATGCGCAGCTGCACGCCGACCTCGCGCGAGCCGGGCTGTTCGTCACCTATTTCGTCGCGTCGATCGATCCGCGGCGCGGCCGGCTGAAGTGGGCCGCCGGGGGCCACAATCCGCCCCTCCTGCTCAAGCGCGGCGCCATCCGGCCGATCCTGCTCGAGGCGACCGGAACGCCCGCGGGCGTGGACGGCGCGGCGCGGCCCGGGGAGCGCGCGCGCGGCCTCGCGCCCGGCGACCTGCTGCTGCTCTACACCGACGGCCTCTCCGAGGCGATGTCGGAGGGGGGAGCGCTCTTCGGGGAGGAGCGGCTCGCGGCCACGCTGCTCCGCCATCGCGCGGCGCCCGCCCGCGAGATCCTCGCCCGCGTGGCGGAAGAGATTGCCGGCTTCCGGGGCGGCTCCCCGCCCACCGACGACGGCGCGGCGCTCCTGGTCAAGGTCGACGCCCCGATCGCGCCGAAAGCAAGGTGAGCCGCGGATCCCGCAATCGGCGGAGGGTCGGATGTCGGGGCAGCGAATCCTGGTCGTCGACGACGAGCCGTTCATCCTGCGCTCGCTCACCTACGTGCTCACGCGCGAGGGGTTCGACGTGGTCGAGGCGCGCGACGGCGTCGAGGCGATCGACGTGGCGCAGCGGACGCACCCCGACCTCGTCTTCCTCGACGTGATGATGCCGCGCAAGAACGGCTTCGACGTCCTCGCCGAGATCAAGGCCACGCCCGCGCTCGCGCAGTGCCGCGTGATCCTGCTCACGGCCAAAGGGCAGGACTCCGACCGCGAGCTCGGGTTCAAGCTCGGCTGCGACGACTACCTCACCAAGCCCTTCTCGCCCATGCGCATCGTCGAGCTCGCGCGGGCGGTCCTGGGACACGCCGCGCGCGCTTGACCGTCCGCGCCTGCGCCCCGAGAATCGCGCGGCTCGATTCCCCGACCTCGAGGCTGGTCCCAGCATGCCGCAACGTCCTCTCGCGCTCGCGCAGCGCATGGAACGGCTCGGAACCGAGACGGCCTTCGAGGTGCTGGCGCGCGCCCGCGAGCTCGAGCGGCAGGGGCGGTCGATCGTCCACCTGGAGATCGGCGAGCCCGACTTCGACACCCCGCGCCACGTGGTCGAGGCGGCGTGCGAGGCGCTGCGCGCCGGCAAGACCCACTACGGCCCGTCGACCGGCCTCCCCGAGCTCCGCGAGGCCGTGGCCGCCGACTTCTCGCGCCGTCGCGGCGCCGCCGTCTCCGCCGACCAGGTGACCGTTCTCGCGGGCGGCAAGCCGGCCATCTTCTTCCCGCTGCTGGCGCTGCTGGACGAGGGCGACGAGGCGATCTACCCCAACCCGGGCTTCCCGATCTACGAGTCGATGATCGAATTCTCGGGGGCGAAGGCGGTCGCGCTGCCGCTGCGCGAGGAGAACGGGTTCCGCACCGACGTCGACGAGCTGCGCCGGCTGATCACGCCGCGCACGAAGCTCATCGTGATCAACTCGCCGCACAACCCCTGCGGGTCGGTGCTGCGTCCCGACGACGTGAATCGCGTGGCCGAGCTGTGCGCGGAGCGCGGAGTCTGGCTGTTCAGCGACGAGATCTACGGCCGCATCCTCTACGACGAGCGGCACGAGACCCCGCTCCGCTGGGGCGACCCCGACCGCACCATCGTGCTGGACGGGTTCAGCAAGACCTACGCCATGACCGGCTGGCGGCTGGGCTACTCGATCGCGCCCGCCGACCTCGCGACGCGCATCGCGCGGCTCCAGACCAACTGCAACTCCTGCCCGGCGACCTTCTCGCAGCTGGCGGCGGTGGCGGCGCTCACCGGCCCGCAGGACGAGGTCGAACGCATGGTGCGGGAGTTCCGGCGGCGGCGCGACGTGGTGGTGAAGGGCCTCAACGCGCTCCCCGGCGTCACCTGCCTGCCGCCGCAGGGGGCGTTCTACGCCTTCGCCAACGTGAAGGGCACCGGCCGCGGTTCGCGCGAGCTCCAGCGCGCGCTGCTCGAGGAGGCGGGCGTCGGCACGCTCTCGGGCACCGCGTTCGGCCGGCACGGCGAGGGCTACCTGCGCCTCTCCTACGCCAACTCGATCGAGAACCTCGAGGAGGCGCTGCGGCGCATGGAGCGCTTCCTGGCCGCGAAGGCCCCGGTCGGCACGTGAGCGGCGCGGCCGGCCGGCCCTCCGACTTCCGCAGCGACACGGTGACGCGTCCGTGCGCCGACATGCGCCGGGCGATGGCGACGGCCGAGGTGGGGGACGACGTCCTCGGCGACGATCCCACCGTGAACCGGCTGCAGGAGCGCGTCGCCGACCTCTTCGGCGTCGAGGCGGCGCTCTTCGTGCCCAGCGGCACGATGGGAAACGAGATCGGCGTGAAGCTGCTCACCCAGCCCGGCGAGGAGATCCTCTGCGAGGAGCGCTCGCACGTCTTCGTGAACGAGGCGGGCGCGCTCGGCCTGATCTCGGGGGTGCAGACCCGGCCCCTGCCCGGCCCCGCCGGCGTGCCGAGCCTCGAAGCGATCGAGGGCGCCATCCGCGATCCCGACGTCCACCACCCCCGCACGTCGCTGATCGTGCTGGAGAACAGCCACAACTACGCCGGCGGCCGCGTGATCCCGCTCGAGACGATGGCGGCGATCCGCGCGCTGGCGCGGCGCCGGGGAGTCGCGGTCCACCTCGACGGAGCGCGCCTCTTCAACGCCGCCGTCGCCGCCGCCACCCCGGTCGCGCGCTACGCCGAGCAGGTCGACACGCTCACCTTCTGCTTCTCCAAGGGACTGGGCTGCCCGGCCGGCTCGATGGTGCTGGGCAGCCGCGAGCTCATGGGGCGCGCGCGCCGGATCCGCAAGGCGCTGGGCGGCGGGATGCGGCAGGTCGGAATCCTGGCCGCGGCCTGCGAGTGGTCGCTCGACCACCTGGTCGACCGCCTCGCCGACGACCACGCCCGCGCCCGGCGCCTGGCCGAGGGGTTCGCCTCGATGCGCGGCTGCGCGGTCGACCCGCGCGAGGTGGAGACCAACATCGTCTTCGTCGGGCGCAGCGCGCGCGACGCGCAGGCGCTGCAGGGAGGGCTCGCGGAGAGGGGCGTCCTCGCGCTCGCGCTCGCGCCCGACCGGCTGCGCTTCGTCACCCATCGCGACGTCGGGGAGAGGGACATCGAGCGCGCGCTCGCGGCCATGGCCGACGCCACGGCGACGCGCGCGGCCTGAGCGGCTCGCAAGGAGGTCCCGTGTCGGTCTTCAAGGCCTACGACATCCGCGGCGTCTACCCGGGCGAGATCGACGAGCGCCTGGCGCGGCGGATCGGCGCCGCGCTGGTGAAGCTGCTCCAGGCGAGGACGCTGGTGGTGGGCCGCGACATGCGCCGCAGCGCCCCCTCGATCCAGAAGGCCGTGATCGAGGGCGTCACCTCGCACGGCTGCGACGTGCTCGACATCGGCCTCGTGTCGACGCCGATGGCCTACTTCGGGATCGGCACGCTGCCCGCCGACGGCGGACTCTCCACCACGGCGTCGCACAATCCGCCGCAGTACATCGGCGCGAAGATCTGCCGCGCCGGAGCGGTGCCGATGTCGAAGGAGACCGGCATCGGCGAGATCGAGCGCATGTCCACCGCGGCCACCGCCGACGCCGACCTCGCTCCGCCCGCGGGGATCCGGCGCGGGAGCGTGAAGGCCGTCGACCTGAAGGCCGACTACCGGCGCCACGTGCGCCGCTTCATGCAGCCGTGGCGCGAGCTCTCGGCGGTGATCGACACCGCCAACGGCATGGGGGGGCTCGAGGTTCCGCTGGTGCTGGAGGGCGCGCCGCTGCGCTGGACGGGGCTCTTCCTCGAGATCGACGGCAGCTTCCCGAACCACGAGGCCAACCCGCTCAAGGACGCGAACATCGCCGACCTGCGCCGCGAGGTGATCGCGCGCCGGGCCGACGTCGGCTTCGCGTTCGACGGCGACGCCGACCGCTGCTGCGTGGTCGACGAGCGCGGCGAGCGGGTCGGGGCCGACCTGGTGACCGCGCTGCTCGCGCGCGAGTTCCTGCGCGAGGAGAAGGGGGCGGCCATCGTCTACGACCTGCGCGCGAGCCGCGTCCTGCCGGAGGAGGTGACTGCGCTCGGCGGCCGGCCGCTGCGCGAGCGCGTCGGCCACAGCTTCATCAAGGCCACCATGCGCCGCGAGGGCGCCCCGTTCGCGGGCGAGCTCTCCGGCCACTTCTACTTCCGCGACCACTGCTACAGCGACTGCGGCACGCTGGCGATGGTGCACCTCCTGAACGTGATGAGCCGCGAGAGGCGGCCGCTCTCGCAGATCGTGGCTCCGCTGCGCCGCTACCACTCGACCGGCGAGCTCAACTTCGAGGTGCACGACGCCGACGCCTGCCTCGCCGGGATCCGGCGGCGATTCGCCTCGGGCCGCCAGGACGAGCTCGACGGCGTCTCGGTCGTCTGCGACGACTTCTGGTTCAACGTGCGCAAGAGCAACACCGAGCCGCTGGTGCGCCTGATGCTCGAGGCGCGCACGCGCGAGACGATGGAGCGCCGCCGCGACGAGATCGTCGCGCTGATCGGCGGCCGCCCGGAGTGAGACCGCCGGTCCGGCGCCGCTCCGGGCCGCCGCTCAGAACAGGTAGTAGAGCTCGGGCACGAAGGTGAGGTTGAGGGTGTAGTTGTGGTCGCGCGAGAAGAGCGCGGAACGCACCACGCCGTTCTCGTCGCAGAGGAGTCCGAGCGAGCTGGCGGCGAACGCGCGCACCAGATCGGTCTCGTCGCCCCGGCTGGCCACCTCGATCAGGAAGGCGGCGTCGGCGCGGTCGCCGATCCGGCCCAGCGCGTGCAGCCAGCTCGACCGCAGGATCTGGCCGCCGCCCTTGCGGTAGAGATCGGCGAGGAGCGCCGGCGCCGTGCGGTCGCCGAGGAGCCCGAGCGCGATCGCGCTCCAGTAGATCAGCTGCGGGTCCTTCTCGCTGGCGACGATCTCGCGCAGCTCGGGCACGCTCTCGCGGTCGCCGAGCCGGCCGAGCGCGAAGGCGAGGTGGCCGCGCAGGTAGGGGTCCTTCTCCTGCCGGAACGCGGCGCGCAGCTCGCGCGCCGCCTCCTTCTGGTCGAGGAGCGCGATGGCGATGGCGAGCGCGCCCCGCATCGACGTGCTCGCCTCGCCGCGGAACTGCGCCAGCAGGTCGGGAAGCGCCGCCTCGTACCCGCTGATCCCGAGCGCGAGCGCGACGAAGCCGCGCTGGCGCGCCGTCGAGCTCTTGAGCCGCGAACGCAGCCGGTCGACCACGGCCGGCGCGCCGAAGCTCGCGATGCGGCCGAGCGAGATCTCGGCGAAGGAGCGCACCACCCCGTCGGAGTCGTTCTCCGCGGCGCGCTCGAGCGCGCGCAGCACGTCGGTGTCCTCGGGACGCGCCACCACCCCCAGCGCGACGGCCGCCGAGCGACGCACCTGGGAGTGGGGGGAGGCGAGCGCCGCCAGCACGATCGGATTGGCGGCGCGATCGCCCACGCGGCCGAGCGACTCGATCACCAGCGCGCGCGCCGTGTCGTCGAGGCCGCGGGTCTGGGCGAGGGCGCGCAGGAACGGCGCGTTGCCCGGATCCTGGGTCAGCCCCAGCGCGTAGATCGAGGCCGCGCGCACCGGCGTGGGCAGCCGGCTCTCGAACCCGCCGGCGAGCGCGTCGCGGAGCACGGCCGACGCGTCGGGGAGGGAGCTCACGCCGAGCGCGACGGCGGCGAACGCCCGCATCTCGTCGGAGACGTGCTCGTCATGGAAGGTGACCTTGAGCCGCTCCGTCGCCTTGGGGATCTTCGCCAGCCCGAGCGCGATCAGCGCGTTCGTGCGCACGGCGAGCGAGGCGTCGCCGACGGCGGCGTTGCTGAGGTAGGGCAGCGCGGAGGCGTCCTCGAGCCGCGCGAGGGAGTGGACGGCCGCCGACCGGACCTGCTCGTCGCGATCGCGCATCAGCTCGACCAGCGCGGGCAGGAGCACCTGCCCCCGGGTCCCGGCGTCGGGCGGGTCGAAGGTCGAGCCGCCCGCGACCGCCGAACGCAGGCTCGGCCGCAGGTTCAGCCACGCGTCGTGATTGAACTCCCACCAGAACTCCCAGCGCTCCTCGCTGTAGACCAGCGACGGCGCGCTGCCCGGGACCGACGTGATCTCTGGGCGCGGCTGCAGCCCGGGAGGGACTCCGGGCGCGTTGGGATTCCCGGGCGGGGGGAGCGCGGAGGGCGTCGGGCCGCCCGGCCCGCGGAAGAGTCCGCCATGCCCGGCGGCCGCCGGCGCCATCGGAAGGGCGAGCAGGGCCGCGGCCAGTACGGCGCGCACGGTCGCTGGGTCAGGGCTTCGTTGCATGGAGTGAGCTCCGCGGCACACCGACGCGCCGATGCGCTCCTTATTCGGCACAGGGTGAGGGGCGGTTTGATCCGCAATGACCTCGTTAGCGAAGCGCGCGCCGAGGACGAGCCCGTCCCCTCCTCCGACGCTAGATTCCCCCGTCCTTCGATCCGCCGGAGCACCGGGGCATGGGCGCCCTCTATCTCGACTGCTTCTCGGGCGCGGCGGGTGACATGCTCGTCGGCGCCCTCCTCGACCTCGGCGGCAGCCTCGAGGCGCTTCGGGAAGATCTTGCGCGCCTGCGCGTCGCCGGCCTCGCCGTCGCGAGCGAGCGGCGCTGGCAGGGGGGGCTCGCCGGCACCCGGTTCCTGGTGCGCGCGGACGCGGACGACGAGGCGCCGCGACGCAACCTTCCGGCGATCCTCGCCCTGATCGAGGGCAGCGGCCTGCCCGATCCCGTCGTCGACCGCGCGAGCCGCGTCTTCAACCGGCTCGGCGCGGCGGAGGCGAAGGTGCACGGCTGCGCGATCGAGGAGGTCCACTTCCACGAGGTGGGGGCGATCGACTCGATCGCCGACATCGTCGGCTTCTGCGCGCTGCTGCACCGGATGGGCGCGACGCGGCTCGTCGCCTCGCCGGTGGCTGTGGGGGAGGGATTCGTGGAGACCGCCCACGGCCTCCTGCCGGTGCCGGCGATGGCCACCCTCGAGCTGCTCGCCGGCGTGCCGATCGAGCCGCTGGCGCTGCGGGAGGAGCTCTGCACGCCCACCGGAGCCGCGCTGCTCTCCACGCTGTGCGAGGGGTTCGGCCGCGACTTCGCCATGGTGCCGCGCCGCATCGGCTACGGCCTCGGTACGCGCGAGCGCGCCAGCCCTCCCAACGCCGTCCGCGCGATCGAGTGCGACCTGCTCGAGCCGGCCGGCGGGCCGGTGGTGGTGCTCGAGACCAACCTCGACGACGCCACCGGCCAGGAGCTCGGCCGGCTGGTCGACCTCGCGCTCGAGCGCGGCGCGCTCGACGCGATCGTCCTGCCGGCCGGCATGAAGAAGGGGCGGCCGGGCCACCTCGTGCAGCTGCTCGCCACCGTGGAGGGGGCGGCGGCGCTGGAGGAGCTGCTGCTCGCCGAGACGCCGACGCTCGGCGTCCGCCGCTGGCGCGCCGCGAGGCGCACCCTCTCCCGCGCGCCGCGCACCGTGGGCACCACCCTCGGCGATGTCCGCGTCAAGGTGGCCACCCGGCTCGACGGCTCCTCCCGGGGAGCGCCCGAGTTCGACGACCTCGCGCGAATCGCGCGCGAGCGGTCGCTCCCGCTCGAGGAGGTGCGCCGGCGACTGCAGCCCGAGATCGACGCCGCGCTGCGCCAGGCGCCGCGCGATCAGTAGCGCTGCTCGATCCACCCGAGGTCGGCCGGCGCGTCGCCGCCGATGGCGAGCCGCAGGTCGTCCATCAGCCGCCGGAAGAAGACCAGGTTGTGCTCGGTGGCGAGGAGCGGCCCGAGCATCTCGTCGGCGACGAACAGATGGCGGAGGTAGGCGCGCGAGTGGTTCGTGCAGGCCGCGCAGGGGCAGCCCGCCTCGACCGGGGCCGGGTCGCGCGCGTGGGCGGCGTTGCGGATCTTCACCACCCCGTCGCGAGTGAAGAGGAAGCCGTTGCGGCCGTTGCGCGTCGGCAGCACGCAGTCGAACAGGTCGATGCCGGCGCGCACGGCGGCCGCGAGCTCGCGCGGGCTGCCCACGCCCATGAGGTAGCGCGGCCGTCCGGCCGGGAGCATCCCGGCGAACGACTCGACCTCGTCGCGGATGGTCGCCGCCTCCTCGCCCACCGCGACTCCGCCGAGCGCCAGGCCGTCGAAGTCCAGCGCGGCGAGCGCGTCCGCCATCTCGCGGCGCAGCAGCGCGTCCCGCCCGCCCTGCACGATCCCGAAGACCGCGCGATCGTCCGAGAGCGCACGGTGCGCGGCGAGGCAGCGGCTCGCCCAGTCGAGGCTGCGCGCGACGGCGGCGGCCACCTCCATGCGTCCGGCGCCCGCCGGCGGGCACTCGTCGAGGACCATCGCCACGTCGGAGTCGAGCGCATGCTGGATCGCCATCGCGCGCTCGGGCGTGAGGCGCACCGCGGCGCCGTCGAGGTGGGAGCGGAAGGTGACGCCGCCGTCGTCGACCGCGCGCCGCTGCGCCAGGCTGAAGACCTGGAAGCCGCCGCTGTCGGTCACGATCAGCCCGGGGTAGTCCATGAAGCGGTGCAGTCCGCCCAGCGACCGCACCACCTCCTCGCCGGGGCGGAGGCCGAGGTGGTAGGTGTTGGCCAGCAGCGCGCCGAAACCCAGCTCCGCCACGCGCCGGCCGGGGATCCCCTTGAGCGCGCCCTGGGTGGCGACCGGCATGAAGGCGGGGGTCGGGGTCGTGCGGCCGCGCACCGTGAGCTCGCCGCGCCGTGCCGCCGCGCGCCGCGCGACGACGCGGAATTCGACGCGCCCGCCGCTCACCACCGCTTCGCGAGCTCCGCGCCGCGGTAGTAGTAGTGCACGATCTCGCGCCAGTTCCGGCCCGCCTTCGCCAGCCCGGCGGCGCCGTACTGGCACATCCCGACGCCGTGGCCGAAGCCGGCGCCCTGCACCGAGAGCGTCGAGCGGGTGAGGTTGAGCGCGAGGAGCCAGCCGCTCGGGAGGCGCTCGGCGTCGTTCGCGGCGCCGGCGTTCCAGAGGCGGCGGAACTCCAGGGCGTCGAGCGTGCGCGACCGGCTGCCGGTGGTGACCTCGAAGCGGATCGAGTGGCCGAGCGCATCCCGCTGCGGCGTGACGGCGGTGAGCGGGTCGGACGACGCCCCCAGGCGACGCGCGAACTCGGGCGTCGCGATCGAGCGCGACCAGCGGTACTTGGGCGAGGCCGAGCACCACTCGCAGCGCACGCCCGTGAGCCCGGCGCGCGGCGATCCGGAGAAGACGAGCGGCGCGTCGGTGGTGGCGCCGCCGCAGGTGCTCATGAAGTAGGCCGGGAGCGGGCGGCCGTTCACCTCGAGCACGAGTCCGCGCGTGGCACCGACCAGCGCGCGGGCGCGCTCGTGCAGCGCGGTCGCCCCGCCGTAGACCTGGTCGGCGTCGGTGGCGCGCAGCAGCGCGTCCCCGTTGGCCAGCCGCCAGCGCGCGTAGGTGCGCGCCGCCACCGCCTGCGCGCGGAGGGACTCCTCCGGGAAGCCGGCCGGCATCTCGGAGAAGAGCACGCCGGCGAGGTACTCCTCGATGTCGAGGACGTTCACGAGCTCGAGGCGCCCGTCCCCGGCCCGTCGCACGCGCAGGTCGCCGGCGTAGCTGCGGTCGCCGACGCGGAAGCGGTCCGCTCCGGTCGGGCGCAGGACGACGGTGCTCGCCGGAAGCCCGACGCCGTTGAGCTCGAGCCGGTCGCCGTCGGCGCGGATCCTCCCGCCCACCAGCCGGCGCCCGCTCGCGAGCGCCGAGCCGCGTTCGTCGGCCACCACGTAGGCGCCGTCGAGACTGACCCGCAGCTCGTCGCTGCCGCGGGCGAGCAGCACCTGCACGTCGGGCGCGGGCGGTGCCGCCGCCGTCGTCGTGCAGCGCACGAGCGTCAGCGCCGCCGCCGCCGTGGCGAGCCCGACCGACGCGCGCCGCTCCGGCGGACGAAGCGCGCGCGCGATGCGCCGGCCCAGCTCACGCGCCACGCGCGGAGGCCTCCGGCGCGGGCCGCGCGAGACACCAGCGCCGGCCCTGATCGGTGAGCTCGCGGCCGCGCGAGGTCTTGCGCAGGAACTCCAGTCGCAGCAGGTGGGGCTCGTAGACCTCCTCGATCGTCTCCTCCGACTCGCCGACTCCGGCGCCGATCGTCTTGAGCCCGAGCGCGCCGTGATCGGCGCGGAAGAGCAGACCGAGGATGCGGCGATCGGTCTCCTCGAGCCCGAGCTCGTCGATCCCGAGCCGGAAGAAGCCCTCCTCGGCGACCGCGGCGTCGACGCCGTCGCGGCCGCGCACCTGCGCCAGATCGCGCAGCCTGCGCAGGATCCGGTTGGCGACGCGCGGCGTGCCGCGCGCGCGGACGGCCACCATGCCCGCTCCCGCCGGCTCGAGCCCGATGCGCAGGATCGACGCGGTGCGCTGCAGGATCCGGACGAGGTGGGCCGCGGAGTAGGGCTCGAGCTTCTCGTGGATGCCGAAGCGGCCGCGGAACGCACCGGTGAGCTTCCCCTCCCGCGTCGTGGCGCCCACGAGCGTGAACGGCTGCAGCGGGAGGCGCACCGTGCGCGCGCCGAGGCCCTGGTCGATGGGTACGTCGATGACGAAGTCCTCCATCGCGCCGTAGAGGTACTCCTCGACCGCGATCGGCAGCCGGTGGATCTCGTCGATGAAGAGGAGGTCGCCGCGCTCGAGCCCGGTGAGCACTCCCGCCAGGTCGGCGGGTCGGGCGAGCGCGGGGCCCGAGCTGGTGTGCAGTCTCGCGCCGCACTCGCGCGCGAGCAGCATCCCCAGGGTGGTCTTGCCCAATCCCGGCAGGCCCGAGAGGAGCACGTGGTCGAGCGGCTCGCCGCGGATCCTCGCGGCCTCGAGCGCGATGCGCAGATTGCCGACCACCCGCTCCTGGCCGATGAACTCCTCGAGCGAGCGCGGCCGGAGCTCCGCCTCGGCCTCGTCGCCGGCGGCCGCCGGTCGGTTCAACTGCGCAAAGGTGCTCGCCTGCCCGCTTCCGTCCCCGCCCAAGGCTGCGACTCCCCTCCCAGGGGACCGACCGCACGTCGGCCGTCCCTTCGCCGGCGGGCGAAGGATGGATCGGAAACTATCGGTGCCGGAGAGGGGCATCAAGCGAGGCCGGTCTTGGCCTCCGAGTGCGATTCCGCTCCGAGATCGCCGCTCCCGGCGCGACGGGGCGCTCCGCCGGAGAAGCCGGCCGAGTGGCACGCGAGGTGATGAGCCGGAGCCGTTGCTCCCTCCGGCGCGGGGGCGCCCGCCTTTGACCCTCCCGGGGGAAGCGCTTAAACGTTGCGGGTCCGTGCGGACCCGCAGGAGAGCTTGCGCGATGCGTTGGAACCTTGGATCTCACTCCGCACGGCTGCTCGCGGTCGCGGCGGCGCTGGCGCTCCCGGCCTGCGGGGGAGGAGGCGGCGGCGGCGCGGGGAAGATCAAGGGGGATCCCGACCCGATCATCGTCCTCTCGGGTCCCACCGGCCGGCTCTCCCGCACGATCGACGAGGCCAACACCGACAACGGGGCCACCCCGCCGCCGCAGCTTCCGCCCACGGCGGTCAACGGCAACCACTGGGTGCGACTGGAGTTCCCGTTCCCGATCAATCGGGCCACGATCCTGGAGGACAGCCCCTTCACGACGCCCTTCTCCTACCTGAACGGGAACGTCACCTTCACCGACAAGACCGGAGACCACATCCCCGGGATGGCGCTCGTGAACGGCGTGGACGTCTTCGGGGTCAGCCATGCCGCCGATCCGGGGTTCCCGCACGACGTCCAGGACAACGTCGACCGCAATCTCGGCCCCAACGTGCTCCTCTACGTCGCCGACGTCGATCGGAATCTCTCGACGCTCGCGACGTTCGGGTACCAGAACGGCCCGAACAGCTCGAGGCTCGAGATCAACTCGATCCTCAACCACGAGAACGGCGTGCTCGACACCGTCCGGATCACCGTCTCGTCGGTGAACGGGTTCGCCTTCAACGCGGTCTGGAGCTTCAGCCTCGGCGTCGTCTCCGACTCGCGGCGGCCGTTCGTGGTGCGCGTCGCCTCGGAGATCAAGGATCCGACGCAGCCGCTCAACGACGCCTCGGCCGACGTGTCGAGCACCTTCCTCGTCGAGTTCTCCGAGCCGATGGTGCCGAAGTCGGTGGGGCGCTCGGCGAAGCTGAACGGCTCGCCCTACAACGCCAACATGCCGCTCGCGCCGTTCGTGGCGCCGTTCCCCAACACGACGATGACGGCGACGATCAACACCTCGGTCGGGACTCTCTTCGTCCCGTTCGACTGCAACCCGCTCAACTCGAACAACCTGGCCACCTACCGGCTGACGCCGCTGGTGGACCTGCCTCCGCTGACCGCGCTCGACCTGGTCGTTCGCGCCCTCGCCGCCAACACCAACACGATCACCGGCGTCGGGGACGCGTCGATCGACCTCGCCGGGAACTTCTACAACGGCCAGGACCTCGACAACAACGGCGTCGCCGACGGAACCAACCTGCAGACGACGTTCGCCGTCGGCCCGGGCCCGGCGCTGGTGAACATCCCGGTCTCCCCGGAGGTGATCTACTGGCTGCCGGCGGCGAGCGACGGGATCGGCGCGATCGACCTCAACGGCTTCGGGCTGACCACCAACACCCCGGGCGCCAACGCCGGGAAGCGCGACCGCGCGGTGCTGATCACGAAGGTCTGGATCGACGCGAACGGCTGCGAGGCGAGCGTCGGGGGTCTCAACTTCGTGAGCGGGATCGGGCTGTGGGGCTACCCCGGCAAGACCCCGACTCCCACCGACGCGTGCACCGGGCTTCCGATGGTCGAGTTCGGCCACAACCGCTACCACTGGCCGGTCGGCACCGGCGGCTTCGCGTACGGGCCGATCGCCAACCAGTCGAACGGCGAGCTGCCGTGGGAGGCGCCCAACGATCCCGGGAACCCCGGCACGCCGGTGGCGGGGATCAACGAGGGGTCGATGGGCGTGGAGACGCTCTGCCGCGACAGCAACGGCGACGTGATCCTGACCGGGCGCCAGTTCGGCCGGGTGGGCGTGATCCACGACATGATCGTCGGCGAGTTCCTCGACAACGTCTACTTCGACTCGGTGAACGTGAAGACGAACAACCTGTTCCACTTCTCGTTCTTCAACGGCGGCCAGATCGGGCGCGGCAACTCGATCGCCGATCCGCCCACGCCCAATCCGCCGCCGCTGCGCTACTGGGTCGGGCTGCCCACCATCGGGGTGGTCCTCGACCAGGCCAATCCAACCGAGTCCCCGCTCCTGCTCGAGGGGGACGAGGTCTTCTCCGGGTTCCGCTACGCGCGGTTCGGCTTCCAGCAGCTGCAGCCCGACCCGATCCGGCCCGACGCGCCCGACAAGACCGTCTTCCCCCACTTCGCGGCGGGTCCCGGCGTCCAGTCGGCCACCCAGATCTTCACGTTCTCCTCGCGGATGCAGATCGGCAACTTCCTCTACGCCACCGACTCGACCAGCAGGGAAGTGCACGCGATCAACTCCAACACGATGCGCGTGATCACCAGCATCCCGCTGCCCGATCCCACCGGCCTCGCGATCGCGCCCGACCTGTCGAGGCTCTACGTGTCGAACTTCGCCTACGACCTGGTCTCGGTGATCGGTTCCGATCCGTTCCGCCCCGGGTTCCACCGCGAGCTCGCCCGCCTGCCGGTGGGGTCGGGGCCGCGAGCCATCTGCGTGCAGCCCGACAACGAGGACATCCTGGTCTGCAATTTCAACGGCAACTCGGTCTCGTTCCTCAGCGTCGGCTCCTTCACGGTGCGCAAGACGATGGACGCGCTCATCAGCGCGCCGTGGGACGTGGAGGCGACGCCGCGGCAGATCGACCTCAACACGCCGTCCCCCATCCCGCCGAGCGGCCCGTGGACGTTCGGATGGGGCTGCGACGTCTGGTTCGCCTACATCTCCAACTCCGGGAGCAACAGCGTCGCGGTCTACGAGTCGGGCCCCGACGGCCCGCAGGGCTACGGGATCGACAACATCCGCGGCACGCTGCCGACCTCCGACCAGAGCGCCGTGCTGCTCGAGCCGCGCGGGCTGTGCGCCTCGCCGCTGCCCAATCCCTCCGGCCTGCTCGCGGGCGGCTGCTTCGTCGCGCACCGCGACGCCGCCGGGTTCGGCCGCGTCTCGCACTGCCAGTTCACCCAGCAGGCGCTCTTCGGGCCGCTTCCCATCGTCGCGCCGCCGGGCTTCTTCATCCCGCCGGGCTTCACCGACCGGCAGTTCGAGATCACCGGCACATGGGGGAACTCCGACTCGAACCGGCTGATCGGCTCGCGCCCGATCGACGTCGCGCTGGCCGACCTCAACGTCGCCGCCTACCAGTCGCGACCGTCGGGCGTCACGAACTTCGGCGTGGCTTCGATGCCGCCGCACGTCGAGCGCACCGGCCGGGTGAATTCGAAGCACCCGATCCGGGTGGCGGTGCCGAACTCGTTCTCCGCGATCACCCCCGACCGCCTCTACGTCGCGTTCAGCGACACCGACTCGATCCAGGTGCTCGCGGCAGGGACCGCCGGCACCGTGCTCAAGACGATCGAAGGCGCCGGCGTCGGCAGCGTCAAGAAGCTGATGTCCTACTGGCGGCAGTGAGCGCTGGGCGAATCCGCACGTCGCGCGCCGCCGGCCGGCGGGGGCGGGACGAAGCAAGTCGATCGCCGGGGCGGCACAGCAGATGCTGAACCGACGATGGCCTCCGGGGGATCCCTGGGCGCAGGAGCGCGGGCGGATCGCCCGCCCCCGCGGCGCCCCGGTACAATCCCTCGCTTTTTACGGAGAGCGAGCGAAATGCAGCGGCCCATGCGCCTTTCGATTCCACTTCCCGCCGCTGCGTCGATCGCGCTCCTGGCAGGAACCCTGTCCTCCGGCTGCGGGGGCGGAGGGGGGGGCGGAGCGAAGTTCCGCGGCAACCTCGACGATCCGGTCATCACGGCGGTAGGGACCCCGGGACAGCTCTCCCAGACCCCGCAGCAGGCCAACGCCCAGAACGGCACGGCGCCGCCCCCGAGCTTCTCGACGTCGGTGACCACGGAGAACCACTGGTTCCGCCTCGAGTTCCCCTTCGACGTCGACCCGGCCTCGATCCTGGCGAACGATCCGCTGCTCGCCCCCTTCTCCTTCCTGAACGGCAACATCACCATCACCGATGCGAGCGGCGCCCACGTGCCGGGCGTGGCGATGGTGAACGGGATCGACGCACAGGGCAACGACCGCAGCCTCGAGATCCCGCACGACCTCGACGCCAGCGGGGTCGACCGCAATCTCGGCCGCCGCGTCTTCCTCTACGTGGCCGACGTCGACGGCGACCTCTCCACCGCGGCGCCCTTCGGCGGCTACGTCCCCGACCC
>Ga0187893_10004023_pt1 | contig 28713 bp, 24 predicted proteins | sample MA1701074metaG_FD_139574 | JGI IMG/M metagenome (GOLD analysis project Ga0187893, IMG submission 139574) | White microbial mat communities from a basaltic lava cave in the Kipuka Kanohina Cave System on the Island of Hawaii, USA - MA170107-4 metaG ...
CTTCTCCAGCGCGGCGATGCGCTTCTCATCGTCCTTCACGCCGTCCGCGTCGAGCAGCGAGCGCAGCGCCTGCGGCAGCCGGTCCCCGACCGCCGCGAGCCTGAGGCCGCCGGGGTCCGTGCCCTTCCACGCCGCCTCCGCGCGCAGGAGCATGACCGGACGCGCTTCCGCCGGGTCCGCCACCGACAGGTACGCGAGCGCGTCGTCCTCCCATCCTTCGTGACGCTCCTTCGGCAGCCGCTCCCCGAGCCGCCGTACGATGTCCGGCGGACACGGCTTGCCCGCGCCCGCGTGCCAGCGCGCCGCCGCGGCCATGAGCGACGGGTCCCCGCCGGCCGCCAGCCGCACGACCAGCGGGAGACGACGCGGCTCGAAGTCCGGCGCCACCGCGCAGGCCCAGTCGATGAGGTCGCGCGCCGGCGCTCCTCCGACGCGCTCCGCCGCGCGCTCGATCGCGTCGAGCACGTCCGGCGTGTACCACTCGCGCGTCACCGGCCGCAGGACCTTCAGTCGCACGCCGGGCCCGCCGACAAAGATGGCCGCCTGGGCCGGCGTCTTCAGCGACTCCATCTGCTGCGCGAGCCCGCGCCGCGCGAGATCCAGGAGCCGCGCCCGCCGCTCCGCGTCCGTCGTTCCGGCCGCGCGCGCCAGCGCCTCGAACGACTGGAGGAATCGCCCCTGCGCGAGCGCCTGCTCGGCCGCCGCCAGGTCGCGCCCTTCGCGCACCGGCGCCGAGTTCTCGTACGCGCTGATCGCCACGTTGATCGCGATCAGCAGCGCGGGGATCAGCAGGACAGCGCGGCGCCACCACGTCGCGAACGGGCTCAGCGGCACCTTGCCGAAGAACGTCCACCCCGCGTCCGCGCGCTTCACGAGGTACGCCGACAGCGGGATGACCGGGATGAAGAGCACGACGAAGCAGAGCGTCGCGACGTAGGTTCCGTCGCGCGGATCGCGGTCGCGCTCGCCCCACAGCGACGTGCCGATCCCGTTGAGCGTGGTCATCGACGGGGCGGACGAAATCGGCCGGGCGAACGTCCGCGGATTGCGGACGAGCGCGTCGATGCGGTCGCGCACGTCGGGGTCGGTCGCCTGCGCGCGCCGCTCCTCGAAAGCGCGCCTGGCCGCGCCCACCTCTCCCGCGCGGCACAGCTCGAAGATGTCGTTGAAATCGCGGGAGTTCTGGACGCGCCGCTCATCGTCCGCGATCGCCGTCTTGAGACCGGGGTTCACGGCCATCGCCCGCGCCTTGTGCAGCCAGTCGAGCGTGACCTCCTCGCGTCCGGCCCAGGAATTCAGGATGGCCAGCTGGCGGTAGGCGGCCGCGGCCGTGTCCCGCACCTCCGCAAAGTCCGGGCGCTCCCTCCCTTCCATGAGCGTCGGCACGACGTCGCGCCGCAGCGCGGTCGCGGCCTGTTCCAGCGCCTGCGCGATGTGCGCCTTCGCCGCGTCGTCCATCGACTCGGCGATCTTCAGCTCGCTCACGGGCGCGTAGATCTCGTTGATCCGCGCGACGAGCGCCTGCGCCGGCGACGGCGATACCTCCATCCCCCTCCATGATAGCATCCTTCAATCGCCAGGCGATCGGCTACAATCGGGACGTGAGACCCGCGCTACTCGTGGCCGTGCTCGCCCTGACGCTCGGCGCTCCGCAGGACCGGACCGCGGCGCCGCGCGTCGTCATCGTCGAGATCGCGGGCGAGATCGACGCGGCCAACGCCGCCCTCGTCGCGCGCGCCGCCCGCCTCATCCGCACGGAGAAGCCCGACCTGGTGATCTTCGAGATCGACACGCCCGGCGGCCGCATCGACCACATGCTGCGCATCGGCGAATCGATGATGTCCGTCGCGCCCGTCCCGACGGCCGCGTACGTCCGCCCGATCGCCGCCGAGGGGATGACCGGCGGCGCGTGGTCGGCCGGCGCGTACATCGCGATGTCGTGCCGCCGGATCTACATGCACCCCGGCACCGTGATCGGCGCCGCGGCGCCCGTGCAGCAGACGGGCGAGGGGGCGCAACCCGTCGAGGAGAAGTACGTGTCGGCGTTCCGCGAGAAGTTCCGCGCGCGCGCCGAGCAGAACGGCTACCCGGCCAACCTCGCCGTCGCCATGGTGGACAAGGACCTTGAGATCTTCGAGGTCGTCGTCGACGGCGGGAGGCAGTACCTCACGGCGGGCGAGATCGAGGGGCTCACGCGGAAGGGGACGAAGGTGGACAAGCCCGAGATCCCGTTCTGCGCGAAGGGCAAGCTGCTCACGCTCACGGACCGCCAGGTGGCCGACACCGGCCTCGGCGCGATCGCCGAGTCGCGGCAGGCGATCTACTCGGCGTTCGGACTCGCGTCGCCGGCCGAGAAGACGATCGGGAAGTCGTGGTCCGAGTCGCTCGTCGCCTTCCTCACATCGCCGATCGTCGCGCTCGTGCTTCTCGTGGTCGGGATCCTCGGCATCTGGATCGAGCTGAAGACGCCCGGCTTCGGCGCGCCCGGCATCATCGGGATCGTGGCGATCGCGCTGCTGCTGTTCGGGCACCACCTCGCGGGGCTCGCGGAGGCGACGGAGATGGTGCTCATCGCGATCGGCCTGGTGCTCATCGCCGTCGAGATCTTCCTCATCCCGGGGACGTTCGTCGCGGGGATCCTGGGCGTGGTGTGCGTCCTGGCCGGGCTCATCCTCTCGCTGCAGGACTTCTCGATCCCGGACATCAAGGGCGCGCCGTGGCAATTCGACATCCTGTTCTCGTCGATGGGCCGCGTCGTCACGGCGTTCGTGGCGGCGACAATCGGAGTCTTCGCGCTGCTGCGGTTCCTGCCGCGGATGCCGGTCGCGCGCGGGCTCGTGCTGCAGGCGGAGATCGCGGGTGCGGCGCCCGTCGCGGCGGGGTCGGGAGACCTCACGGGGCGGATGGGGCACGCGATGACGCCGCTGCGCCCCGCCGGGAAGATCGACGTCGACGGCCAGGTGCATGACGTCGTGGCGGAGGGCGACTTCATCGCCGAGGGCGAAACGGTCGAGGTGCTGCGGGTCGAGGGGATGCGCATCGTCGTGGGAAGGGTGAAGCGCTGATGGACCTCTGGCTCATCCTCGTGCTCTACGTCGCCGGCCTGGGTCTCGTGGTCGCGGAGACGCTGCTGCCGGGCGTCGTCCTGGGGCTCATCGGCGCCGGGCTCATCGTGACGTCCACCGTGTTCGGCTTCCGCTACCACTGGGTGCTCGGCGCGGGCCAGACGACGATCGCGGTCGTGGCGATGCCGCTCTGCTTCTGGATCGGGCTGCGGCGGCTGTCCCTGCGGACCGCGCTCGACGAGGGAAAGACGTTCGCGCGGGACTGGTCGGCGTACGCGGGGCGCGAAGGCGAGGCGCTCACGGACCTGCGCCCGGCCGGGATCGTGATGATCGACGGACGGAAGGTGGACGTGGTCACGGGCGGCGAGCTCGTCGCGAAGGGGCGGCGTGTGCGCGTCGTGACGGTCGAAGGCAACAGGATCGTGGTGCGATCCACTCAGGAGGCGAGATGATCTTGCTGGCGGCGGAGGGGTTCTGGAGCTCGTCGTTGGGCATCACGCTGCTGCTGGCGGCGGGACTGGCGGCGTTCATCGCGCTGATCATCATCTTCAAGTACGGCTTCCTCTTCATCCAGGCGGCGCTGTCGGGGGCGCACGTCGGGTTGCTCCAGCTCGTCGGCATGTCGCTGCGAAAGGTGACGCCGCAGGTGATCGTGAACGCGCGCATCATGGCGATGAAGGCGGGCATCGCGGTCGCCGCGGACCGCATGGAAGCCCACTTCCTCGCGAAGGGGAACGTGCTGCGCGTGGTCACCGCGCTCATCGCCGCGAACAAGGCCCGCATCAACCTGTCGTTCGACCAGGCGGCCGCCATCGACCTGGCGGGCCGCGACGTGCTCGACGCCGTGCAGACGAGCGTACGGCCGAAGGTCATCGACTGCCCGGACCCGAAGAAGGGGCGCGAGACGCTGGACGCCGTCGCCAAGGACGGCATCCAGCTCAAGGTGAAGGCGCGCGTGACCGTGCGCACGAATCTCGAGCGGCTCGTCGGCGGCGCGACCGAGGAGACGATCGTCGCGCGCGTCGGCGAAGGCATCGTCAGCTCCATCGGGTCGGCCGACTCCTACAAGACCGTGCTCGAGAACCCGGACCGCATCTCCAAGGGCGTGCTCGCCCGTGGGCTCGACTCGCAGACGGCGTTCGAGATCGTCTCGATCGACATCGCCGACGTGGACGTGGGCGACAACGTGGGCGCCCGACTGCGGGTGGACCAGGCGGACGCCGACAAGCGGATGGCGCAGGCCGAGGCGGAGAAGCGGCGCGCCCTGGCGGTGGCGTACGAGCAGGAGATGATGGCGCGCGACCAGGAGAACCGCGCCCAGGTGACGCTCGCGGAGGCGGACATCCCGAGGGCGATCGCCGAGGCGTTCAAGAGCGGCCGGCTGGGGATCATGGACTATTACGGGCTCAGGAACCTCCAGGCGGACACCGACATGCGGAAGTCGATCGCCGAGCCGCGTCCCGCGCCGCCGGCGACGGAGCCGAAGCCGTAGATGGAAGACATCCGGGGACTCATCAACGCGGCCGTCACGATCATCATCATCGTGTCGATGATCGGCGCGCCGCTGCTCCACTGGATCCAGCGCAAGCGCAAAGAGCAGGAGGAGCGCGACGCGTGGAGGGACCGCACGGCGCGGCCGCCGGTCGCCGAGGACGAGGAGTTCGCGGACGCGTTCGGCGGCGAGGTGGCGACGGCGCCCGAGCCGGAGCCCCCGCCCGTCGTGTGGCGGCCGCCTCCGCCCGAGCCCGAGCCCGCTCCCGCCGTCCCCCCGGCTCCCCCCATCGTCGTGGCGCCGCCGCAGCGCGTTTCGTCGCCGGACCGGCTGCGGCCGTCGATCGACAAGCTCGTGCTCAGCAACCGGCGCCTGAGCGCCGGCGCGAGGCTCGTGCTCGCGTCGGAAATCCTGGGCCCGCCGAAAGTCCTCGCGCGCCGGAGGCGGTAGCCGAAAACGCGTCACGCCGGCGTCCGGCGCGCCAAGAAGAAGGCGATGAGGCCCGCGCTCCTCGCCCTGGCCCTCGCCGGCTGCGCCACCGTGCCGCCCCCGCGGCCGATCTGCTACGTCTTCGTCATGCCGGACTGCCCCATCGCGAACGCGTACGCGCCGGAGATCGCCCGCATCGCGGCCGATTTCCCGCAGTTCGACTTCACCATGGTCTACGTGGACGGCGACGAGGCGACCGCGCGCCGCCACGCGAGCGACTATCGCCTGCCCGGCCGCGTGGTCGTCGACGCGAATCGCGCGCTGACGAAGTCGCTCGGCGCGACCATCGTCCCCGAGGCGGCGATCGTCGGCGTCGACGGGCGCATCGCGTATCGCGGCCGGATCGACGACCGATTCCCGCGACCCGGCGTTCGGCGCTGGGAGCCGACCACGCGCGACCTGCGCGATGCGCTCGCGGCCGTGGTCGCCGGTCGGACGGTCGCGGTCGCGACGACCGAGGCGGTCGGCTGCTTCATCCCGGAGGTGGATCCATGATCGCGCTCATCGCGCTGTGCCTCGCGCAGGGCGACTCCGTCACGTGGACGCGGGACGTCGCGCCGATCGTCTACGAGAACTGCCTGTCGTGCCACCGCGACGGCGAGGTCGCGCCGTTCGCGCTCGAGACGTACGCGGACGTGAAGAAGCGCGCGCGGCAGATCGAGCTCGCGACGCGCCTGCGCCTCATGCCGGTGTGGAAGCCGGAGCCCGGCTGGGGCGACTTCGTCGGCGCGCGCCGGCTGACGGACGCGCAGATCGCGACGATCAAGCGGTGGGTCGACGGCGGCTGCGTGGAGGGCGACCCGGCGCACCTTCCGCGCAAGTCCGCGTTCAACGACGGGTGGGCGCTCGGCACGCCGGACCTCGTCGTCCGGATGCCGGAGGCATTCACCGTCCCGGCGGAGGGCCGCGACGTCTATCGCAACTTCGTCCTCCCGCTCGGCCTGAAGCAGGACCGCCACGTGCGCGCGGCGCAGTACCGGCCGTCGAACAGGCGCGTCGTCCATCACGCGCTGCTCTTCCTCGACGCGACGGATGGGTCGCGCCGCCGCGACGAGCAGGACACGGGGCCCGGATTCAGCGGATTTTCACCCTCGGCGGTGAGTGGGGGCGGGCTCGGCGGGTGGGCGCCGGGCGCGGAGGCGCAGCCGCTGCCGGACGGGGTGGGAAAGCTCGTGAAGGCGGGGAGCGACCTGATCCTGCAGCTCCACCTCCATCCGTCGGGCAAGGAGGAGAAGGAGCAATCCGAGGTCGGTCTCTACTTCTGCAGGGACGCGCCGTCGCGCCAGGCGGCGATGCTTCCCCTTCTGGAGCGGCGCATCGACATCCCGCCGGGCGAGAAGGAGTACACGATCGAACGCTCGTTCGTCGCGCCGGTCGACTTCGAGCTCATCGGCGTCGCTCCGCACGCGCACTACCTCGCCCGAACGATGAAGGTGTGGATGACGGACGCGCGCGGGAAGGAGACGCCGCTGCTCTGGATCAAGGACTGGGACTTCGACTGGCAGGGGCAGTACCGCTACCGCGAACCGGTGCGCGTACCGAAGGGCGCGCGCGTCTCGATGGTCTTCACGTACGACAACTCCGCGGACAATCCGCGGAATCCGGCGCGTCCGCCCGCGCGCGTCCGCTGGGGCGAGCAGACGAGCGACGAGATGGCGATCACGTTCCTGCAGATCGTCCCCGCGAGCCAGTCCGACCTGCTGCGGCTGGTCGCAGCCGCGCTGGTGCGGAGGAGATAGGAGTTCTCACGCGCGGTACTTGACGACCACGTACGGCCAGTCGGCGCCCGTCCCCAGCGCGAAGATCACGACGCCCGCGCGGTCGACGACCGCGCCGCCGGGTCCGAGGAAGGCGACGCCTGTCTCGTCCTTGTTGATCGCGTCGACGATCGCGGGCGTGAGGACGTCGCGCGCGCCGCCCTTCTGGTCGAGCGGCCGGAACCCGCCGCCCGCCTCGCCGTCGCCGCTTTCCAGCTTCCCGCCGACCGTGAGCTTCGGCACGTGGCGGTAGTACTCGATCGTCCACGGGCGGAAGTGCGCGCGGACGGACGCCTCGAGCAGCCCCGGATGCGGCTGCGCGCGCCACTGGAGGATCACCGCACCGACGGCCGTGTCCATGGGATCGCGCCAGCCGCCGAGCGCGAGGCTCTCCAGCACGTCCTTCGCGACGTTCTGCGCGCGCCGGTGCGTGTCGTGGTGTCCCTTGTCCGCGTCCGCCATCGACCGACAGTCTACTTTTTCGCGCGGGCGAGCGGGTTGAACTTCTGCCTCGCGAGCCAGTCGACCGCCTTGTCCTGCTCCGGGCCCGGGACGCCGTGCCCGTCGATCGAGAGCTCCACGTACACATGCGGGTACTTGAGCTGCGTGAGCTGCTTGTCGGCCTCGCGCGAGCCCGCGACGTTCACCTGCGCGTCCTTGTTCCCGTGGATGATGTAGGCCGGCGTGTACTTCAGGTTGTTCGCGATCCAGCCCATCGGACCGCCCGACCACGGCGAGATGGCCGCGAAGAGGTCCGTCGTGCGCGTGCCGATGTAGAAGCAGCCGAAGCCGCCCATCGAGTGGCCCATGAGGTACATGCGGTCCGGGTCGACGTTGTACTTCGCGCGGATCTCCTTCACGATCGAGCGCACGTAGCTCACGTGCCGCTCGTTGCTCCACGCGACCGACACCTTCTCGAGCACCGTCGGGCACACGGTCACGTATCCCTTCGGCCCCGAGTGCGGCCAGATCTGCGGGAAGTAGTCGTCGCCGTCCCCCACCCCGTCGCCGCCGCCGTGCAGGAAGACGATGAGCGGGTTCCGGCGCCACGGCTTGTACTGCGACGGGACGCCGTACGTGTACTCGCCGTTGAACTTGTCCGCGTCGGTCTGGAGCTTGAAGTCCTTGTGCGTGCCGCTCGGCGACTCCGCGAACTTGAGCGCGGCCTGCACGTCGGCGAGCGCGCCCTTGTAGCCGGCCGCCTTGAGGTCGGCGAGCGCCGCCGCCGCGTCCTTCTTGTCCTCGATCGCCTTCGCGAAGACCTCGTCGATCTTCTTCTCGACGTCGATCTCCGCGGCGGTGTACCAGCTCCCGTAGTGGAACGTGAACCCGAGCGCCTCGCGCGCGGCGCGATGCTCGGGGTCGAGCTTCAGGATGTCCTCGCACTCCTTCTTCCACTCCTTGTCGAGGAGGACCTCCCTGGCGTACGACGCCAGCTCGTAGCGCTTGTCGAGGTCCGCGACGGGCGTCTGCTTGCGCTTCTTCGCGTAGACGTCCTTCACCGACCGCCAGACGTCGTTGTCGACGTCGTAGCCGATCTTGATCATGCCCGGGCGGATGCCGGCGTGCGCCTTGTCGAACTCGTACGCCTTCTGGTACGACCACTTCGCGTCGTCCCTCAGGCTCTTCTCGACGCACCAGTCGCCGAGCTTCACGTACGGGTCAGCGTCCTTCGTCCCCTTGAGCTCGTCGCGGCGGCGCTCGAACTCCTTCTTGAGCTCCGCGCGGTCCGGATCCTGCAGGGCCAACAGCAGAACAACGAGCGCAAGCCGCATCCCGAGACCTCCTTACCGTCCCGTCTCCACCTAGGATCCCGTCTCCACCTAGGATGAGACACCGCCCGGTGCTATCATCCTCGCCGTGACGTCCCTTCCCTCCATTACTAACTACACCGCCAGGGAGCTCGAGGAGGACTTCTCGGCGCACGGAATCGAGCGCTACCGCGCGCGGCAGGTCCTCCAGTGGGTCTACCGGCGCAAGGCCGAGTCGTTCGACGTGATGACGGACCTCTCCGTCGAGCACCGCGCGATTCTGTCCGGGAAGTACCGGATCGGTTCCACGATGGCGATCAAGCGCCACGTCGCGCCCGACACGACGGAGAAGCTGCTCCTGCGGCTCGACGACGGGCAGCTCATCGAGACGGTGCTGATCGTCGAGGGCGAGCGCAAGACGGTCTGCGTCTCGACGCAGGTCGGCTGCCCGATCAAGTGCGTCTTCTGCGCGAGCGGACTGAACGGGCTCGTCCGCAACCTGACGACGGGAGAAATCGTGGAGCAGGCGCTGACGATCCAGCGCTCGATGCCGGAGGGCGAGCGGATCGACAACCTCGTCATCATGGGGATCGGCGAGCCGCTGCTCAACTACGCCAACCTCGTGCGCGCGCTCAAGATCTGGAAGGCGCCGTGGGGGATGGGCATCGGCTACAACCGGATCACGCTCTCGACGGTCGGCATCCTCGACAAGATCCCGAAGCTCGTCGAGGACAAGGTCACGCCGAACCTCGCGATGTCGCTCCACGCGCCGAACGACCGGATCCGGCAGGAGGTCGTGCCGACGATGAAGAAGCGGCTCGCGGAGCTCATCCGCACGGCGATCGAGTACAAGCGCGCGACGAACAAGACGGTGACGTTCGAGTACGTGCTCCTCGACGGGGTGAACGACGACAAGAAGCACGCGCTCGAGCTCGGCAAGAAGCTGAAGGGCTCGCGCGTGAAGGTGAACGTGATCCCGTTCAACCGCGTGCCGGAGACGCCGTACCGCGAGCCGTCGCCCGAGCGCGTGGACCGGTTCGTGAAGGCGCTCGGCTCGTGCGGCGTGCCGATCACGGTGCGCAAGCGGAAGGGCGACTCGATCTCCGCGGCCTGCGGGCAGCTGCGCCACGCGACGGAGAAGGAGCGCGGCACGGCGGTCGCCGTCGCGGGCCAGGCGATCAAGATCCCGATGTCGATTACGCAGCCGCCCCCTCCATGACCTCTTCTCTGGGTCCTCAGGGTCCTCTGGTGCTGCTTCCCTACGGCGCCCGGCGTCCTCCATGACCGAGCAACTGCTCTACTTCGCCTGCATCGTCGGCTGCTACCTCGCGGGCGCCGTCCCGTTCGGCTGGCTCTTTGTCCGCGTCCGGCGCGGCATCGACCTGCGCACGGTCGGGAGCGGCAACATCGGGGCCACGAACGCCGCGCGCGTGCTGGGCGGCGCCTGGTTCTTCCCGATCTTCGCGCTCGACTTCATCAAGGGCTTCGCGCCCGTCTTCTGGCTCGCGCCGTGGATCGCGAAGCATTACCCCTGCCCCAACTGACCGTACCTGGCCGCGATGCTCGCGGTCACGTGCGGCGGAGCCGCCATCGCCGGCCACCTCTACCCGGTCTACCTCCAGCTCAAGGGCGGAAAGGCCGTCGCGACCGGCGCGGGCGTTCTCTTCGCGATGAACTGGATCGCGGGCGGCGCCGCCGTCGTCCTCTGGCTCCTCGTCTTCCTCGCCTTCCGTTACATCTCGCTCGCGTCGATCCTCGCCGCGCCGCCGCTCGCGGTCGTCCACCACTTCACGTCCGCCTACACCGGCCGGCCGTGGGAGACGCCCTGGCCCATCACGATCTTCCTCGCGCTCCTGTCGGTCATGGTCATCGTGCGGCACCGCGACAACATCGGGCGCCTCCGGCGCGGCGAGGAAAAGAGATTCCCGGAGAAGGCGACATGACCACGATCGCGCGCGTGGCCGTCATCGGCGCGGGCGGCTGGGGCACCGCGCTCGCGCTAGTTCTCGCGCAGCGCGGGAAGGAGGTCTCGCTCTGGACGCGGCGCGCGGACGCGGCGGAGAAGCTGCGCGCGACGCGGCAGAACCCGGCGTACCTGCCCGGCGTGGCGATCCCCCCGTCCGTGGAGATCGCCTCGGGCGCGCCGCCGAAGGCGGACGCGTACGTCTTCGCCGTGCCGACGCAGCACATCCGCGCGACGCTCACGAAGACGACGGTCGGCGACCGCCCGATCCTGTCCGTGTCGAAGGGGATCGAGGGCGGGACGCTGCTGCGTCCGAGCGAGATCCTTCACGAGATCTTCGGGCGCGCGCATGTGACCGTGCTCTCGGGGCCGAGCCACGCGGAGGAGGTGGCGCGCGGGCTCCCCGTCACGCTGGTGGCCGCGTCGAAGGCCGAGGCGCGCGCGCGCCTCTGGCAGAAGCTGCTGTCGGGGAACTCGTTCCGCGTCTACACCTCGAACGACCCGGTCGGCGTCGAGCTCGGCGGCGCGCTCAAGAACGTCGTCGCGATCGCCGCGGGGATCTGCGACGGACTCGAACTCGGCGACAACGCGAAGGCGGCGCTGCTCTCGCGCGGGATCGTCGAGATGGCGCGGCTGGGCGCGGCGCTCGGCGCGAAGAAGCACACGTTCTTCGGCATCAGCGGCATCGGGGACCTCATCACGACGTGCTATTCGCCGCACGGGCGGAACCTGCGCGTCGGACGGGCGATCGGCGCCGGAAGGAAGCTGGTCGACGTGCTGGCGGACATGAAGCAGGTCGCCGAGGGCGTGTGGACGGCGCGCGGCGTGCGGAAGCTCGCGGCGAAGCACAAGGTGGACGTGCCGATCAGCGAGCAGGTCGACGCGATCCTGCACGAGGAGCGCCCGCCGATGGAGGCGCTGCGCGCGCTCTTCGCCCGCCCGCCGAGGAGCGAAGAGGAAGATCTGGCCTGAGGCCGCCCGGCCGACACCCCGTCGACCTGGTTTTCACTTCACCGCCTCCGCCAGCCACTCCGCGATCGCCTTGTCGTCCGGCTTCCGAACGCGCGCCACGAGCGCCGCGATCTCGGGCAGGTCGCCCACCCGCAGGACGTTCGGGATCACCGGCTGCTCGCGGCCGTCGCGGTACGTCTTCGCGATGTCGTCGGCCGCGACCGCGCGGATGCGCTCGTCGATCGCGCCCGCCAGCAGCGCGACCACGCCCGCGTCGCCAAGCCCCACGACGCAGATCCGCTTCGGATCGACGTCCGGCCGCGACGCGAGCCAGTCGACGGCGCGCTTCACGTCGTGCGCGCCCATGCCCGCCTCGGGCCGGCCCCAGATGACCGCGTTGAGGTGCCACTTGATCGCCAGCTCGCCGAAGAGGCGCACGTCGGGCGCCAGCACGACGAACCCGCGCGCGACCAGATCGTCCGCGAGCGCGCGGTCGTGCGGCTTGCCCTTCCCGATCACGATCGCGGCGGGCGCCTGCTTCGCGTGCTTCGGCGTGAAGAGGAGCGCGGGGATCGAGATGCCTTTCTCGCTCGGGTACGTTCCGTCCTTCGATTTCTCGTCGGAGTCCTCGACGCCCGTCTCGCCGAGGAGCGCGCGCACGTCGTCGCGCGTGGGCGGGCGCTTGAACGTGAAGTTCGCGCGGTAGTACTCCTTCACGCCGGCGCCGCCCTTGTGGCCCGCCGGCGGGTGGTCGAGCCACACCAGCATCTGCGGCGGCTCCGTCTTGAGCGGCGGCTCCTTGTCGTCGTCGCTCCCCTTCAGCCACCGGTTGAAGAACGCGTACATCTGCTCGCGCATCGCCTGGTTGTAATCGTGCGGCACGTCGTGGTGGCGGTTCTCGACGCGCTCGGGCGCGCCCCAGACGGCGCGGATCTTCGGGAACTCGTCCTTCGGGAACTCCGCGGTCCAGTCCTTCGACGTCGAGATGAACAGCGCCGGCTTCGGCGCGAAGCACGCGACCAGCTCCGGCTCGTCGGTGGCGCGGGCGACGCCCGGCACGTGGTTGCACCATCAGTGCGCCTCCTCGGTCGGGAAGAGGATGCGCCGGAAGTACGTGATCATGACGACCGGCACGGCGGCCTGGATCCGGTCGTCGACCGCCATCATGTACATCGTCTGCTGCCCGCCGCCGGAGGCGCCGGTGCATCCGAAGCGCGTCTTGTCGACCTCGGGCCGCGACTCGAGGTAGTCGAGCGCGCGCATGTTGTTCCACGTCATGAGGCCGACCGGGCACAGGCCCGTCGCCCAGTGCGTCTCGTGGACGCTGTCGATCGCGAAGGCGACGTAGCCCTTCTTCGCCAGACCGATGCAGCGCGCCTGGACGACCCCCTCGCGCGCGCCGTTGGCCCAGTGGCCGTGCGGACAGAGGATCGCGGGGAACGGGCCCTTCCTCCCTTTCGGCACGTAGAGCCAGCCGCTCGCCCATACGGAGGGGAACGTCCGGTACCAGACGCGCTCGAGCCGGTAGTCGTCGTACTCCTTCGTCGCGGCGACGTGCGGGTCCAGCGGCCCGCGCTCGGGGAGCGGGTCGAGGCCGAGCGAGCGCAGCGCCGCCTGGCGGACCTCCGCGCGCCGCTTCTCCCACGTCTCCGGCACGGGCGCGCGCCGGACCGTCATGCGCTCGAAGTAGGCCTCGAGCATCCGGCTCTTCTCGTCGCGCGAGAGGATGGGACCCTCCTGGGCGAGCAGGAGGAGCGCCAGAATTGCCTTCATGCGACCCGGGGATCATACTCCATACCGTGGTGATCGCGCTCGCGGCCGCGCTGGCCCTCCAGCACGAATTCACGGAGGACCAGCTCACGCTCCTGCGCGAGATGCGCGCGACGTTCGAGGAGTGCGAGCTCGCGGCGCTGAGGCTGCGGCGCCGGGGGCGGATCGACGAGATGCAGCCGCTCGCCGGGAAGGCGGAGGCGGCGTGCCGCAAGGCGATCGCGGCGCTGCCGAACCTGCCCGAGCCGCACGTCCTGCTCGGCCGCATGCGCTCGGCGATGCAGCGCGACGATGAGGCGCTGGCGGCGTTCGACGCGGCGCTGGCGCTGGAGCCGGAGTATGCGCCGGCCGTCTACCATCGCCTGCTCATCCACGTGCGGCGGGGCGACGACCGGCGCCAGCTCGGCGTGATCGGACGGTGCGTCTCGTTCCTGGAGGAGCGCCTGGACGCCCTCACGCCCGCGCAGCGGATGTACGTGAAGGCGCGCGCGATGATGCTGCGCGGCTGGACGGACGAGGCGCTCATCGCCCTGCGCGAGGCGCAGCGGCAGGGGCTGCTCGAAGCGTACGAGGCGTCGGCGGAGCTCTCCGTGGCGCTGGGGAGACCGGACGACGCCATGGCCGCCCTGACGGAGGCACTCCGCAAGGACGCGGGAGTCGCCTACTTCTATCATCTGCGCGGGATGCTCCGAGTCGGGAAGCCCCAGGGGACCGAGGCCGCGACGGCCGATTTCGACCGGGCGATCGAAATCGACCCGTCGCGCGCGTTGACGTGGAGCTCGAGAGCGCTGGTGCGCGCCCGGATCGCGGGCGCGACCCGGGACCGGGCGCTCGGCCGGGCTGCCGTCGGGGACGGCGACGAGGCGGTAAAGCGCGCGCCGCAGTCGGCGAGGGCCTGGGCCGACCGGGCGGCGGCGCGCTTCATATGCGCCCGCTTTGGGGACGAGGACGCGGACGCGCTGTTCCGGGGCGCGGTCGAGGACTACAGCGCGGCGATCGAGCGCGATCCCGCGGACGCGACGATGTGGATGGCCCGCGGGAGCACGCGCCTGGAATGGGCGCGGCACCGGAGGCGGAGCGGAGAGGACACGCGCGCGCTGTACGAGCAGGCGCAGGAGGACGCGACGCGTGCGGTGCGGCTCGATTCGCGCGACGCTCTGGCCTGGATCAAGCTCGGCACCGCCCGCCACGGCCTCGCCGACCAGGCGAACGCCGCGGGCGCCGATCCCCGACCCCTGCTGTGGGGCACGATTTCGGCCTACAGCGCGGCCATCGCCTCCGCGCCGGGCACCGCGGACGGCTGGCTCGCCCGCGGGCGGGCGCGCACGTACCTCGCCGCGGTCATGCAGGCGCGCGGCGAATCCGCGGCCCGCGATTACCAGGCGGCGCTGGCGGACCTCGCGGAGGCGGCGCGGCTCGATCCGCGGCTTGCGGCCGACGCGCGCGAGCCCGCGGAGAAATGCCGCCGCGAGACGCGCGATCTGTCCCCCGACGACGAGCGCGCCGCCGTCGCGAAGGCGCTCGACGAGCTGCGCACGACGGGCGATGCGGCGATGGACGCCGCGCTGGCCTTGCGGCGCGCGGGGAAGATGGACGAAATGGAGAAGCAGGTGCGCCGCGTCGAGGATCTCTGCCATCGCACCGCGCAGGCCCATCCGCAGCTCGCGCAGCCGCACTACCGGCTCGGCCGCGCGCTCCGGCTCGCGATGCGCGAACCGGAGGCGCTCGCGCAGCAGCAGGAGGCCCTGGGCCGCGACCCGAACCACCCGGGCGCCCGGTACGAACGGCTCCTGCTGACGCTTCGCAGAGACGCGCCGCAGACGCAATCCGAGAGTGACTCATGCCGGGGGGATTTCGCGGCGCTCCTGGGGGGGTCGGATGCGCTCGGCCGCGCGCAGATCGCCTGGCTCCGGGGCGAGGAGGCGGCGTCCTCCGGACGGCTCGACGAGGCGCGGGGGCTCTTTCGGGAGGCGATCGAGACGTCGCCCGACCTGGATGAGGCGTATGTGTCGCTCGCCTCGCTGGAGCAGCGCGCGGGCCGCCTGGACGAGGCGATCGCCGGGTACACGCGGTCCCTCGAGCGCGACCGCGGACTGTCGACGCACTGGCTCGGCCGGGGGCTGATGCGCTTGGACGCCGGCCGGAGGGCGAAGGACAAGCGGGCGGATATCTACCGCGCCGCGATCGCGGACTTCGACGAGGCGGCGCGGCTCGTGCCCGGCCTTGCGCGCGCGTGGCGCGCTCGCGGGCACGCGAAAGCGCATCTGGCCCTCCTGCCGGGTGAGGACGCCGACGCGCTCTTCCGTTCCGCCCTCGCCGATCTCGACGAAGCGGTGCGGCGCGATCCGGACGGCGCGCGCAACTGGTCGCGTCGGGGGACCGTGCGCGCCGAGCAGGCGCGCAAGCGCGGCGACGCGGCCGACCTCTACAAGGCGGCCGGGGAGGATGCGGACCGCGCCATCGCGCTCGATCCGCGCGACAGCGACCCGTGGACGCTGCGCGGCGACGTACGCCGCGCGCTGGGCCGCTACGCGGAGGCGGTGGACGATCTCACCGAGGCGATCTTCCGCGACGTGCGCTCCGGGGAGCTCTGGATGAAGCGCGGCCAGGCGCGGTCGGACGGGGCGCGCGCGCAGGCGGCGGCGGGGCAGGATCCGTCCACGGCGCTGGCGGAGGCGATCGGCGATTTCGAGGCGTCGATCCGTCACGACCCGAGCCCGGACGAACCGTGGCTGTGGAGGGCCAGCGCGCGCTTCCACCTGGCGGACGTCCGCGCGCAGCGCGGCCGCGATCCCGGCGCGCTCGCCGACCAAGGCATCGCCGACTGCGGGGAGGCGCTCAAGCGCGACCCCGCGCGCCGGGACGGGTGGTCGCGGCGGGGGACGGCTCGCTGGGTGTGGGCCGCGCGCGCGCAGGACCCCGCCGCGCAGCTCGACGCGGCCATCGAGGATCTGACTCAGGCGATCAAGCTCGACGCGACGGATGCGGGGGACTGGGCCGTCCGCGCGGCGGCCCGCCTGCGCCGGGCGCGCGCGAAAGACGACTACCGGGCGGCGCTCGCGGACGCGCGCGAGGCGATCCGGCTCGACCCGGCGATGGAGACGCGCCTCCGGGACCTGCTGAAGGAATGCGGACGCGTCCTCGGGGATTAGTCCCAGACGATTTCGGTGGTCACCGCAGAAGCTCGCGCGCCGGCAGACCCTCGGGGATCAGCGAGCCGCGACGTCGCCACTCCCGGAGCTCGTCGATCCGCGGAAGCCAGTAGGCTCGGCCGCGCTCTTGAAGCCTCTGCGCCCGGCGCGCGATGTGCCGGGCCGCGCGGTCGACGCCCGCCGCCGCCGGGCTCCCGACCCGACGGAGCACACGCACGGCCGCATCATCCGCCGGCACGAGACGACCCCACCGCTGGACCACATCCAGGAGATCCTCCGCCCGGAAGACATTCTCGACGACCCACGCGAGGAGGCGCGTCGAAGGCGCCCGCTCATGGCTCAGGCGGATGAGCGCGAGTCGCGTGATGACGTCGTAGTCCGCGGCACGATTCGTCTTCTTCAATTCGACGAGATCCTCGATGGCGACGACCGGCAGCGGTCCCCAGGGCGTGCGCATCCGCTCGCCGCGCCGCGCGGCGCCGGCAAAACCGCCCACGCGAGGCGGCTGCCCCATGACGTCCAGGTAGATCGCCGGGGGCACGATGAAGTGGAAGCCGTGGCCGCGGCGCAGATTCCGGAGGCTGAGCCGAGGCGTCAGTTTGTGGACGCGTGCCCGCAGGTCCGACAGGGCTCGAAGCAGGCGCGCCACGTTCGGCTTCGACGGCTCGATCCAGACGTCCAAGTCCTGCGAGAAGTGCTGCGCGCCGTACAGGACGGACGCCTGCCCGCTGATGACCAGGTAGCGGACGCGCCGCCGCTCAAAGCTTCGGAAGAGAGAGCGCATCGTGGGCCGCCTGCGGGTCCTTGAGCATCCTGCGCATGCGCCACGAGCGGACGATGCGCTGTCCGGGCGTGAGGCGCAGCCAGTCCGCGCGGAACGGGTCCGTCTCGATGTCGGCGACGAAGTACGGACGAGCGGAGCGCGGCCGGCGGCGGCGTTTCACACGCCGAGTCTAGCGCGGCCGCCCCCCGCGATCAATCCGCGACAGCCCGCCTCCAGCGCGGGATTCGACTCCTAGTTCGGATGACAGGCGAGCACGCGGCGCTTCGTCTCCGCGCAGCACTTCTTCGACGCGTTCTCGCCGCACGGCGCGCCCTCGTGCCACGCCTGGTGCTCCGCGCAGCCGTACCACGTCGACACGAGCGCGGTGGCCTCGACCGGCTTCCTGCCGCACTTCTTGCACACGCCGTTCTCGACGGGGCACTCCGCGCCGCAGAAGCAGCCGCACGCGGGGCAGTACGTCGCCTTCTCGAGCCCCTTCGCGTCGCGCGGCACGCACATCGCGGTCGCCGGCTTCGACGCCGTGCAGCACCTGTCGTACGCGTGGTCGCCGCACGCCGCGTCCGCGTGCCAGTGTGCGTGCTTCGTGCAGTAGTGCCACGTGAGCGAGCAGGCCGACGCCTTGACCGGCGCCTTCCCGCACGCCTTGCACGCGCCCGCGTCCGTCTTCGGACACTCCGGCCCGCAGAACGCCGCGCACCCGGGACAGTAGTCCGCCGGCTTCCCCGCCGACGTCGACGAGCTCCCGCCCGACGACGAACACCCGACGGCCACCGCCGCCGCCACGACCATCACGATCTGCCTCATATTCCCTCCGCCCGATCGCCGCAACCGGCAATACTCAATCGTCAATCGTCCTTTTTTCTGCCCCACCTCAGCGCCGCCAGCCACCACGCCAGCCTCACCTTCCGGATCCGCCGGTAGAGCACGTGCCACCAGAAGACGAACGTCATGATGAGCCCCGCCGCCGCCAGCCCCAGGATCGGCGCCACCGGCACGCCGCGCACCTCCATCGGATACCGCACCAGCCAGAAGCAGCTCCCGATGATCAGCGCGCACGCCACCAACCCCAGGAACACCTTGCTCCCGAAGTCGTTGAGCGTCCGGCTCAGCTTGTCCATCTCGTCGTTCGTCACCCGCACGCTCATCCGCCCGGTCTCGAGGTCGCTCACGATCTGGTGCAGCCGCAACGGCATGTCCTCGAGCGTCCCCATCAACCCCATCGCCCCCTTCATCGCCGCCTTGCCGAGCGTCGCGGGCCCGAACCGCCCCACCAGGAGCCTCCGAGCGTACGGCGCCATCGCCGTCCCCACCTGCGTCCCCGGCCGCAGCGCCCGCACGAGCCCCTCGAGCGTGATGCAGACCTTCGCCAGCAGCGCCGTGTCCGCCGGAATCCGGATCTTGTACCGGATCGCCAGGTCCAGGATCTCCGCGAGCAGCCCCCCCGCGTCCACCTCCTCGAGCGTCCCTCCGAGGTACCGCGAGTACAGCGCGTCGATGTCGTCGCGGAACTTCAGGATGCTCACCCGCTCCGCCGGCGATCCGATCTGGTGGATGATCCGCGCCGTCGAGTCCGCGTCCTTCATCGCCACCGCGATCGACACCTGCACCAGCGAGTCCTGCAGCCGCCGCGACAGGCGCCCCACGAGCCCCATGTCGAGCAGCGCCACGCGCCCGTCCGGCAGCACCAGCACGTTCCCCGGGTGCGGGTCGCCGTGGAAGAGCCCGTCCGTGTACACCATCTGGAAGTAGCCGTCCAGCAGCGACTTCACCACCTTCTCCGCCAGCGGCGACGCCGCGTCGAACGTCGAGAGCTTCTCCCCCTCGACGTACTCCATGACGAGCACCGTCCGCGCGCAAAGCTCCTCGACGCACTTCGGGAAGACGACGGGCGAACCGTCGCCGAAGTTCCGCCGGAGGTCCTCCACATTCTTCAACTCGTGGACGAAGTCCAGCTCCTGGAAGATCGCCCGCTCGAACTCCTGCACGATCCGCACCGGCGCGTACATCGCGCTCTCCTCGACCGTCGCCTCGATCACGCGCGCCAGCACGTACAGCAGGTCGACGTCGCTCCGGATGGTCTGCTCGATTCCCGGCCGCTGCACCTTGACGACCACCTGCCGTCCGTCCGCCAGCGCCGCGCGGTGCACCTGCGCGATCGACCCCGTCGCCAGCGGCGACTCCTCGAACCGCGCGAAGAGCTCCCCCACCGCCGCTCCCAGCGCCCCCTCCACCGCCTTCGTCACCGCCTCGAGCGCGATCGGCGACGACGCGTCCTGGAGCGTGCGCAGTTCCTTGATGTAGGCCGACGGCAGGATGTCCGGCCGCGTCGACAGCACCTGGCCGAGCTTCACGTACGTCGGCCCCAGGTCCTGAAGCAGCAGCCGCAGCCGCCGGGGCGCATTGTCGATCTGCCCCACGCGTCCGCGCATGCCCGTGCGGATGGACTCGGCCAGGCGGTCGAAGCCGTGCCGGGCCAGCACCGTCGAGATGCCGCGGAGACGGTCGAGATCGTGGAGGGCGGCGGCAAGCACGGGGTCGACTGTAACCCATGAAGCGGGGGGAATCACAGGCTATAATGCGCGCGGTGAGCGCTTATGGGCCGGCGATCGGCCGCCGGGCGCTGCTGCGCAAGCAGATCACCAGGGAGCAGCATCTCGCGGCCCTCAAGGCGCATCTGGCGGGGCGGCAGTCGTTCGACGAGGCGCTCGTGGCCTCGGGCGCCCTCTCGGCGGAGGCGCTGGCGCATCTCGCCTCCGAGCTGCGGCTCGAACTCGCGCCGAAGATCGACGCGCTGCACGCGGCCGAGGTCGCGAAGCGCGGTGCGGCGAAGCCCGAGGCGGTCGAGCAGGCGCGCTCGGAGGTCGTCCGCCTGAGCGGCGAGGGCTACGGTTTCGATCTTCTCGAACTGCTCGTCAACGGGCGGTCGATGTCCGCCGCGGACGCCTCGAAGGTCCGTCAGCACGTGCGCTCTCAGCACGTCTACTGTCCGATCTGCCTCGAACCCGCGGACGCGTCCGCGGTCTCCGGCGTCCGGCAGACGCGGTGCCCGGGATGCAAGTCCGCCTTCAACCAGGCGGACGCCGCGCGCTACGAGCACGCCGCGGCGCCGAAGTCCGCCGCGCCGCCCGGCGAGGGAAGCACGCTCGGCGACTACCGACTCCTCCGCATGATCGGCTCCGGCGGCATGGGCGTCGTCTACGAGGCGGAGCAGACGGCGCTCAAGCGCCGCGTCGCCCTCAAGATCCTCCGCGCGAACCTCGCCACGAAGGGGAGCGAGTTCGAGCGCTTCCACCGCGAGGCCGAGGCGCTCGCACGCATCGACCACGCCAACGTCGTCAAGGTGTTCGGAAGCGGCGAGGTGTCCGGCAACCATTACTACGCGATGGAGCTCATCGAGGGGCGCGCGCTCGACAAGATGCTCGCCGACAGCAAGGTCGACGTGAAGAAGAGCGTCGCGCGCATCCGCGACGTCGCCCGCGCCGTGCAGGTCGCCAACGACAAGGGCATCGTGCACCGCGACATCAAGCCCGCGAACATCCTCGTCGACGCGAAGGGGCGGGCGGTGCTCATGGACTTCGGGCTCGCGTACCTCAAGGAGGCGAACAAGCTCACGCTCTCGAGCGAGGCGGTCGGCACGCCGCAGTACATGTCGCCCGAACAGGTGGCGGGCGGCCACGCGCGGCTCGGGCCGCCGACGGACGTGTACGGGCTGGGGATCACGCTCGACACGCTCCTGCGCGGCAAGGCCGCGTTCGCGGGAGGCACCATCACGGACACGCTCACGCGGGTGGTGAAGGAGCCGCTCCCGCCGCTCACCGCGAACCAGGACGTCGACAGCGGGCTCGAGGCGATCGTCGCGAAGGCGTGCGCGAAGCGGCCGGGCGAGCGGTGGACATCGGCCCAGGAACTCTCGGACGAGCTGGACGCGTGGCTGCGCGGCGAGCGCGCCGGCGTCCCGGCGGGCGCCCGCGTGAAGTCCGGGGCGCGCTGGCTCGGCGCGCACGGGGCGGCGATCGCCGGGGCCGCGGCGGTCGTCGTCGCGGCGATCGTCGTGTGGAACCTGATGGGGAGCGCGGAGCGCGACGCGGAAGCGCAGCTCCGGTCGAGGAAGGAGGAGCGTGCGGCGCAGGCGCGCGAGGAGGAACTCCGGCAGCGCGAGGCCGCGCTCAAGCGCGAGCGCGAGCAGCAGGAGAAGGAGCGCAGGCAGGAGGAGGCCCGGCTCCGGCAGCAGGAGGCGGACCTCAAGCGCCAGCAGGAGGAGATCGACCGCAAGCGCGCGGAGGAGGAGGAGCGGCGCAGGCGCGACGAGGAGGAGCGGCGCGCGGCGGCGAGGACCGCGCGGGACACGCAGATCGCGGACGTGTTCCGCTCCGAGCTGCGCCAGAACCGCGACCAGGTGGACAAGCTCATCGTCGACGCCATCGCCGCCACGACCGCGGGCGACTACGCGCGCGCGCTCAGCATCCTCGACACCGCGCTGCAGGGGTACGCCGCGCTGCCGAAGAACATCGAGAAGATCACCGACCCCGAGGTGGCGGCCGTCGTGAAGGCCGACGCCGAGATCCGGAAGCTCCTCGACGTCGCGAACGCGGTCGCGGAAGTCCGGCGCCGCCGCGCGGACGCGCGCGCGGGCGAGGCCTGGATGAGCTGGATCTACGACCGCGACGCCGCGAAGGCGGTGAAGCTGGCGGAGGAGGCGGCGGCCGGGGACGCGGACGCCTTCGAGCCGGCGGCCGTCCACGCGACGATCCTGCTGCGCGCGGGGAGGCTCGACGAAGCGGACAAGCGGTTCGCCGGCATCCGCGACGCCGCCGGGCAGGATCCGCGGCCCCTGGTCGGGCTGGCGGAGATCCGCGTGCTCCAGAAGCGGCTCTCCGCCGCGGAGGAGTTCCTCCAGCAGGCCGAGGCGCTCGCCAACCGCACGGACGACTACTATTACGTGAAGGGGCTGCTGCTGCTGGAGCGCGGCAAGCCGGACGAGGCGTGCGTGCTGCTCGACGAGGAGATCCGCAAGCCCGGCGAGAGCTCGTACGACCTGCGCTTCCTCCGCGCGCGCGCGCACCTTGCCCTGGGAAAGACGAAGGAGGCGTTCGACGCCACCCGCAGCGCGGAGCGGCTGGTCGGGCTGCCGCGCAACTGGCGCGGCGCGTCGCGCCTGTCCGGCCGCACGTCGCTCGCGTACGACGGGTGCATGATCCGCGCGCGCGCGGGCATCGCGCTCGGCGAGAAGCAGGAGGCGCGGGAGGCGCTCGAGGGCGCGCTCAAGGCGCGGCCGAACGACGCGGAGGCGCGGAAGCTGCTGTCGGGGCTGCCCTAGACGTCGGGCGTCCCCGAGCGGCGCGCATGTCCCGGCGCCGATCGGATTAATCCACGCTTCTCACAGGAGCCTTGTAGTATATAATAAGCTGTAGCTGATGTAATCAACAGGAGCGGACATGCCCACCACGCGCGAATTCCTCCAGGTGAAGGCGAAGCTCTTCCGCGGACTGGCGGACCCGTCGCGGCTCGCGATCCTCGAGGCGCTGCGCGACGGGCGCAAGACCGTCTCGCAGGTCGTCGAGCGCACCGGGCTCTCGCAGCCGAACGCCTCGATGCATCTCGAGTGCCTCTGGTGCTGCGGCCTCGTCGACCGCGAGATGGCCGGCCGGTTCACGTTCTACTGGATCGGCTCCAAAAAGATGACGCAGGTGCTCGCCGCCGCGGAAAAGGCCCTCGACGAGGTGTTCGACCGCATCGACGAGTGCAAGCGGTACGAAGAGCGCAAGGTGAACGGATGATCCTGACGGATCCGTTCGAAGAACTCGATTGAAGAGGAGGCGGACATGAGAACGGCTTCGGCGGTCGCGGCGCTTCTCGCGCTCGCGGGCGTCGTCGTGTACGCCCAGGACAAGCCCAGGAAGCGCGACAACAAGGACCGGCAGGAGCACGCGGGCAGGATCGTCTGCATCGGGTGCACGCTCGAGAACCAGGACGGCGGCGCGAACGCGCAGTGCACGCTGCATTCGAAGCACGCGCTCGGCCTCCTCGCCTCCGACGGAACGCTCTGGACGTTCGTGGACAACGCGAAGGGTCACCTCGTCATCACGAACGCGAAGCTGCGCGACAAGGACGTGAAGATCCTCGGGTGGAAGTTCCCGAAGACGCAGTACATCGAGATCTCGAAGTACCAGGTCCGGGAGGGCGACACGTGGGTGCCCTACGACTACTGCAAGACCTGAGGCTTCGAAGCCAACCATGACAATGGCGACCGGGACGTGTGCCCGGACTGCGACAAGTAGATGAACAAGAACCTCGTCGCGATCACGACGTTCTGCGTGCTGATCGCGCTCTTCGCGTTCTCCGTGTTCGGATGGCACCGCGAGCCGACGCCGGTCGACCCGAACGACTGGTGCGGCGCCCACAAGATCGCCCTGTCCCTCTGCGAGACCTGAAACCCCAGGCTCAGCGGCCGCGTGGTCGTGTCGCGCGATCGGGAGCCGAAGGAGGGCGAGTGCCCCAACACCGTCCTCCGCATCACGCTCGCCCCCGGCGTCGCCGACCAGGCCGGCTTTCAGACGGCGACGGCCGAGCTGAAACCGATCGCCGAGACGATCCGCGCGAACGCGGAGACGCAGTATCCGCCGTCGAAGTACGCGCGCGTCGCCCCCCGCGTGCCCGGCGTCGTGCGCGACGTGAAGGCCGTGCTGGGACAGTCCGTCGATGCGGGCGAAACGCTCGCCGTGCTCGAGGCCGCGGACCTCGGCGCCGCGAAGTCGGACTACCTCCTGGCCCGGTCCGCGCTCGCGCTGCGGCAGCAGGTGTACGACTCGGAGAAGACGCTCTTCGACAAGAAGATCGGCACCGGGCGCGAGCTGCTCACGGCGCAGACCGCCCTCGAGGAGGCGAGGCTCGGGCTGGAGCGGGCGGCTCAGCGCCTCTCCGCGCTCGGACTCTCCGAGGAGCGCATCAAGGCCGTCGCGGAGAAACGCGACACCGCGGCGCTCATGGAGCTGCCGGCGCCGTTCGCGGGCGTGATCGTGGCCGCCTCCGCGGTGCCGGGCGAGACGGCCGGCCCCGACAGGCCGCTCTTCACCGTCGCCGTGCCGGAGCGCATGTGGCTGGCGATCGACGTGTACGAGACCGATCTCGCGAAGTTCGAGAAGGACCAGCGCGTGGTGTTCACGATCGAGGCGCTTCCGGGCCAGCGGTTCGGCGGCAGGGTCGTCGCCGTCGGCGGCGAACTGGACGACCGCACGCGCACGGCGCGCGTCTTCGCCGAGGTCAAGAACGTCCGGGGCCTCCTCCGCGCGAACATGTTCGGCCGCGCGGAGATCACGGTCAAGCCCGCGGAGCCGCGGCTCGTCGTGCCGAAGGACGCGGTGCAGAACGACGGCGACTGCATGATCGTCTTCGTGTCGCCGTCGACGAACGTGTACCAGGCGCGCAAGGTCGAGACCGTGTCCGTGTGGGAAGGCGGATACGAGATCGTCGGCGGCCTCGCGGCCGGCGAGAAGGTGGTGACGACGGGGAGCTTCCTCCTCAAGACGGAGGTCCTGCGCGGCCAGATCGGCGCCGGCTGATGCCCGAGCGAATAGAGCGGCGTTGCCATGCTCAACTGGATCATCGACGCGTCGTTGCGCAACCGGGCCGTCGTGCTCATCGTCGCCGCGGTCGTGATGATCTTCGGCGGCTGGTCGATCAGCCGGCTGTCCATCGACGCGCTGCCCGACGTGACCGACGTGATGGTGCAGATCAACACCGTCGCGCCCGCCCTCGGACCGGTCGAGGTCGAGCAGCAGATCACCGCGCGCGTCGAGCAGGCGATGAGCGGCATGCCCAACCTGCAGGGCGTGCGCTCGATGTCGAAGTACGGGCTCTCCCAGGTCAGCGTCATCTTCAAGGACGGCACCGACCTGCACTTCGCCCGCGCGCAGGTCCTGGAGCGGCTGCAGTCCGTCGAACTGCCGGCCGGCATCCCGCGCCCGGCCATGGGCCCGATCGCGACCGGCCTCGGCGAGATCTACCACTACCTCATCACGGCGCCCGACGGCGACCTCACCCACGCGCGCACGATCCACGACTGGGTCGTCAAGCCGCAGCTCCTGTCCGTCGCGGGCGTCGCCGAGGTGAACACGTGGGGCGGATTCGAGAAGCAGTTCCACATCGTCGCGGACCCGGTGCGCCTCGTGAAGCACGGCGTCACCCTGCAGCAGGTCCTCGACGCGCTGGAGCGGTCCAACGCGAACGTCGGCGGCGGCAACGTCGGCGCCGCGGGCGAGATCCTGCTCGTCAGCGGCCGCGGCGTGGTGGGCTCGACGACCGACATCGGCGGGATCGCGATCGGCACGGTCGACGGACGCGCGATCCGCGTCCGCGACGTCGCCGACGTGCGCGAGGGCGCGGAGCTGCGGCGCGGCGTGGTCACGGCCGAGGGACAGGGCGAGACCGTGCTCGGCCTCGGCTTCATGCTGATGGGCGAAAACAGCCACGAGGTGGCGTCGCGGCTTCGCGAGCGCATGGAGTCCGTGCGCAAGTCGGTGCCCGCCGGCACGACGATCAAGGTCGTCTACGACCGCACCGAGCTGGTCGACCACGTCATCAACACCGTGAAGGAGAACCTGCTCCAGGGCGCGATCCTCGTCGTCGCGGTCCTCTTCCTCTTCCTCGGCCACTTCCGCGCGGCCTGCATCGTCGCCGCGGCGATCCCGATCTCGATGCTCTTCGCGTTCAACCTGATGCTGCAGTCGGGCATCGCCGGAACGCTCATGAGTCTGGGGGCGGTCGACTTCGGCATGGTGGTCGACAGCTCCGTCGTGATCGTCGAGAACTCGGTGCGGCGGCTGCACGACGACACGACCGAGCGGCCGGTCGTCGACGTCGTGCGCGACGCGGCGCAGGAGGTGCGCAAGCCGACGATGTTCGGCGAGATGATCATCGCCATCGTCTACCTGCCGATCCTCGCGCTGCAGGGCGTCGAGGGGAAGCTCTTCCGGCCGATGGCGCTGACGGTCGTCTTCGCGCTTCTCGGCTCGATGATCCTGTCGCTCACGCTGATGCCGGTGCTGGCGAGCTTCTTCCTCTCGCGCCGCACGGCCGGGCTGGAGGAGCCGTGGATCGTCCGGGGGCTCAAGCGGCTCTACCGGCCGGTCGTGACGTGGTGCGTTTCGAACAGGCTGCTCGTGCTCGGAACCGTCGCCATCGGCGTCGCGTTCACGGTCCCCGTCATGCTGCGGCTCGGGTCGATCTTCGTGCCGAAGCTCGACGAGGGCTCGATCGTCATCAATACGATCCGGCTGCCGGGCGTGTCGGTGGACGAGTCCGCGCGCTTCGGCACGCGGATCGAGCGGCTGCTCAAGCGCGAGTTCCCGGCCGAGATCGCGTCGATCTGGACGCGCACCGGCACCCCCGAGGTGGCGACCGATCCGATGGGGATCGAGGTGAGCGACGTGTTCATCGCGCTGACGCCGCGCCGGCAGTGGTCGAAGGCGCGCGACAAGGACGAGCTGCAGAAGGCGATGGACCGCGTTCTGCGGCGCCTGCCGGGCATGAACTACACGTTCACGCAGCCGATCGAGATGCGCTTCAACGAGATGATCTCCGGCGTGCGCACCGACCTGGGCGTCAAAATCTTCGGCAACGACTTCGACGTCCTGAAGGAGAAGGCGGAGAAGGTCCGGACGGTGCTCGAGTCGATCGAGGGCGCCCACAATCCGTTCGTCGAGCCGATGGTCGGCCAGCCGGTGCTCGAGGTGACGCTGCGGCCGGACGAACTGTCGCGGTACGGCTTGCGCGCGCGCGACGTGCTGGAGTGGGTGGAGGCGATCGGCGGCACCGGGGTCGGCGAGGTGCGCGACGACAGGAACCGCCGCTTCCCGCTGGCGGTGCGGCTGCCTTCCCGCTACACCGACAACCCGGCGCTCGTCGAGACGCTGCTCGTGAGCGCCCCGGACGGGCAGCGCCTGCCGCTCTCGCGCATCGCGACGGTGACGCGCACGAGCGGGCCGATGGTCGTGCACCGGGAGGAGGGCAAGCGGCGCGCGGTGGTGACCTGCAACATCCGCGGGCGCGACCTCGGCGGGTTCGTCGCGGAGACGCAGCGCAAGGTGAACGAGGCGCTCGGCCCGGACGTGGGCAGGACCATCGACGGCGTCGCGTACGGCGGCCAGTACGAGAACCTGGTGCGCGCCTCCGAGCGGCTGGCGTGGATCGTGCCGCTGACGCTGCTGCTCATCTGTTTCCTCCTCTACTCCACGTACGGCAACGTCGTCGACACGCTGCGCATCTTCATCTCGGTGCCGTTCGCCGTGGTGGGCGGCGTGTGGGCGCTCTGGTTGCGCGACATGCCGTTCAGCATTTCCGCCGGCGTGGGGTTCATCGCGCTTTCGGGGGTCTCGGTGCTCGACGACATGGTGATGGTGTCGACGATCCGTCAGATGATGGCGCAGGGGCTCGGGGCGGCGGAGGCGGCGGTCCAGGCCGCCGTGCAGCGGCTGCGGCCGGTGCTCATGACCGGACTCGTGGCGAGCCTCGGATTCATCCCGATGGCGGTGAACCGCGGCGTGGGGGCCGAGGTGCAGCGGCCGCTGGCCACGGTCCTGATCGGGGGCCTCATCACGGGCACGCTCCTGACGCTCGTCGTCCTGCCGACGCTTTTCGCGACGCTGCGGGGGCGGACGCATGCGTAGGATCGTCGTGCTCGCGCTGGCGGTCGCGGGGTGCGGAGCGCCGCCCGCGCTCGACCTCGCGACGTTCGACGCGGCCGAGCACCGGTTCGTCGCCCCGCCGACGCCCGATCGCAGGTCGCGGATCGAGGAGCTGCTGCGCAAGGACGCGATCACGCTGGACGAGGCGCTCGTGATCGCGGACGCGCTGAATCCGGAGCTCGAGATCGCGCGGAAGAACGTCGACCTGGCGGCGGCCGCCATCTGGGAGGCGAAGCTCTACCCGAACCCCTGGCTGAAGCTCGAGATCGAGGAGTACAAGACGAGCGGCGGGTCGTTCCGCGAATCGAAGCGCGTCGTCGGCGTCGGCGTGCCGATCGTCGTCAGCGGCCGGCTCGGCGCCGCCGCGGCCGCGGCCGGGAAGGAGCGCGAGATCGCGGCCGTGCGCTACGTCTGGCGGCGCCGCGAGATCCTGACGGGCGTCCGCCGCGCGTTCATCGACGTGCTGTCGGCCGAGCGCACCGTGGCGCTCGCGCGCGACGCGAGCGACACCGCCCGGACGCTGAGCGACGTCGCGCAGACGCGTTTCGACGCGCAGGCCGTCCCGGAGATGGAGGTGCTCAAGGCGTCGGTGAACCTCGCCACGGCGGAGACCGAACTGTCGCGGGCGCTGAAGGTGCACGCGGTCGCGGTGAAGACGCTCCACGTGGCGATGGGAGACGCGGCGTTCCCGCGTGACAAGTTCGCGGGCGACCTCCCGGCCCGGTTCGCGATCCCGAGCTTCGAGTCGCTCGAGGGGCTGGTGGCGGCCGCGCATCCGCTCGTCGAGGAGGCGACGAAGGCGGTGGAGGCGGCGGACCTCCAGTTGAGCGCCGCGAGGGCGCAGCGGATCCCCGATC
>Ga0187893_10004024_pt1 | contig 28700 bp, 24 predicted proteins | sample MA1701074metaG_FD_139574 | JGI IMG/M metagenome (GOLD analysis project Ga0187893, IMG submission 139574) | White microbial mat communities from a basaltic lava cave in the Kipuka Kanohina Cave System on the Island of Hawaii, USA - MA170107-4 metaG ...
ATCCCGCGGATCGGGAACCTGCGCAAACGCCTCCCAAAGCGAAATAACCTGTGACATGGCTTGGTCCTCCCTGACCAACGCCTTTATCGACCAACTCTAACCCAAAAATTGAAAGACCCTGGTACTCTCAACGCGCCGTGGTCCGAATTTGCGCCACCACAAATGAGACGTTATTTGCTTTCGGCCCAGTTGGGGCCCCAGGCGATGTCCACGACGACGGGGACGTCGAGGGGGATGGCGTTTTCCATCTTTCGGCGGATCATCGCGGCCTCGGTTTCAATATCACGTTTCGGGGCTTCAAACACCAATTCATCGTGGACCTGGATGAGCATCCTGGCTGAGTGACGTCCGCTCATAAGCTCACGATGGATGTCGATCATGGCTCGCTTGATGAGGTCGGCGGCGGAGCCCTGGACGACGGTGTTGACCGCAATGCGTTCACCGAAGGAGACCTGACCGGGATTGCGGGATTTGAGTTCGGGAATCGGGCGACGGCGCCCGAGAATGGTCTCGGCGTAGCCCGTGCTCCTGGCGTCATCGATGCAGCGGTCAATGAACAAACGAATGCCAGGGTAACGCAGGAAATACGTTTGAATGAACGCCTTGGCTTCGCTCTGGGGAATACCCAGCGTGCGCGACAGACCGAAGGGCGTCTGGCCGTAGATGATCCCGAAATTGACGGCCTTGGCGGCGCTACGCTGCGCCGCGGTTACTTCGTCGGGTGAAATGCCGTTGACCTGCGCCGCGACCGCGCGATGAATATCCAGTCCCTGCTGAAACGCATCGACAAGCGCACCGTCCTTGCAGAAATGAGCAAGCAGCCGCAGCTCAATCTGCGAATAGTCGGCGGCGAGCAATACGCTCTCCGCGTCGCCGGCCACGAAGGCCTCGCGTATTCGTTTACCGAGTTCCGTGCGGATGGGAATGTTCTGGAGGTTCGGGTCGCTGGAACTTAGCCGTCCGGTGACGGCCCCTGTCTGGTTGAAGCTCGCGTGCAAACGCCCCGTCCGCGGTGAAACCATCTTCGGCAAGGTATCGACGTAGGTGTTCTTGAGCTTGGACAGCTCGCGGTATTCGAGGAGCAATCTCGGAATGGGGTGGTCCGTCTGCTCGGCCAGGGCCTCCAAAGTTTCCGCATCGGTGCTGCGGCCGGTCTTGGTCTTGCGAACGACCTGGAAGCCCTGCTCATCGAACAACACTTCGGCGAGTTGCTTGGGCGAATCGAGGTTGAACGATCGGCCCGCGGCCTGATGAACCTCCTTTGTCAGCGCGATCAGGCGGTCTTCCAGCGTGCCCCCGAGTTTCTTGAGGAGGCGGGAATCCAGGGCGATTCCGTTGTGCTCCATCTCCACCAGCACTTCGACAAGCGGCATCTCGGTGTCGCGGAAAAGCTTCTCCACGGGACTGCCGACCATGCGCGGTTCGAGCAGTTCCTTCAGCCGCCAGGTGTAGTCCGCATCCTCCGCCGCGTACTCGCAGACGTGAGCCGTATCGACCTGGTCCATGGTGCGCTGGTCTTTTCCCTTACCGATCAGATCGGTAATGGGAATCATCGTGTGGCCCAGAAGGTCTTGCGCCAGCACGTCCAGAGAATGAGATAGTCTAATGGGATCAAGGAGATAGCTCGCCAACAGGGTGTCGAAGCGCAAACCGGCGACTAGGATTCCAAGCTGTCGAAGGACCAGCATGTCGTACTTGGCGTTCTGTCCGATTTTGGCGACGGAAGCATCCTCGAAAATGGGCTTGAGCCGCGAGACGACGACCGAAAGCGGTAGTGTGAGGCCCATCATGGCGCGAACGGGAAGGTAATAGGCCTCGCCCGCTTTCCACGAAAACGACAGGCCCACGATATCAGCCTGAGCGGCGTCCAGGCCGGTCGTTTCCGTGTCGAAAGCGAACTCGCGTTGTTGTGATAATTTCTCGGCGAACTCCGCGAACTTCTCGGCGGTGTCCACCAAGTGATAGTGGTGCGCTTCCTGGACGCGGGTCGGCGGCGCCTGAGGCTTCGCGGGTGACTCATCCGATCGTGGTGATAACCCGTCCAAGATATCTTTCAGGCGATGAAACCCCAGTTCCTCGAAGATGGGACGAGCGGCCGCCGGGTTCAATGCCCCCACTGCGCAGGACTGAAGCTGAAAAACAAAGGGTACATCGCGGCGCAAGGTAACAAGCTGTCGAGTAATGGGAAGCTGGGAGGCGAAGGCCTTCACCCGCTCGCGCATCTTGGGGGTCAATTCATCGGCGTGTTCGAGCACCGCGTCCGCGGAACCATATTGAGCGATGAGCTTGGCGGCCGTCTTGACTCCGATGCCGGGGACGCCCGGTATGTTGTCCGTGGAATCGCCGGCCAGCGTCTGCACCTCGACCGCCTGCTGCGGCGTATATCCCTTCATCTCCAGCAACGCGGCCACGTCCATTTCCGCTTCCTTGCCGGGATCAAAGAGACGGACGCGATCGGACAGCAACTGTTCGAGGTCCTTGTCACGGCTGACGACATATACGCAAACGTCCTCGTCACGCAGCCGCTCGACGATGGTGGCGATCAGATCGTCGGCTTCGAACCCCGGAAGACGAAAGATCGGAACGCCCAAAGCCGACAGGATCGAAACGATGCGGTCGGTCTGCACGTGCAGCGCTTCGGGGGCGGGGTCGCGCTGGGCTTTGTAGCTCGGATCGAGGTCGCGGCGGAAGACCGTCTCGTCGCTCACGTCCATGACCATGGCCAGGTAATCGGGCCGGCGTTTCTGGATCAGGCCGAAGAGCATCGAGCAGAACACGTGCGTCGCACCAGTCGGCTCGCCGCTGGGGCTGCTCAATTGCTGGGGGAGCCCGTAGAAGGCACGATAAATCTGATAATGGCCGTCGAGCAGGTAGAGTGACTTGGGCATCGCTTGACCACCCCATGACGCTCAGGGCGACGCGGGCGGCATCTCCAGTTCGCGCAGGGAAACTTCGATGTCCAACGCCCCCGCCGTGACCAGCGCGGTTTGGCGATGGAGCTGCATCCGAACCACCTTCGCCTCCCGGTTAAGGGTATGCAAATGGACAGGGTCACCGGGCCGCAGACCATTGATCCAATCGGTCCAGCGTGCGAAAGCCTCCTGCGACCGCTGAAGCTCCTCCCGATCCTGTTCGTACTTCTCGCGTTCGCGCTGCGAGGCCAGGGCCGCATCGCGAGCCGCCTTTCGTGCGGCTTCGGCCTCGCGGCGGGAATCAAGCGTCCCGGCGATGGCCTTGTTCAGCGCCCGGGTGCTGTCATCGAGGAACCCCTTGGCGAGCTGCACCAGCCGCGCCGGCATTCCCAGCCGTTTGGCAATAATTAACGCATTGCTGTTGCCGGGTTCGCCGAGCCGCAAGCGGTAGGTCGGTTTCAAAGACTCCGGATCGAACTCCACGGAAGCGTTGTCCACCCGCGGCGTGGTAAAGGCTACGGCCTTGAGCGCCGACAGGTGCGTGGTCACGATCGCCTTGGCCTTGAGCCGCAGCAACTCCGCGATCACGGCGCGTCCGATGGCCGCGCCCTCGTCGGGGTCCGTCCCGGCACCCAATTCGTCGATCAGCACCAGAGTGCGCGGTCCGCTGCCGCCGAGGATCTGTAACATGGTCGCGAGGTGCGAACTGAACGTGCTGAGCGACTGTTGCAAGCTCTGCTCGTCGCCGATGTCGATGAAGATTTCGGTGTACACGGGCATCTTCGATCCCTCGCCGACGGGAACGGGGACGCCGCATTGATTCATCAAGGCGAGCAATCCCACGGTCTTGATGGCCACCGTTTTTCCGCCGGTATTCGGGCCGGTGATGACAAGGACGTCGAAATCCTCGCCGAGGCGCACGTCGATCGGGGTCACTTCCCGCGGCGGACGGCCGTCCCGAACTTCTCGATCGAAAAGCTCCACGAGCAGCGGGTGCCGGGCCTCGTGCAACTCGAGGACGCCGTCGTCAATGATCTGGGGACAAAGGCACTTTCGCTTCTTGGCATAACGGCACTTGGCCGCGATCAAGTCGAGCACCGCGATCGCCCCCAGAGTGCCCAGGATCGCGGCGGCGTTCGTGCTCACCCGTTGGCTCAATCCTCGAAGAATCTGCGTGATTTCCTTGTTTTCCTCGTCACGAAGACGGACGATGGTGTTGTTCAGTTCCACGGATTCGGACGGCTCCACGAATAGCGTCGCCCCGGAGTCGGAGCTTCGATGCACGATGCCGGTAATGCGCCCGCGATGCTCAGCCTTGAGCGGCAGCACGAAGCGATCGTCGTGGAAGGTCGCCCCGGAATACTGCAACATTTTGGTGAGCCCTGAGTGCCGCAGGATGCGGTCGAACACGACGCGGATACTCCCCTTGGCTTCCTCGATGGCGGCGCGGATGGATGCCAGCCGCGACGAGGCGTAGTCGCGCACCTGTCCGCGTTCGTCGATGGCTTCGTGGATGGCCGCGGCTATGGGGCTCAGATCGCTGATCCGTTCGCCCAGGGATTTGAGCGAAGGAACCAACAGTTCGGCCTGCCTAAACCAAGTGCAAAGCGACGCGGTGGCGGTCAGAGTTTCCGCGATGTGAGCCAGAACATCCGCCTCCAGCGGGGCCGGAAACGCGGATGCCCGTACCTGGTCGCGGACGTCATGGACGCCGCCCATCGGTGGAAAATTATATTCTTCGGTTGCTACTGCAAGTTCCCGAACTTGAGTGAGCCATTGTCGCACGAGATGGGTCTTTACGGCGGGAGACATCGACCGAGCGAGCGACTTTCCCAGCCCGGTCGCGCAGAACGCCGCGATGACCTCGCGGACTTCCTCGAACTCCAGTTTGTGAAATGTTGTCAGGTTCAAACCTTCGAGCCGCACCGAGTTAGAATCGTGGTTTTGTCGGGAATCCTCTTCCCTTCAGTTTTACAATTGGTATAATATAAGCGAAACAGCCCCTATTTGAGACTGCGGATCGCCCGCGATAGAGCGCGCTGTTGGTCACACGGTTTTTTGATTGCCGGAGTCAGCCTCGAAACGGATAACCCCTAGAGAAAATCGGCCATGGCGACCGATGACTAGGGAGCGACCCGTTTCAACGAAGGAGCTTCAAATGCAACTGGACCACGCACGTCGGTGGACATTCATTAGCGCGATCGCACTCGCCTTCTTGTCCACTCACGCGTGGGCCGCGCCGCGTTCCAAATACGAACTCGCCGACCTCAAAGCCCTGGAACAGGCCTTCGTGGAGCTTGCCGAGAAGGCTCGCCCGGGTGTGGTGGCCATCCGAACGTACAACATGCGCAGGCCGGGCGACGAAAACACCATGGTCAAAGTGCCCTCCAACCAGGGAAGCGGTTTTATCATCGACCCCGCCGGGTACATCGCCACCAACCGTCACGTAGTCGACGGCGCGGATTCGATCACGGTCATTGTCGAGAACAATCGACGGTTCGACGCGGTCGTGGTTCAGTCGGACGTCCGCGGCGACCTGGCCGTGATCAAGATCGACGCCCATGGACTTAGCCCCGTACGGTTCGGGGACATCAGCAAGGTCAAGGTCAATCAATGGGCCTTCGCCTGCGGGAACCCGTTCGGACTGGCCAACCTTGATGGTCTGGCGTCGATGACCTGCGGCGTAATCAGCGCCCTGGGAAGGCAAATGACCGATCGGCTCCCGGAGAACGACCGCGACCACTATTACGGCAACCTGATCGAAACCTCCGCGCCGATCAACCCCGGCAGCAGCGGCGGGCCGCTCTTCAATATTGACGGCGAAGTGATCGGCGTGGTGACGGCGATGGAATCGAGCTCAGGCGTCAGCGAAGGTCATGGCTTCGCCATTCCCATCGATAAGAATATTCTAGGCGTCATCGAGACGCTCAAGGCCGGCAGGGAAGTTCGTTATGGATTTCTCGGCGTCTCCGTGGACGACGTTGAACCGTCGGACGTTCGCCAGGTGGCGGACACAGGCCGTGCTCGTGGGGCAAAGGTCACCGGAGTCAATCCCGCCGACGGCCCCGCCGGTCTCGCCGGCCTGAAGCCCGCGGATATCATCATCGAGTACAACGGAACTCCCGTGGAAGGCAAGGATCATCTGGTTCGTCTGGTCGGATACACTCCCGTGGGCACGGAAACCACGCTTACTTACCTGCGACGGCAAGTGACGCGGAAGGCCACTGTCCGCATCACGGACCGGCCGGTTCGAATCGCGAGCCTCGGCAATGAGTAGGGAATAATCCGTACACCAAACGCCGCGTCCATTCCACGAGACGAGCGAGTCTCGAAATGCGATAGCAATCCGGTTCAATGACTTTTGACGGAAGTCCGGACCAGTTCCATCTTTCCGGTGGTCAGGTTGTAAACGAGACGTTCCGTACTCACCTGATGCGGGAGTCTGCCTGGCTCCTGCTTAATGATATGGGCTTTGCGGTCCCTGGAGCCGAAGATCGCGAGAACCTGCTGGGGCCGCTCGTAAACGATGCGGTCGGCGGTAACCGACAGACCCTTGACTTGATCCTGCAAGACGACCGAGCCGGAGGCCTGGAACTGCCGCAAACGGTCGGAACTGAGGCGCCCCATCCGGTTTTTCGACGTGTCTTTCGCCCGCGCGTCGCGCTCCAGAAAATTGACGGAAAGAACATCGCTGGTAAGAAACGTCGAACGACCTTCGTCTACCTTCGCGCCGGGCGCTTTGGGCATCTCGAAGAGTCGCTCAAGGGCCGCGCCGCTGAAGTGCTTGAGCTGAACGTGACCCTCGAACTGCGTCTGGGCCGCAGCAAAATCGTACCACATCCGGTCGCGCCATTCGATCAGCGTCTTGGACGGACCGGAGTCCTGATTGACGGCGAAAAGGTCGCTCCCCTGTTTTTGCGTGGAGTCGCGGGACGAGGAATCGGGGCGGAAATCCTCCAGCTGCAACGTGCCCGGACTTTCGATCAGCATCTTGGACACCTCCGAGCGCAGATTGACCGACAATCTGTCGCCGGCGATGCGCGAGCGAGTGGCAAGTTCTCCGGAAGCGGCGTCCATCTCTGACATTTGCGCAATGGCATGGCCGTCGGCAAGAATATAGACAGGTTCCTTGGCGAAGGATTCACTCGGCAAACGTTGCTTGCTCTTGGTGCGCGTTCCCAACGCGGAGTCGAAGAACGGTTGCAGAATGCCCCCGGTAAGATTACCAATTCCTGATCGGGGTTTTTCGGGGGCAGCGGCGATCCCCTCCATCGTGCCGGGGATGCGACGATCCTCGAACTCCACGCGCAACTGATCGCAATCGAAAGTCGTGGCGGTTTCGCTGGTGGCATGGACCCGGCCATAGAAATCCGCACGATTTTCCTGTCCGCGGTAACTCATCGAATCCTGCCAGGTCACGATGATGGGCATGGGCTTGGACAGCTTTCGGCCGTCGAGGTCCTTGGCCGACATGAAGGTCAAACGACCTTCGGCGGGCACATCCGCACGCTGATCGGGCACGTTGAGCGTGATCTGCTCCCCCACCACCGTCAGCGTATCCAAGCGCACGGAGGCGGGACTGCGGGGAAGACCCGACACCACCGCATTTTCAATTTCACGCCCGTTGCCGATGGTGCAATCCAGTTCTTCCGCCGATAGATCCAGCTCCTGTTCGGGATCGAACACCGTCACCGCGCCGAACGCCAGCAGGCGCCTCACGTCGCTGCGCGCCGTGGACGAGTCAGCCCCTTCCTCGGCGACCGTCGCAAAATCGGCGATCAGACGGTCGCGGGCTTGCAGGGTACGCTCTCCCTGGACGGCGAGAACATTACCCTTCGCCGTTGCCCGAACGGGGCGAGATTGTCCATGAGAGTCAGCAGCCAACGCCACGTCGATACTCTCACAAGTGATGCGATCTCCGGCCTGGGTCAATGCCACGTTTCCCCGGCCTAGAAGCCGCTCGATTCCCGCTCCGCGGAACCCCCCTTCGCGCGCGGCAAACTGATCAGCAAACTCGATGTCGATGTGGTCCGCTTCGAGGCGAGTGTCTTTCTGTTGCATGGCCACCTGTCCCGAAATCGACGCCCGGTCCAGTACGCGGTGTTCGCGCGTGGAGATGCCGCCCGTGAAATCCACGGTAGTTTTCTTGACGAACCGCCCCTGGGCGGTCAGCCCGCCGGTGAAGTCGATCAACGAATCCGGCGGTGAGAGCGACGAGGAATTCACAGCTGCCCCGGCGGCCAACCCTGAATCGTCCAGAAGCCTGCCCGGCCCCGTAAGCTGAATATCCAGGGCGTCCCCGCTCCGGCGAAGCCAGGCTGATACACCGGTCATCGTTCCCTGGCGAGCCGTCTTGACGATCACGGGGTCCGCCTGAGTTCCAGTCAGGCGGACGTGCGAACCTTCGGGTTCATAGGTGAGCTTGGAACAGACCGCCTCGCCCTCCGGACCCCACAGACGCGCCGGTGCGCCCAGTGCGGTCACGATCGAACCGGCCGCATTACGTCGCTCGTCTCCTTGCAGCAAAGCCTCAACCAGGAGCTTGCCCGTCCATTCCAGGACGATCCGATCCTGCGTCGGCGTGATAGGCTGGGATACCGCGGGAGCGGGAGCCGCGCCCGACCCGGCGCTGGATCGAACACGCCCTTTGTCCTCGTCGGAAAAATCACGAATGATCTCCAAGGCGTCGGCCCGCAGGCGCGAGCGCGTGATCTCGCCGGCAAGCTGGCGAGCATCCACGTCGCCGTCGAATCGCGCGAAGTACGTGACCGGCGGATCGGGCGTCTTTTCCTCCTGACCGGCGCGGAACAAAGGCACTCCATCCGCCTCGACGGTTGTCGCCGAAGACGGCGGCGGCGAGACGGCCGTCGATTCCTTCTGTTGTTGTTCCAAACGCGATTGAATCGTGGTGCGAAGCCAGTCGAGCAGCGAAGTTCGCGCATCCTCGCGACGATCGATGCCCGGCACGCTCATCCCCAGTTGTCCGCGCTCAAAAATCTCAATACGCCCGCCGCGGGAAATCCGCAGCGACTCGACGCGGTTGTCGGCCTCGTTGAAGCGAATCTCCAAGTCCTGGGCAACGAAGCCAACATCTCGCGCCGTCAGACTGACGGACCCTGGCACAACCACCTTGTCATATTCCAGATCAAAATCGATCTGCTCCATCTCAATCCGGACCAGCTCCGCGGGATCAATCTGATGGCGAACCTCCTCCGGAAGCAATGCCTTTTCCTTCTCCGTCCGGCGGTCGTACTCAATCACCACGTTACCCGTGAGCTGTCCACGCTTGGGGTCCAGACCGCCCCCACTTTTTCGCTGGGCTTCCAGCACACCCCGTCGCGCCGTGACCCGCACGTCGTTGCCTGCACGAGTGCGCATTCGCACCTGCGGGTCGGTGAGGAGGAATTCCTGGTCGGACCCGTCCTTGGGAATCCAGTCGCTTACCGAAAGCTCCATACGAGCGCGAGTCCCTTCGCGCGGGTAGATGGTGATGGTGATGTTCTGTCCCGCTCCGGCGACGCCCTGCCCGACGGGCGCACTCGCGGGCTGCTGGTCCACGCCATTTCGCGCGGAGACGTCCGGCTGCGTCGGTGGCGATGGGAGTCGTGGGGTGCGCGGAGCCATCGTCGATTCTGGCCCGCTCTGGCTGTATTGGTATATCGAGAAGCAAACGAGCAGGATCGCCAGCGTCGCCGAAGCGACCACCAACATTCGGACTCTTCCACTCGCAGAACGACGGCGCGCAAAGATATGGCGGTGGTGACGCATGGAACTCGTTTTTACGACTCCCTCTGCAAAGTTGGTGACCAGTGTTTTTGCCGGCGAAGGATCAATTCAATTGCTTCAGCCACGGCCCCGCATCCTCCGGCGCGACGAGTTACGTATTGGGCGGCCCTTTTTACGGCCGCGACGGCGTCGGCAACTGCGACCGGCCAAGCGCAACGCTGCATGGGACCCAGGTCGGGATAATCGTCGCCCACATACGCCACCGCCGCGTCCACGCAACCGAGCGCCGCGAGGATCGCTTCATAGGCCGCGAGTTTGTCGGCCACTCCTAATTTGACTTGCTCGATGCCAAGCTCCTTCGCCCGTCTGACAATTTCCCCTCCCGAACGCCCTGACAGAAGGGCTGTCTTCCCGCCCCCGCGACTCCATAGTTTGATCGCGTGTCCGTCACGAACATGAAACCGTCTGGTTGGTTCTCCATCCCCGGAAAAGCACAATCGTCCGTCGGTCAGGACGCCGTCAACATCCAGAATGAGCAGTTTGATCTCCGTCAATCCCATCGCTTGTTTCGATGACACGGCCACGATTATCACAGAAATCAGCGGTTCGGACAAGCAGACGGTCTTACCGTTTTGCACAACCATGAAGCGTGTCTATACTATCAACAGCAGTCGTAGGCGGCGCGAAAATGTGAAGCGACGCAGGGTGACACTGTCAGATCGAAGAATGCCCCGATGCCGAATCGTCGCGATTATTACGAAATCCTGGGAGTGTCCCGATCGGCGAGCGATACGGAGATCAAACGCGCCTACAGAACCCTCGCCAAGCAGCATCATCCCGACCGCAACCCCGGCGACGCCTCCGCCGAGGGGAAGTTCAAGGAAGTACAACGAGCCTACAGCACACTAAGCGACGCCAAGAAGCGCGCCGAGTACGACCAATTCGGAGAGGCCGGGGTCGGCCAGTGGAAGACCACGCCGCAGGGGCAAAAAGTATATCAATGGGGCGGCGGATCGACCGTCGGGGCAGATGATCTGGAAGACCTGTTTTCCGCCTTTGGCGGCGGCGGCGAGGCCCCGAGCATTTTCGAGCAGTTCCTCGGCGGAAACGCCCGCCGTTCAGCGCGCAGGGCGCAGCCACGCCGCGCACCGGATGAGGAGCGAGACATCACCCTCACCTTCGATCAGGCCATCCACGGGGCGACGATTTCTTTGACCGTGACCTCGGGGCACGACGGGCAGTCGCACAACCTGGAGGTCAAGATTCCGGCCGGAGTGCAGGAAGGCCAAAAAATCCGTCTGAAGGGACGCGTCCCGGGCTTCGGCGGCGGAGCTCCGGGCGACTTGCTCCTGCGATGCTCCATCGCTCCGCATCCCTACTTCACAAGAACCGGTGACGATGTTTACGTCGATGTTCCCGTGAGCATTTCGGAAGCGACGCTGGGAGCGAAGATCGAGGTTCCCTCGCTCGACGGTCGCTCCACGGTGACGCTTCCCCCCGGCACGCCCAGCGGGTCCAAGCTCCGCCTGAAGGGCCGGGGCGCGCCAAAGGCGGGCGGATCGCAGCGCGGCGATCAATACGTCGTGATCCAGATCGTCCCTCCAAAACCTCTCGACGAGGCGCAGCAACGGTTGTTCGAGCAGTTGCGGGCCGTCGATGTTTCCAACCCGCGGGGCCAGAGTCCGTGGGAGCGAGGGCGCACCCGATGAACCTTGGCAAACCCGGCTCCGAACAACATCGAACGCGCGTAGGACTGCTGTTCCTGGCCATCGGCGTCGTCCTCGTGCTTTGGGCCTGGGGAAGCTGGGTCTACCGGGCCTCCGCCCCCGTCGAGGCGGCTGGCTCGCCTATCCAAAATGTGTCCGCTCCAAGTCCCGATACCGTTCGCGCCGTGCAACTCTCGCCCCTCATACTCCTGGTGGGACTTCTGCTCCTGCTGCTGTTCCTGTTCGGCAGCCATGCGATGGTTCGAGCGGCCCGGCGCTATCGCGAACTGGCCGCTCGCAAGCGTCCGCCGCCGACGGCTTCGGACGACGTGTGGGCCATGAACAAGCTGCGCCATCGAGAAGACGAGGACTTGTAATGCCGCTCTCAGGCTCCGTCGCTCTGGTCACCGGAGGCGCGAAACGAGTCGGACGGGCCATCGCCCTGGAGCTTGCTCGCGCCGGGGCCGACGTGGCCGTCCATTACCGTCGCTCGCGCGATGAAGCCGAGGAGGTGGTCGCAGACATCACGCGGATGGGACGGCGGGCCCTCTCCGTGGCGGGCGATCTGGCCGACTCCGCCTCCTGGCCCAAGATCGTACAACGCACCGTCGAAGGGCTCGGGCGGCTGGATGTTCTGGTCAATAACGCTTCCCTGTTTCACTCCGATCACAACGGACCGAAAGACACGCTGGAAGGGTTCGACGCGAAGTTGTGGGATGAAATGCTGCGCGTGAACCTCACCGCCGCGGTCGCCCTTTGCCATTACGCCCAACCACACCTGACTGCTCATGGGAGAGGAAAAATCGTCAACGTGTGCGACATCTCGGCGGATCGTCCTTGGCCCCAGCATCTCGCTTACTGCTCGTCCAAGGCCGCTCTCGTCGCCGCTACGAAGGCCCTCGCCCGCGCGCTCGCACCGCACGTTTGTGTCAACGGCGTGGCGCCCGGCATCGCCGTCTTTCCCGAATCTTATCCGGAGAATGTTCGCAGGCATCTTACAAGTCGCGTGCCGCTTGCCCGGCCCGGTTCACCGGAGGAAGTGGCCGTGCTGGTGCGTTTTCTGGTGGAATCCGCGGACTACATCACCGGCCAGATCATCCTCATCGACGGGGGCAGAAGTCTGGTATAATAGTCCGAAGCACGTTTCTTCTTGAATTTGATATCAAACGAGCAGACAATCGCCACTAGCGGCTGAGTCAATGGACTAGGCTCTCAATGGAATCTGCCTCTAGCGGTAGCCCAGCAACATGCATCTTCAGCAAACCAAAGCTGAGAGCCGAACATCGGGCGGTCCACAGTATTACTTCCACGATGTGCCGGCGCCTGTGAAGGAGTACCTTCGCAATCGTGGTTCCTGCCCCGTTGTTCTCCAAACGCCGTACGGCATAGTCAGCAGCCCCTTTATGGCCGTGGACCGAGATCACAAACTCGGGAAGGACGGACGGCCAGTTCCGGGCAAGGTGGGGCACGACCGAATCCAGCAGGGCAGCGGCGAGCAGTCGATTGGCGAAGCCATCCGCTACTGGTACGGCATCGCTGGTGGTCGTGACTTTGAGACTATCGACGTGGAAGCTACGATCCACCCCGATGGACATTTCATCGTGGTTCCCACCGCCGTGTTGATGCGGGGTGCAAGGCAGAAGCGTATCTTGGAAAAGGTTGCGGCGCCTCTGTCGTTTCACCGCCATTATGAAAGCAAAATCTGGCGAGAACAGATTGACGCTAAGCGACGTGGGTCGGCATCCGATGTCGCCTGGGCCGCATCGGAAGTTATGCGGGTTGTATCAGAACATCGGAGCCCAACCGCTAGACACATTCTCGAATCCGACCTACTCCGTGCGAGCGGCGCGCTGTCCGTCCTCGGTGTCGAGCTTGGTCCCTACCTGGGCAAGGGCTACGACTGCGCAGAAAGCCGGTTTCAGTTCGGCAAATGGCCAACTTATCCGTGCCCCGTTGAAGTGAAGAAACGCTCGCGGGGTTTCACCTACCAAGTGACTAAGTACACCAAGCTTCCGCGCGCGATCGTGTTGTGCATGGAGCACAACATGGTGAATCCGCCTGAACACATTGATTTCGTCGAGTTGCCGACTTTGGCGGAGTACCTGAGTCGCTGAAATGAGCCGTTCCAGCATCCAACCCATTCTTGAAGCAATCCCCGCCGTCCGGCAGCAGGATGCGCGTCATTATGGTGTACATCCGTACTTCACGCGCCGTCCTCCTAACGTAGTCCGGACCTACATTGAACGGTACAGCCAGGAAGGCGATGTGGTTTTGGATCCCTTTGGCGGGACGGGCGTCACGGCAATTGAGGCACTGTTACTCGGGCGGCGCGCTATTCACAACGACCTTAATCCGTTCGCCAACTTCATCGCCCGGAACATCGCAGATACGTCCATGACCATGACCCTCCCGCTGCGCGAAGCATTCGAGCGCGTCGAGCAGTCGTGCGCCGAGGCATTAGGTGAAATTGAAGCAGATGAGAAAGCCGCTAAGAAATGGCTCGGACGGGTGCCCCTGCCAGAGAATATCAAGTTGCCTCGTAACTCCGATGCTGAGTTTTTCCACGACATGTTCACGCCGCGCCAGTTGGCCGGCCTGGCCCTGCTCAAACAGACAATCGACAGCGAGCCAGGCGGACCTATCCGCGACTCGCTTCTGCTGGCGTGGTCCGCATCCGTAGCGAAGCTAAACAAGACTTTTCTGTCTGCCAAGGGGCGAGCGGCGAGCCGCGGTGGCTCCAGCATCTTCAGCATCTATCGCTATAAGGTCGCATCACAGTGCGTGGAGTTGCCGATTTGGGAGACGTTTCGTGGGCGTTACCTCAACGTGGTCGCCGCCAAGAAAGAAATCCTACAGTGCCGACAGTTTCGAGAGCAGCAGTCGCATGGCTCGCAATCCCTTGACAGTCGCCGCGATTTCCGTGTTCTCTCGCACGATGCAGCGGTGCTGAGTCAGGTGCTCGAGGCGGAGAGCATTGATTACATTTTTACGGACCCGCCCTACGGCGCTTTCATCAGCTACTTGGACCTCTCGATCCTGTGGAACCATTGGCTCGGCTTTTCCGTCTCCGATGAAATACGCAACCAAGAAACTATTGTGGGAGGCGAGCGGGATCACACGGAGGAACACTACAAGGAGAGCCTCGCGAGGAGCATCCAAACCTGTTTCCGATTGCTTCGCCCCGACCGCTGGATGTCCATCGTGTTCCAACACTGGGACTTGAGCTACTTCGCGACAATCCTCGAAACCGCAAGCGAATGCGGCGCGGAATTGAAGACGGCGATCACGCAAACAGGAGATGTCATCTGGTCCATGCACAAGAAGAAGAACTCCGCCAGTGTGCTGGCGGGAGAGATGATCATCACGTTTTACAAGCCTTTACATTCCCGGGACTCACAAATATCGCCGAGGGGTAGTACTGAGAGCAATCCGGCGGCAATCCTATCCGAGGTTTTCGACGTCTGCCTCAATAATGGCACGAAAACCTTCACCAGCGAAGCATTGTTCAACCGGTTATTAATCGAGCTTTGGCACCGCCGTGCCCTGGGCTGCCTTTCGTTGGACCGGCGGGAATTCGCCAGCCGCTTGGAGCAACGCGGGTGGACCTACAATCCGCGCACCCATCTCTGGTCAATGGATGAAAGCAAAGTAGGGGAAACGAGCGAACCTTTGCTTTTCGGTTCATAAGAACTTTCGCTATGTAACCAGCGACGGCTAGGTTGTGAAATGCCGTAATGGCGAACACTCGGCTACGTGGATCCTGGACCGGAGTCTTTCCGGCAGAGGATGCCCACGTCGTTGCTCAGCCGGTGGATGGTGGTTTCGAGGACCTGCTCATTCTCGTAGCAACTCCGCTCAATCGCCCCACGGACTGATTGGACCTTTTGCAGCCGCACGTCCGGCAGGTCGGCCAGTCGTTGCCTCCACTGGTCCAGATCCCCTCCGTGGGAGTTCATTTTACGCTCTTCGTTCTGTTCGTTGCACATGCGGGTCATCCTTGAATCCAGCCTGAAAGCTTCCATGATTGCGGCCAAGGGGGCACGTCCCTGGCCGTTTGGCGAGTTATCGGTTGAAGAAAGACCCCGGTTTGGCGGCTGCGATATTCCCGGCCAAGGCGGGTCCCGTGGGCGTCCCTCAACACAGGGAATCGACAATGGGCTTGACGATTCCACCACTATTGACCGATAACTACAGGTAAGTTTTGGACCTCGGCGCGAGGGGCCATCATTCACCCGGCATTCATTGGGGAGCCATTTTCCATGCGTCGAATGTGTGCGGCGGCCGTATTGATGGCCGTGGTCGGGAGCGGGTGCGCTACCAAGCGTCCCCAGCCGAGTACGCTGAATTCCTCCCCACAACGAACACGCGAGGCACCATCCCGCACCGTCGAACGGCCTTCGGAACGAAGCGAGCCAAGGGCCGCCGGCGGCGACCCGGCCTGGTACCCGCGCGGCGGAAATATCAGCCGCCGCTGGACTACCATCGTCGTCCATCATAGCGCCACGCTCAGCGGCAGCGCGAGGAGCTTTGACCGTTTTCACCGTGATAAAGGGTGGGATGAATTAGGCTATCATTTTGTCATCGGCAACGGCAGCGACACGCCGGACGGCCTGATCGAAGTCGGGGCGCGTTGGCACAAGCAGAAGCACGGTGCTCATTGCAAAACACCCGACAATTATTTTAACGAGCACGGGATCGGCATCTGCCTCGTCGGCGACTTCACCAAGACGCGGCCCACGGCGCGGCAACTGGCGGCCCTGGAGCGGCTGACGGCGTTTCTATGCGGACAGTGCGGCATCGCCCCGGACCGCGTGGTGAGCCATAAAGCGGTCACCCACAAGACCGCCTGCCCGGGGAAGTTTTTCTCCCTGTCTTCAATCCGCCGAGCAGTGGCCTCCGCCGGCAGACCTCGTTATTAGCTTTTTCAGCAGCCCTTTTCCGCGTTTTCGACCCTCCGGGCGGAAATATCGGATGGACTAAACCGCGGCCGTTTCCGGACCGATGGGTATAACGACCGGATAAGCGCGGAGGTTCGACCGCGTGTCCGGTAACGTTGATTGGGGTCCACGGATCGTGTAGAACGACCGCTGGGAACAGGACGAGAAAAGTAGTTTCAGGGGCTTCCCGACGAAGCCCACTCGGGAGCATTCAGAATGGCAACACGAAGCCTGCGGAAGCGTTTGCTGCGGACGGCCATGACTCTTGCGGTCGGTGGATCCGCCTTTCAATTGAGCGGTTGTGATCCGGCGGTCCGGGCCACCCTACTCGAAGGACTGGAAACGACGACCTCCAGCTTGTCGACGGCCTTGATCTCGGCCTTCTTCCTTAGCCTTGAGGACGATCCGGGCTCCGATCTGACCACGACGTAGCAAAAGAGTTCGACTCTAATTGACTATTCAGGCCGGGCAAGGCGAGACACCATCGCCGCGCCCGGCCTTTTTTTTGCGCGCATTGAAGGAACCAGCCTCAATCCTCCTCAATTCTTTGCGGCCTCGACGAGGCGTTGGTCCCTCGCTTCAAGAGCATTAATGCGTTTTTCCAATTCGCTGTTCCGCAACAAGAGGGTATCGAGGCGCCGCTCGAGCTCTTCGAGCTTCTTGCCGGCGCCCGCCGCAATCCCCCGCTCGAAGCTCTCGAAGAACACGGATATCCTCCTGTGCTTGCGCCCCGGCAGGACCAAGGGTCGTGAGCCTTGGGCCGACGCGTCGATCGTCTCGGAAACCTTCGCCCAATCGACCCCCTCGGCGGCACGGGCGATGACGTAGCCTACCGGGAAGCGCTCCGCGTCGTCGAGCATGGCGTGGCCGGTCACATCCGAGGAAATCAGATACTGCCCCGGTTCGATGTTGCGTCCCGTATCCACGACCCACATGTCGCCGTTGCCCACGGCCATGACCTGATGCGGGTTCTCGGCGTCCGCCGCCTTGCTCGGTTCGAGCAGTCCCAGATACGCCCCCAGGCACTTCGAATCGTTGGCCCTTACCGACGGGGCGATGCCATAGGTCGGCTCCGCGCCGGGGTCTTGCGTGCGCCGCCGGTTGTCGCCGGTCAGCGTGACCAGCGTCCCGCGAGAAATCGCCTCGTCCGTCCACCCGTAGTGCGACCCGGTGAAGGCGTTGTAGGAGACTGTGGTGCCCGAAACGGATATGGTCCCCTGCGTCGTGCCCGTCTGCTGGAGTTCCACGATGGTGCCATCGTTTGTCAGGCGGTTGAAGATCGCCACCGTGGCACTCGCTTTCTCCACGTCCAACTGGGCGTCGGGGCTGGCGTCGCCGATGCCCACGCCGCCGGACGCGCGGATGAGGAACTGATTCACGCCCGTCGAAGCAAAATCGGCGTTGGTACTGTCACCAAATACGAACGCACCGTCGTGATTGCCCTTGGCCCGGCGACCCGCGGCGAGGCTGTAGTCGCCCGCGGCTTGATTGAGATACCCTCCGGGTACAGTGGATCTAATTCCGCTTGCGATGTTGTTGGAGCCACCGCCGACGGTGGAGCCTAATCCGCTGGCAAGGTTGGTGTCGCCGCCGCCGACGGAGGAACTGCTTCCGCTGGCCGCGTTTGATACGCCGCCGCCGACAGTGGACTGAAACGCACTGGCAGTGTTCCCGCCCCCGCCGCCAATGGTAGCGAAAGAGCCAGCCTGATTCCCCCTCCCGCCGCCGACGGTTCCCCAAGTCTGCGTCACCTGGTTGCTAGCCCCCGCTTCGCCTCCCCCGCCGATGGTGGCTCCGAACATGCCGGCTGTAACGTTGTTGCCGCCAAAACCGCCGATCACGTTGGGACTGGTTGCATGGTTCTCAAGTCGGAGAGCACGCCCCGCCGCTGTTCGCAGGTCAAGAGAGGCGCTCGACGAGATACTTTCACTTCCACTTGTACCGTCGATAGTAATCGAGTTACCGCTGGCGATGGCGCCTGAGGCATGAATGTCGCCGGCGACGTCCAGTTCGCTGGCGGGCGAGGCCGTGCCGATACCGACGCCGCCGCCGGCGCGGATGAGGAACTGGTTCGCCGCTGTCGAAGCAAAGTCGGCGTTTGTACTGTCACCCCATACGAACGCACCGGCGTGATTGGCCTTGGCCCGGCGGCCCGCGGCGAAGCTGAAATTGCCGGCGGCTTCATTCAACTCGCCTCCCGGCGCGGTGGAGTTTTGCCCGCTGGTCGTATTCTGGATGCCGCCGCCGACGGTGGAGTAAAGTCCGCTGGCCACATTGTTGGAGCCGCCGCAGACGGTGGAAACATTGCCAGTGGCCCCGTTCTCGCTGCCGCCGCCTACGGTTGAAGCAGCCCCGCCGGCCGTGTTGCCTTGGCCGCCGCCGATGGTTCCCAAATCCTGTGTCACTTGGTTGATATACTGGGGGACCCCTCCACCGCTGATGACGGCCCCATAGATGCCCGCGGTGACCGAGTTAAGGGGGGACCCGCTGATTCGGTTTGGTGTATCTCCGAACGTTGATCCCCCTATCGCCGTCCAACGATCCACGGTTTCGCCGTCGACTTTGAGTGCGAGAACGTCGCCGGTGACGACCAGCTCGGCGCTTGATCCGGGCCCAGCCGCATTCGAGGCCAACGAGCTGTCGATCTTGACGCTTCCGGCGCGGAGCCCGTTTGTAGCCTGGAAGATGGCCTCGCCTACGGCCGGGTCGTAGGACATGACCGCATGGCCACCGACATGAATCTTTGTATTCGGCGGCGGGGTGATGCCTGCGGCATTCGCAGGCTCTTGAGTCGTATACAATCCCGGCAAGGCTAAAGCATGCGGCACCGGCTTGAGCTCCACACGAGGGATGAGCTTCTCCAACGTGCAGGGTGGAGTACTGGGACAGCAGACTTCGATTTCCAACCACCGGGCTGAGCCGTCGATGGCGCTGGCGCCAAAGTCCATGGTAATCGTAAAGGCTCCATTATTTAGCTGAACGTCCATGAAGGTCTGCAACGTTCCGACCTGGTCAGCGGGCATCGCGCTCGTCGCGTCCCTCCACAACCCAAAGCGGAAATCGCAGTCGCCATCCACCGGCGCGGGCGGGCCGCCGGTCTCCAGGAACCCCTGATAGGTAAAGGCCGTGCCGATAGGGTCGGCGCGACTCGACGCCGTCGCGACCAGAATCAGAGCCGCGAGCGCCAGCCCGCGGACACGTCGCGTCACCGGGCTAGCGCCCGGTGCTCTGATCGGAGCCGCGACCGTGAGGGAGCGGACAGATAGCAAGTACCGTGGGTTCATGATTCGTCACCTTTCGTCGAAAAAGTTGGGCTTTAAGACAATCCCCCTCACCCTGCCCTCTCCCCCAATGGGGGAGAGGGGTTTTTGAATATGGGCTTGATCGGAGTTCCGGCCGGCCGGGGTTCCCCGCTCCGACTGATATGGGTAGATTATGCCCAATAAATCCTCTCATTACAATTGAAAACGTTGAATAGTTTTGAATGCCTCGCTCTCCCCTGGATTTGGAATCAACGGGCAACGAGGGTTATCATCCGTGCAAAGCGACATAAACGCGCTACGCTTGGTGGACTTGGGTGCCCGCAGATTGTCCTGAAAACAGCCGATCGACAAACCCGCCAAACGGCGTATTTATTGTCGTCCCCGCCTTTAACGAAGCGTCGGCTATCGCAGTTGTGTTGCACGAGCTGCGCGCGGTCTATCCCAACGTCGTCGTCGTGGACGACGGTTCCTCGGACGCAACGTTCGACGTTGCTCGATCCACGGGCGCCTATGTCCTGAGGCACGCCATCAACTGCGGGCAAGGGGCGGCGCTGCAGACCGGCATCGAATTCGCCCTTCTGCGCGGAGCGCGCTACATCGTCACCTTCGACGCCGACGGGCAGCATCGCGTCGAGGATATCGCCGTCCTGCTGGCACCCCTACTCGATGGGCGGTGCGACATCGCCCTTGGATCGCGGTTCTTGGGGAGCAGCGTCGGCCTGCAGCCGGGGCGAAAGAGGATGCTGCAAGCCGCCGTACTTTTTACGCGGGTGGTCAATCGCGTAAAGCTGACCGACGCTCATAACGGACTGCGAGCTTTTTCGCGCCGAGCAGCGCAGAAGATCAACCTGCGGCTCGATCGCATGGCGCACGCCACGGAGCTGATCGACCAAATCCGCGGATCGGGACTTCCCTTCGAAGAAGTGCCCGTCCAAATCCGTTATACTGCCTACTCGCTGCGGAAGGGTCAGTCGGCTCGCGGGGCGATTCGAATAGTTCTCCATTACCTTCTGGGGCGGGTCATTCAATGATGGGATTTGAGACCATCGCCGTTCTCGTCGCCGAACAAGTGCCATTTCCCTCGGCCCCCGCACCCACCAACCGGCTTTTTCAAATCATCGCCCTCGCGGTTGTGGGTGGTCTTATCGTCCTGAGCCTAGTGGCCATGTTCCGCGGCTGGGCGACTCGACGAGAAGGGCTGGCCTGGACCGTCGTCTGGCTCTGTACGGGCCTCGCCCTAGCCCGACCGGACCTGACCACCCTTGTTGCCCAGGCCCTGGGAATCAGGCGCGGGGCGGATTTGGTCCTCTACTGCGCTGTAATTGTCATGCTCATTGGGTTTTTCATGGTTTATGCCCGTTTGCGCCGCCTCCGGCGAGATTTGACGGTGCTGACTCGCTATCTTGCCATTAAGGACGCGACCGCCGGTCGACAGGCGAACCTCCCCCACGCCGGGCCGAAGGCTGAGGGCTGATTCTCAACCTCGACAACGGGTCCAAAATCCCCGCCGGGCACACTTGACAAGAAGAGGTGATTGCGGTCTGATTAGAGTTGGATAAGGGTTTGACCGTCGATCTTCATCAGGAGTATCCACTCTGTTCATCTGGCCGCTCGGCCAAAGAGGATCCCCGCGGAAGCTTCGTCGGCCTCGCCCAATCGAGAGGCCTCTCTTATGACGTATGTCGACAAGACCATCACTTGTGTAGATTGCCAAGACACTTTCACCCATTCGGCTGAGGATCAGCAGCGCTATGCCGAGCGCGGATTCACCAACGAGCCGAAGCGTTGCGCGGCCTGCCGCACCAAACGTAAGACCACCGGCGGCGGCGGCGGCGGTGGCGGAGGGCGGATGGGCGGCTACGGAGGAGGGGGCGGAGGTCGCGGCGGAGCTCGCGAGATGCACCCGGCCACCTGCGCCGGATGCGGCAAACCGACCGAGGTGCCGTTCAAGCCCACGGACGGCCGACCCGTTTATTGCCGGGATTGCTATCAAAGCCGCCGGGCGTGAAAGCCCCTCGGCTTGAAGTGGTTGAGTAGTCGGGCGGTAAGCCCCGCGCCCGCGATGATTCTGTTTGCGCGGAATCCTCCCGACGCGTAGGTTTTCTGCGCCTCGTTCCAGAGGAAAAAGCCGCGCTCGGGCGGCTGTCCCCTATTCCTTCAATTCAAAGGCCACGCTGTGTATTTCGGCCGTTCCAAGATTTTCGACGGTGTGCGTCGTGGGTTCGCCCCAGATCGCCTGGCCCGCGTTGAGTGTTTTTTCCTCCGATTTGCCGTCCGCAGCGGTCGTCTTGATCTTGGCCGTTGAGACGGCGTAGGCCACATATGCGGGATGCGAGTGCTGGGCGAGTTTTCCACCGCCCTTCAAACGAACGTCAAGCACGCGGATCCGCTCATTGTCCAGCACAATTTTTGTGCTTTCCGGGGCCACTTTCGCCTGATCGTTCACGGCGGGTGCTTTGGGCTTGGAGCCGGTCGCGCCGGGCTTTTTCAGCTCGAAAACAACCAGTTTCAATTCCGTCGTGCCGACGTTTTCACCGGCATGAGACTCGGCCTTGTGCCATGTGGCCTCCCCCGCTTTCAGTTCGACGTCCTTGGTCTTGCCGTCCGAATGAGTGAACTTCGCCTTTCCACCGTTGATCGTGTACACGACATGATCCGGATGCGAGTGCATGACAATCTTTTCGCCCGGCTTAACCTGAACATTGCAGACTCGCACCGAGTCATTCTCCAGCGCAACTTTGTAGTTGTCGGGGGCGATCTTAACCGGGTCCTGCGCGAGGCATACCTGTCCCCCAAATACAAAGCCCACAACGGCGACGAGCAAACCCAATTCAAATCGATGCATATTGTTGAACATTCAATAGTCTCCTTCAGCTCATATAAAATCCGAGGGCCCAAGCGGCTCTAGCCGCCGAGCGTATCCGGAGGTTCTGTGATTTCTTTCGGAACCGTCAGCACCTTGTAGAAACACCAGGCCGTCAATCCCCACACGAATGTGTTGGAGACAAGCATGAATACCCAACCCAGCGCAGTCATCGACGTTCTCCCTTTTCATCCGGAAGCGGCAGCTTGCCGTCGATATCCAGGCCTGCCGCCTTCCATCGCCTTTCACCAAAGAACGTGCAAAAGACCAGCACTACGGTTGTACCCAGGACGAGGGCCAGCGCCCCTTGCCGTAGAGGCTCATCGCTGACTTGCCGAACCCAGCCTGCGAGATCCTTCCAGCAGAAGGCCGCGAATACGACCAGCAGATACGTGGGCGTCACGTACTTCATGATGAAGCCGTAGAACCATGGGATTCGGATCTGCGCCCCGTGGTGGGCGTCCGCAAGCCCTTTCTTGATCCCGAATATCCAACTGAAGGCAATGATCTGCACCATCGCAAGCACATAAATGAGAAATGTTCCGACCCAGTCGTCGATGGTCGACCAAAAGATGCCACCCTTACTGTAGTACATCACCAGGAACGACCCGACGACGCAAATGAAGACCATCAAGCCAATCGCGGAGCGGCGTTCCCATCCCAGCGCCTCCCGGAAAAAGGCCAGGGCGGGCTGATACATGGAAATCGAGCTGGTGATTGCGGCGAGGAAGAGCATGAAGAACCAGATGACGCCGATTACGTTGCCGAACCATCCCATGTGTGCGAACACTACCGGCAGCGTGGTGAATCCAAGTCCGAACGACCCGCCCTGCACTGCGCCGATCATGTTCGACGTTCCCAGGAAGATAAACGCAGCCGTCAGTGTGATCATGCCGCCGAAGCCGACTTCGAACAGCTCGTTGGTCGCCGAGGCGGTCAAACCCGACAGCACGACGTCGTCTTTCCGTTTCATGTAACTTGCATAGTTGATGATGACGCCGAAACCGACGGAAAGACTGAAAAAAATCTGGCCCGCCGCGGCAAGCCAGGTCTGGGGGTTTTTCAATGCTTCAAAGTTGGGATTCCACATATAGGCCAGGCCATTGACCACGTTCTGTTCCGGTTGTGCAGGATCGGGCGTGCCGAGAGTGAGCACGCGAATGAGGACAATGATGGCGCAAACCGCCATGGCGGGCATGGCCCAGGTCACGAATTTCTCGATGCCCTTGGAAATGCCCCGATACACCAGCCAAACGTTTACCGAGAAGGTGATGACCCAGAAGATGAATGTTCCCCACGAGCCTGCGGCGATGACCCCGTTTTCTCCTCGTCCGGTGAAGTCGGCGTAAAACTGACCGGCCCGCGCGGTCTGTTCGGCGATCGGCGCCGCGGCGTTGACGCCGATTCCGCCGGTGAGGTATGTCCAGCAGTAACCCAGACACCATGCCTCGATGTACGTGTAATAGAACGAGACTGCGAGCGGGATGAGTACGCCAATCACCCCAAGATATCGAAAGAAGCGCCCTTTGCCAAAGACACCCAGAATGGATGGGGCGGAGTGCAGGCCCTTGCGACCGCCGTAGCGTCCCATCGTCCATTCCGCCCAACCGATGGGAATACCCAGAAAGAACAGCGCGCAGAAGTAGGGAATCATGAAAGCCCCGCCGCCGTTCGCCGCCGCCTGTCCGGGAAACCTAAGAAAGTTTCCCAGACCCACTGCCGAACCGGCCACGGCTAGGATGACCCCTAGGCGAGTGCCCCACTGCTCCTTATCCATTGCCATAACGGTGCTCGCTCCGTCCGAAAAAACGAAGGCCCGGCCGCGCCATCAGTACGGGCTTGTCTCTTGCCATTAACAAAACGAATGCCCGCCGCGCCGAGCGACGACATTCTTACCGGCCCGCGGTCATATCACAAGCAAAAAATCGCGGAATTTGCCCGACTTGCTTAGAACTGGAAATAGATAAACGGCGCGCCCGTACCGCCCAGAGCGCCAAATGTAAGCAGACTGACCGTGATGACGCCCGCCTGCATGGGGCATGGAAGTCTCGCATAGACCCATGCCAAGCCCTCCAACCATCGGCGTGGCATCCATTCCAGCAACGCCGCTACGATCAGGGCCGCATAAGCGATCGAAGGAACCGTGTTCAATTCTCCCGACGAACGAACCAGGGAGCCAAAAAAGCTGGTCAACGTGGCGAAATCCGGCGCTCGGAACAACACGAAACATCCTGCGGCCACGTGGAACGTCACAACGATCCTGGCCAAGCGTGAAGACAACGGCTGATTAGTAGCGTCGGCGTCAACGCCGGTGGCGGCGTGGAACAACCGCCCCGCCGCCAGGAGCAGCCCGTGGACCGCGCCCCAGAGTACGAACCCCCACGCGGCCCCATGCCAGAGTCCGCCCAGGAGCATCACAATCGCAAGGTTGCGCGCGGTTTTCCAGGCCGATCCGCGTCCGCCGCCAAGCGGCACATAGAGATAGTCGCGCAGCCATGTCGAAAGCGAGATGTGCCAGCGACGCCAGAAATCGCGCATGCTCGTTGCCAGGTAGGGGCGGTTGAAATTGATCGGGAGATCGAAGCCCAGCATCTTAGCCGCCCCGAGGGCGATGTCGCTGTATCCCGAAAAATCGTAATAAATCTGGAAAGCGTAGGCGTACATCGCCAGAAGGAGCCTCCACGACCCAGACGCCGACGGATCGGCGAAGACCGGATCGACGAGCGTCATGCCCAGCACGTCGGCGATGCACATTTTCTTGAAGAGACCGAGGATGATCCGGCCCAGCCCCGCCTCCGCCGCACGGTCGTCGAACTGCGGCGTCCTTTCCAACTGCGGCAGAAAGTGCGACGCGCGTATGATCGGGCCCGCAACCAATCGAGGGAAAAACGAGATGAACAGACAGAAACGCAGGAAGCTTCGCGTCGGCGTGAGCACGCCGCGATACACGTCGATCGTGTAGCTCAGGGCCTCGAACGTGAAAAAGCTGATTCCCAGCGGCAAGACGAGAGCGTGATGGTAGAGGCCGGTTTGCCCGACAACGGAGCTTACATTGTCCACGAAAAAGTTGTAATACTTGAACACGAAGAGCATCCCCAGGTTGCTGGTGAGACTCAGCAACAGCCAAGTCTTGCGGGCGTTTCGGGAAGTGCTTGCGGCGATGCGACCGGCGACGACAAAATCCACGGTCGTCATCAGCAGCATCAGCAGACCGTAAGTTACGTTCCAGGACATGTAGAAGTAGTAGCTCGCAGCCAGCAAGAAGAGCTGCCGCGCCAGCGGAATACGCCGCAGCCCCCAATAGAGCGCCAGGACGATCGGAAAAAAGACCAGAAAATGGATGCTATGGAATGCCAAGCCGTCGAACCCCCAGCGCCAGAGCCTCATCGAATACGCCGTCCAAAAGTGCTTCGGCGATCAACCGACCAACGAGATCATGCCCGGCATCGTTGAGATGGACCGCATCCACAAAATAACGATCGCCCCTGGGTACAAGTCGATCCAAGTCCACGATGGCTACGCCATGCGTTCGCGCGGTCCGGCGTATGACTTCGTTGTAACGATCGAAGGCGTCGTTGAGCCCTTTCAGCGAAAGGGATGGGTTGTTGGCCAGCGCCGTTGCGGCCAGTACGTGTTGATCCGTCGAGCTGGATGGATCCCCGAAGGATCGAGGGCAGGTGGCCAGTACGATTCGCCAGCCGCGACTCCGGCAGGTGTCCACAACGTGAGCCAGCCGGTCAGCGTATTCCGCAAAACCACGATCATCCAGCCGGTCCTGGCGTCTATGGGGAATGAACTTGGCGGTGAGCGCCGTGGTGTTCTGCCGAAATACGTTCACCAGGACCGAGTGCCCTTCCAGAAACTTCGTCAGTGAGGATGGCGAGTCCGACGAGAGCGCAACGCTCCGAAACTGCCGCCGACTGTGTGCGGCGATGTCCGCGGTCAATTGGTTGACAATGACGACGTCTGGCTCGATGGGGGCGATATCGCGGGTAAGCTGTTCGGCGCTGACGGCAAGAGTATAGCCCGGCACTCCTGCGTTGATGGCGTCGAAACCGCCTCCCGAGCCCGATTCGCGGAGTCGTGCAACCATGCGTTCGACCCACACGGCCGCGTCACAGCTTGCCTCCAGGCCGAAAACCGTTGAATCTCCGAGGACGGCAATCCGAACCGTTCCCGGCGGTTTGAGAATGGCAATTTCGGGTCCCCGGAAACCTAGGGAATTGATCGAGACCTGCCGACGACTGCCCTCCAGCGTCGCGCCCCCGCGCAGCCGCCGACCGAGGACAGGGTCGGGATTGTAGATATTGGCGACCGGTGCATTGGACCCATGCCGGTGCCAGGCTCGCAAACGCAGGCCGATTTCGGCCCCGACGAATAGGATCAGAATCCAAAGAAGGGTTCTAACGGTCCGAGGGAAAGAAGAGCTGCGACGCCTGGCGCCTTGCCGTGCGGGCGCAGCGATTCTTGGGCCGAACCAGCCTGTGGCCGCAACGGTCATAACCTGGCCTCTAGCGGAGTATGCTTACCCGCCAATGCCAGGTTATCGGCACCCGGACTTGCTCAAATGACTTACAAGCGTAGGCCTGAAGCCTATTTGCTGTACGTGAATGGCGCCAATCGACAACCGCTACCGGCGGTCGCGTCCGCCACCGTAGCCGCCGCGATCACGTCCGCCGCGTCCGCCGCCGCCCCCGCCATAGCCGCCGCCACCACCGCCGCCGCCGCCGGAGCGACGCTCCATCGGCTTGGCTTCGTTGACGGTCAAGGTACGGCCGCCGAGCTCGGTGCCGTTTAAAGCACCGATAGCCTCGCCTGCTTCCTGTTCGTTGTCCATTTCAACGAACCCAAAGCCGCGCGAATCACCGGTGTAACGATCCCGGATAATGGCCACGCTGCGGATCGCCCCATGGGCGCTGAATGCCGCTTCCAACTCCTGCTCGCTCGTATTACGCGAAAGGTTGCCAACGTAAATCTTCTTCAAACTACGCTCCAAGATGATGTCCTGACGGGGTTCGCCCGCGTGGGGCCGCAGTCCGGTACCGCAGCCGTCAGCCGCTCGAGACACAAACGTCCGTCTTCCCCGATTCGAAAGGTCTCTGCCGATTGGGCGGGAACGCTTCAGACCGGTTCTTATGCCATATAACCGATACCCACCGAATTGTCAATTGGCACAGATGCCCCCATTTCGCGTGCTTTCCGCTAAGAGGCTATCCCAAAACTGAGCGAGCCGCGAACTTCAGTTCGCGCGGACTCTCGAAATTCGCTGGTTTGCGGCGTATTTGACGTTTCGTCCACGATCGATAAAGACGTTTTGGGATAGCTTTCTAAGACTGAATCGACCGCTTCCGGCCTTGAGGGCTGTGCGGCGGGCGACCGACTATAATAAAGAGGTCGCCGGCCATTGGCCGGATTTGGACCTGAAAACCGTGTTCGGCCGGATTAAGGCTTGTGCGACCCTTGAGGCGATAGACGATGCAAACGATGGGACAGTTTTTCTTCGATCCGATGTATTTTGTGTACGTAGGCCCAGCGATCCTGCTCGCACTTTGGGCGGAAATAAAGGTCAAATCAGCCTACGCCCGGGGGTCGAGAATACCCGCTCGCAGCGGCCTCACCGGGGCGGAAACCGCGCAGCGGATCCTCAACTATCATGGCATCAACAATGTGGCCATCGAGCCTGCCAACACTTTCCTCGGCGACCACTACGACCCGAAGCACAAGGTGCTCCGCCTTAGTCCTGATGTTTACCAGGGCCGTTCGCTGGCCTCGCTGGGGATCGCCGCGCATGAGGTCGGCCACGCGATCCAGGACGCGACCGCCTACGGTCCGCTGGCCATCCGTAGCGGGCTGGTACCCATGGCATCTGCAGGGAGCAGCATCTCTTGGATTCTCATCATCCTGGGAATCGCTCTTGGATTTACGCAGTTGGCGATCGTGGGCATTGCACTCTTTGGAGTGGTCGTCTTGTTTCAGCTGGTAAACCTACCCGTGGAATTCAACGCCTCTAAGCGCGCCCGGCAGGTGCTCCTCTCCAACAACATTGTTACCCCGGAGGAGGACCGGGTAGTCGGCAAAGTCCTGAGCGCCGCGGCCATGACTTACGTCGCCGCCACGCTCACCGCGGTGCTTACTTTGCTCTACTACGTCTCAAAAGTAGCCGGCCGCCGCGACTAGAGCACTTCACGATCAGGCCTAGCGCCCTGTGATTTGTTGGGGTAGTGTACAAGCCTTCTTAGCATGGAGGCTTGAGATGAAGGCATACTCGTTGGATTTTCGGAAGCGGGTGCTGG
>Ga0187893_10004025_pt1 | contig 28697 bp, 34 predicted proteins | sample MA1701074metaG_FD_139574 | JGI IMG/M metagenome (GOLD analysis project Ga0187893, IMG submission 139574) | White microbial mat communities from a basaltic lava cave in the Kipuka Kanohina Cave System on the Island of Hawaii, USA - MA170107-4 metaG ...
CAACCTCCTTGATGTAGGTGGAGAAGAGCCGGCACGTCACGCACGACGCCGACTTTATACTCCACAAGAGGAGCCTTCGAGATGATCATCGGGAGTCTTGTTAGGCAGCGCCGGTCCCGCGTGCGATGGCATTACGTTAGTTCCCACTGCCTGGTCATGGCACTAGCCTTCAGTGAGACCGAGACAGGAGAAGAGGGGAGGCTCAGCACTGCTTCCGCAGGCGTGCGGCAATGCGCGAATCTGCTGAGGTCCAGCCGGCGTCGAATGGATGGCCCGGGCTATCGATGTCGATGACTACCGGTGCGTGATCGGAGGGTACCGGTTTTCCCTTCCGCGCCTCGCGATCGATTTCAGCCCACACGACGCGGTGTCTTAATGAGGGTGTCACCAATAGATGGTCGATGCGCATGCCGACGTTTTTATAGAAGCTCCCGGCGCGATAGTCCCACCACGTGTACCGACCCGGTTCCGGGTGATGCAATCGGTAGGCATCGACGAATCCCGCGTTCGACAGCCGCGCATACGCCTGCCGCTCGCGTTCCGACACGTGCGTACCGCCGTAACAGCCTGAGGGTCCCACACATCAATATCGTCGGGCGCCACATTGAAGTCACCGCCGACGACGGCCGGTGTTTCCGGAGTGATGGCCTGATTGATCCAGCGAGCCAGCTTGTCGAACCATACGAGCTTCGCTTCGTAAAACGGTGAATTTATCTGTCGGCCGTTCGGCGCATACACAGAGATGATGCGTACGCCGCCGCATTCGGCACTGATCATCCGCGCCTCGGCCAACGGTTCGTCATCACCGGTATCGGAAGTTCGCGCCGGCCGTAGCGGTTCTCCAAAATTTGTGATTACGCCGCCAATGCCGCTTCGGCTCGCGATCGCGACCCCATTCCATCGACCCTCACCATGATGCACGAGTTCGTATCCAGCTTGCTGGAATGCTGTGATGGGCGCGTCTGCGTCCGCCAGCTTCGTTTCCTGCAGCAGCAGCACGTCCGGCTTCGCCCGATCCAGCCACCACATGACCTTTTCCAGGCGAGCCTTCAGTGAATTCACATTCCACGTGGCAATCCGCATGCCCCAAGATTATCCCATCTCAGCGAAGCCGTGGGGGAGAAAAACGAGGACATTTTCCCCCCGCCGTCTAGTTTGAGTCTTTCTGCTCCTGCTAAGCTGATCCCATGACTCGATCTCTCCGTGGAAAGTCCGTTATCGTGGTCGGAGCCGGTCTGGCTGGTTTGACAGCTGCCGTGGAGTTGCGGAAACACGGCGCGGCCGTGACGGTGCTGGAAGGTCAGGACCGGGTCGGCGGAAGGGTGTTGACGATCAGGGACGGATTCGTCGAGCGACAACATGCCGAAGCGGGCGCCGATTTCATTGACGAAGAGCACGAAGAGATGTGCCGGTTGGTTCGCAGCGTCAAGTTGAAGCTGGTTCCGGTCTTACGTTCCGGGTTTTCTTTCGCGCTGTCGTCCAACGGCACGGTGCGGCCGCCTGTTTCCGGTAACGGAATCTGGAAACGGTTGACGCACCATCTGGCGCCGTTGATCCATGCCTATCGGCTGAGCGAGCAGCGATGGGATGGAGCGGTGGCCAGGATGTTGGGCGCGATGTCCGTGGCGGACTGGATGAAAGAGGCATCGTTGCCGCGCGAGTTGTGCCACATGCTGGTCGGCTTGCGGGGATTCTTCCTGGCCGATCCAGCCGACCTGTCGTTGCTCAGTTTGGTCGATCAAGTGGCATCAGGCAGTCCAGGGAAGGGAGGCATGTACCGGATCGCAGGTGGAAACGATCAGCTGCCAAAGATGCTGGCGGCGATGCTCCACGACCGGGTGCTGCTCCGGCATGAAGTGCGTGCGGTCTCCCAATCCAAGACTAATGTTCGTGTACGCATCCGGAGCGGAAATAATGAATCGTGGCTTCGGTCCGATTATCTCATTCTCGCGCTACCGGCCACGAGACTGCGGATGCTCGAGATTCATCCAGCCTTGCCTCGTGAACAGGCTGCAGCCGTTTCGAAATTGTCTTATGGGCCGGTTACTAAAACGCTGCTGCAGTTCGATCGCCGATTCTGGAACAACCTGCATGGGCGCTTAGCGTACGGCACGAACCTGTCGATCGGTGCTGTTTGGGATGCCAACGAACAGCAGAAGGGAAAGCCGGGGATCTTATGCCTGATGGCCGGAGGGACCACAAGTGCAGCGACCCGTCAGGTTTTATCGACTGCCGGGACGGTGGGTCTGGTTCGAGCACTTGACTGGCTCGGCAAGACTAGAAAGAGCGTGGTCTCGATGCGTTCCGTCACGTGGGAACAGGATCCTTGGGTTCACGGAGGCTACGCTGTCTTTGGTCCGGGATTCGATCCGGCGCTACGCTCATGGCTGGCCCGTCCTTGTGGTCGTATTCTTTTTGCCGGTGAACACACCAGCCTGCGATGGCAAGGCTACATGAATGGAGCGGTGGAGAGCGGATTGCGAGCCGCAGCCGAGATCCAAGCATTGAGCCGATGAGGTGTTCACCGCGCCGGCTGATGTTGGGTTACAGAGAGCTGTTGCGACTTGGCTGATTTGGGTGGCACAATCCTATCGGGACAATCGCCATGGCCGATCCTGTTATGTATGACGAGTCTTCGACTTTGATCCGCTTGAGAGGCCATACACTCCTGTGCCTGCAAGGGTTTCGTGGAGAGGGGTATAGCCCGGACTTTGTCACGAATATGAGCGCGATCCACCGAACCCTTGCCGATCATCCTGAATCCTGGGTTGAGGTTGTCGCTTCTCCCGATGTTGTCTGCGGAGCCTGTCCGCACCACCAGGTCTCCGGGTGCACGTTAAATCATGTGCGATCGGAGGAGGAGATGCACGATCAAGATCGCGTGGTGCTTGAAAAGCTCGGACTGGAGGTAGGGGATCGTGTTCGCTGGCGCGACATCCTCGAACGGATTCGGAGATCAGTGGGTTGTGACGATCTGCCTTCCATCTGCGGAACCTGCCGATGGCTGCCTCTGGGCTATTGCCGCGAAGGGCTGAACCGGCTGCATACAGAGGCGTCATCGGCCACCTCGCCCTGATCCACTCATCCCCGAAAGACATGACGCCACCACATACCCTGTCTCCATCTCGCAGCGGATAACGGTGGCCGGACAAGAGTGCCCCTCGCCGAGAAACAGCAAGGGGCTGAATGGCTCCTGTCCGGGTTCCGGGTTGACGGGCGATCGCTCAACGCGAAATGTTCCGCGTCAGTCCACGGGTTTGAGTGTTATCCGTACCTGGCGATGCCAAGCATCTTTACGAGCAGAGCAATGACCGAGACCACCACCCCGATGCCGACTATCCCATAGATGAGCATTTTTATATGATCCATGTGAACCTCCTTGTGGTTGGGGTTGACGAGGATTCATGTCCCACCTTTGTAAAGAAATGGAGTCAAGATGACCGCGTAGCTGAACGCGACCTTGGCGTCGTTCCGGAGTGCACGCGGGATCAGGTTCTGGAGCTGATGAAAAACGGGCGGCAAGTGATCGCTTCGGGCTGATCGGTCCTTCTCATACTCGACTCCTTGGTGCTCGCGGCACTCATCCGCTGTTGATCATGACGCCCTGTTCCCATCCGTAGAGAACGGCTTGGTGGTGCAGACGCCACAGCCCCATGATACCGTCATCCCAGTTTTGGCGTGCGTGAGGTTCGACACTGTTCCAGTCCATCTTCTGATTTATGTGAATCAAGGGCGATGTCGAACCCATAGTTATAGGCCAGCCGATAATGATTATAATCGTAACCGGATGTTGTGTAGTGTGATCGGTAATGCTCCTTAAACCGAGTTTCTTGGCTCACGAACTTGTCGTACGTGTCCTTGTCCCGCTCAGCGCTCCCTCCGATTCGGGCGTGTTCCACTTGGCGTGATTGGTACTCTTGCGCTTGCGGCGCGATGTTCTTGAGATTCCCGTACCTCGGATATTCGGCGGGCAAGAGCCGAAAAACGACCCATATCGCAGGAATCACCAAGATGAGAAACCGAAAGACAGTCGCGGAGTTCATGGAGACCGCCGGGCAGGCAGATACGAATATGATAAGCCAGGAAGGCTCAGACTTCCAGAGCAGTTCGGCAGGTATAAACGAGGGCGGAGTAGCGAAGCAGCGGGCTCATAGACCGGGGTTGGTATCCTCAAGAGAGCTTCAATGTAGAAGCGACTGGTCTGAACTCCGCCTGTCTTGAATACTGTGGTGTCCTAAACGTCGGCGGCTCAAGGCAGGCTCATCACCCGGATGAACCTGCCCCGGTGAGTTGTTGATGGACTGGGACTATGCTCATGTTCACATGGGCTATTTTTTCTTCCCCATCGTTTCTTGTAGGAGAGATTTCCATTCGTCCCGGTTGACGGCCGGCATCGTCGTGATCTGAATGTGCCCCATGGAGGCATTCATGACCGCGGCTTTCATGGCCGTCTTGTTGTCCGGATATTCCCAGATCGCCACCACATCGTATTCACCGAGGCAATAGTAAGCCTGGACCAGCTTACCGCCGAACGCTTTGGCGTTCCTCTTGACCATCTCGGCGCGCTCGACGCCCTGGTCCTTCATGGTTTGAAGGCCATGTTGGGTGAACTTGATTAGGCTGACGTAGCTCGGCATAGCAGACCTCCTTGGTGGGATGGACACCTGCGAATGTCATAAAATCTTAGGCTTCTTTGGTGGGTAGAAACAAGAGTCAGTTTGTTTCACTCCTTCGATGGGGCTATGCAAAGGGTGAACTCAACAGGCTGATGGGAAGACGCGGCGGCGAAAGGTGTCGATTTCTCGAAGCCCGTTCGACTACAAGGTAAAGGGGCTATCGTGTGGATCGTCCAGAATCAATCTCAACCCATAGAAAGGGAAAATAGCCGTGGGAACCAATACCATTCGACTCCATCGTGTGTTTCGTGCGACACCGGAACGGATCTACCGGGCGTTCCTTGATGCGGACGCCATGACGAAATGGCTGCCGCCTAACGGTTTTACCGGCAAGATCCATCACATGGATGCCAAAGTCGGCGGCACGTTCAAGATGTCGTTTACCAACTTCACCACAGGCAAGAGCCATTCGTTCGGCGGCCAGTACCTCGAACTCGTACCGCATGAACGGATTCGCTACACGGACAACTTCGACGACCCGAACCTGCCGGGAGAAATTCGCGTGACCGTCACGTTAAAGAAAGTGTTTTGTGGAACGGAAGTAAATATCGTACAGGAAGGTGTGCCCGACGTGATTCCAGCTGAGGCCTGCTATCTCGGTTGGCAAGAGTCGCTCATTCTGCTCGGGAAACTGGTCGAAGCGGAGATTCCAGAGTGATAGCCAGGGTAGAGCACGCTAGATGAGTTTAGGGCTGTTCGTTTTTTCAGGTTTACGAATGGATGGTGGCAGCGGCCACAAACAGACTACATCACTGGGGTAGGCGAGGGTTTCAATTCGGTGAGAATCAGGCACTGCTGAGATAGGCAGCCTCAGCATGCTTGGATCTCTTTGTGCTTATTCCTTTCCCTGGACCGATGTCAAGATACGTAAGGAAGAGATGTTGCCAGGAGGTTCGGTGCCATCTGCTACAGCTCAATGGATAGACTTTGAGTCACAAACGGGCTGTGGCGAGTGCACTGCCGACTGTGCTTTAATCTTCCACGCAGCGCTCGGCGAATTCGGGAAGACGCCGACGAAGATCACGCAGGGGAGGGGACCCGCACACAATGGATACCCACGCTATGAGCTTCTATGACATCGACCTCGTCACCATCGACGGTAAGCCGCAGAAGATGGATGCCTATCTCGGAAAGACGTTACTCATTGTGAATGTTGCGAGTCAGTGCGGATTCACACCGCAGTATCAGGGACTGCAAGCGCTCTACGACAAATTCAAAGACCGCGGATTCGAGGTGCTCGGGTTCCCCTGCAACCAGTTTGGACAGCAGGAACCGAATGGGGAAGCAGAGATCGAGCAGTTCTGCACCAGGAACTTCGGTGTCACCTTTCCGATGTTCGCAAAGATCGACGTGAACGGTGCGAACGCGCACCCGCTCTACCAATACCTTAAATCGGAGAAGCCCGGGATTCTCGGTACCGAGGCGATCAAGTGGAACTTCACCAAGTTCCTCGTCGGCTCCGACGGCACGGTCCTCAAGCGCTATGCACCGAGCGATAAACCGGAAGCGATCGATGCTGACCTGGCCGCGAGGCTGTAGGGGACCGCGGAATCTTTGCCCTGTCGCATCCTCGCCTAGAATCTATTTCACTGCGCGAATCGTTCCACAACTTGAGCGGTTGTGACGACTTCGCCGAAGATGCCGCCCTCGACACCGATCATAGCCAAGGCGGCCTTGTGCAGGGTTGGATCGCCCGAAGCGCAGGCATCGCTCACCGAGATACATCGATATCCAAGGTCGACCGCCGAACGCAGCGTCGAACTCACGCACACTTCCGTGGTGACGCCTGTGATGATGAGCGTTTCGATACCGCGCTTGGTCAGTGCCTGCTGCAGTGTGGTGTGAGAGAACGCACTATAACCGGGCTTGTCGATGACGATCTCATCAGCCCTTGGGCGTAAGCTCTCGACGAAATCGTGCCCGACTTCCCCACGCACCAGCAGGCGTCCGAGCGGCCCTTTCGAGCCGATTTCCGCACCGGCTCTTCGGCTGCGCTCCAGCTTATACGGGGGACAGTCGGAAAGGTCAGGCACATGGCCTTCGCGTGTGTGCACGATCAGCAGCCCGGCTACCCGTCCCACCGCGAGCAGCTTTTCAATCGGACGGATGGTTGCGGTCAGAGGCGCGATGTCGAGTCCCGCCTGTGCCGCGTACCCTTCCGGCAGGAGAAAATCACGCTGCATGTCGATCACCAGTAAGGCGGTTCGCGCGGGCGTCAGAGAATCGAGCAGACTCGTCGTCGGTCGGTCCATGTCATACGATTTACTCGGGGAAAGTCCTATGTTGCCTAGCAAGACGGCAACCCCGACGCCGGCCGCGATCCTGCTGCCTTGAACCAGGATGTCACGCCGTGATGGGCCATCCCCGCTCGTGGACGCCTCGTCTACAACGATAGGATCCGTCGTACTAAGGTGCTTCGTTCTCATCGCCCTACTTTTTGGTGCAGCGAGAGTCCGTCTTCTGAATCGCTGCGATTTTCTCGTCATCGAAGGGGATGGGCGCACATCCGTGTCCCTTTTCACAGACAAAGTCGAATTTCGCCGCCGGTTGATGGCAACTTAAACACGTCACGCCTTGGGAATGATTGACGACCTGGTCTCCTCGTTCTTTGATCTTAGTCCCTTCCTTGGAGACCTCCAGATCAAAAAACTCCCAGCCATTTGTCGTGGGGAACTTCCCACGTGGATGCTTCACCATGGCTTCAAACGGGATAAGCTGAAGGATAGTACCGACGGGATACTCCTTGTCCGGCACGCTGTCGCGGAAGATCCGCATCGCCTCTTTCAACTTCTTCGGGTCGTCGTGTTTAAAGTATGTGTTTCTGACCTTCGGCCAGTCGAGGATGCAGCCAAATGTTTGCTCGGTCACGGTGATGTCTTGCGCCGACGCGCCGGACACGATGAACAAGCCAAGCCCGGCAGCAAGGATGGTCCGTTTTATGACCCCGGCTGAAAACCGGGTGATGATCGAGATCCTACGACGCATGTGGTGTACTCCTTTCTTGGTCATTTATCCGAAACACTCAGACAACCCCTTGTGCTGACACGGTAAACGCTGAGCGGTGCAACTCAGGCCCGTCACGGTAACTTCCAGTTGGGTCTCACATAGTGACAGGTATATCCGTTGGGATATCGTTCAAGATAATCCTGATGCTCCGGTTCCGCCTGCCAGAACGGACCGGCCGGACGGACCTCTGTGACTACTTTGCCGGGCCATAGCCCCGACGCGTTCACATCGGCGATCGTTTCTTCTGCCACCATGCGTTGGGCCTCCGACGCATAGTAGATCCCCGAGCGGTATGAGGTTCCTCGATCGTTCCCCTGGCGATCGACTGTCGTCGGATCGTGAATTTGGAAAAACGTTTCCAGTAAGCTACGGAACGTCAGCGTGTCCGGGTCGAACACGACCTCGATGGCTTCCGCATGCGTCCCATGGTTGCGATACGTGGCATTCGGCACGTCGCCGCCGCTGTAGCCAACGCGTGTAGACCGCACACCGGGGAGATTGCGGATGAGATCCTGCATGCCCCAGAAACAACCGCCGGCCAATATCGCTGTTTCAGTTCGGCTCACGGACATACTCCTTTCGTCGTGCGCAGGTCTTGCGTCGGACGTCGGCTCTTTCGGAAGATTATCCCTCAGCCTTCCGCAACGAGAGGGCGTTGATGCAGAACCGTAACCCGCTCGGTTCAGGTCCATCTGGAAACACATGGCCGAGATGAGCATCGCATACATTGCATGTCGTCTCGATCCGGTTCATGTCATAGCTGTCATCCTGATGATAGGCGATCACGGCCGGCACCACGGGCTGGGTAAAACTGGGCCAGCCGGAATGGCTCTGATACTTGCCCGCCGCATCGAACAGCACAGTATCACAGCAAAGACACCGATACTGTCCCGGCTCGAACAGCCGACACATGTCCGAGCTGTGTGCCCGCTCAGTTCCCCTCATGCGCGTCACACGAAATTGTTCGTCGGTGAGGAGTGCTCGCCACTGCGCCTCCGTCTTCTCTACTCGGCGCGGCGGCGGAGGATTGCCGTGACGAGCCAAGCGGACCACATCATCCCATTGCAAAATCTCCGCTGAAGTGGAATCGCCATCCGCGCGGTCCGCTGTGTTGGAACGGTCTTCATACTGCATCATAGATCCTCCGTTCAACGGCCAGATGAGGCACGTGCTTCAAGTGCTACAGATTGATTCACTTCCCACTGCCGGGTGACTTCATCGGCACGACGAGCGGCTCGCTCTCCTGCGACAGCAGAAACACCAGCAGCTTGGCCGGTTCGGTCTTGCTCGCATTCTTGGAGACGAGATGCGGTTTCTTGGGAGACTCATACCAGCTCTGACCTTTAGTATAAGTCACGGGTGCCTCTCCTCCTAATTGAGAGACGACGGCTCCCTCCAAGACGTAGGCGAACACCGAACCTGGATGGAAGTGCTGGTCTGATGCAGCGCCCGGTGCATAGTCCACGGTGAGGACGGTGCCTTCTTTACCGGCCAGGTCGGCCAACCGTTCCTTCAAGAGAACCGACACGGCATCCTCTGCCATGGCGGTCTGCCCCAGTAGCAGAATCACCCCTGCGAGCGACGTCCATTGCAGTGTCTGTCTCGTGACAGTGCGGATACATACTGTGATCGGCATCATTCACATGCTCCTTTCCTGCCCCATGTATCACGTCTGCGCGATGCGGAGGACATTCTTTCCGCGCATAGGCTTCTGCTCGTAAGCCTGGCGAAAATGCTCCATCGCGAAGACGGGACCCGCAACGGGTCGGAGAATGCCGGTATCGATCAGATGCGAAATGTTCATCAACTGATTCCGGTTTGGTTCGACGATGAAGAAGGCATCGCGCACCCTCTGCTCCCTCACCCCTTCGGCATCGGCCGCAATGGTCACCAGCCGGCCACCCGTTCTGAGCACTTCGAAGGAACGGTCTCTCGTGTCTCCTCCGATCGTATCAAGTACCACATCGACGTCTCTGATGACCGTTTCAAACGGTGTGATCCGGTAATCTATGGCCTCATCGGCGCCGAGCGCCTTGACAAAGTCGGTGTTTGCCGCCGAAGCCGTTACGATCACGTGTGCCTTCTGATACCGGGCTATCTGCACGGCAAAGCTGCCGACACCGCCCGCTGCACCATGAATCAATACCCGTTGTCCTGCCGACAGATGGGCGTGATCGATAAGAGCCTGCCAGGCGGTCAGGGCTGAGATCGGGATCGCTGCGGCCTGAGTATGTTCAAGTGTGGCAGGCTTCGGGGCAATGTGGGGAAGAACGCTCACACAATATTCCGCCTGCGCCCCGTCTATGAACCAATCGCTCAGTCCATAGATATGATCTCCAACTCGAACGCCAGTGCAATCCCGCCCGACCGCTTCGACAACACCCGAGAATTCGTGACCCAGGATAATTGGAAAGGGTCTCTTTCCGCCTTCAAGAGTATGGAAAGTGGGATACCAGGCGAACTCCGTGGGCGTGATCGCTGTGGCATGAACCTGAACGAGCACCTGATTGTCTTTTGGAATCGGTTTCGGCGCCTCGTCATAGAGAAGCGACTCGGAACCTCCAAGTTGATGGAGCCGTATCGCCTTCATGAGAAGAGCCTCATCGTGTGACCTTCGTTCCCAATCATATGAAGAACAGTGTGGTGCTCCGATTCAATGCGCCGTTACCGCGCGTTTCCGGCGAAGAACTGCTCGCGCGTGATCTTGCTGTCCTTGACCGTGTAGATACCGACCTCTTCAACCGTGATCCGTTGGCCGGTGGCTTTGGGGGTGACTTCGAAGGTAAAGTGAACCGCGAACTGATTGGGACCGTTGAAGAACGGACCGCGGACCTTTTCTCCGCTGATGGGATTTTGGGCTTGAAAGCGCTCGGACTTCTGGATCACCGGTGTCTTGCCGGCCGTTTCCTCGCCGTTGGGTTCGACGGACACGATGTCGGGAGCGTACATCGTCTGCATCACGTCGAAGTTCTTGCCTTGGTTGCACATCTCCACAAACTGGCCGGCAATGGTTTGAAGGCTCATGGTGCGCTCCTTTCTAGAAGAATTGCTCACTGCATTCTTGTGTGGCACTGGATTGGGATCCGGTAGCCATAGCACACCTCCGCAGTAAGGTTATGGGTTGCGGTACTGCGCAGACCGATCTCATCGACTCTGTCACAGCAATGGAAGTCAATCGCGTAAGAGGCTTCGCAAGACGTGTCATGGCAAGAAGTACCTAACTCGACCACCTTTCTCACGGAGTAGGCAGTCGCGCCTCAGGTGGTCGCAGGCGGGTGTAGGATTTAAAGTATGAACTTCTCAACAGGCACTGTCAAAGAGCGTGAATCCAAATTATGAAGCTGCCTGGCTCACCTTTCCCCACTCGATCGTTTTGGCCCATTCTGCAAACGTAGTGAGCGGAATGCCGAACTGTTGGTTCAGTTTCGGAATGTCGATCGCGTAGCCGACCTCGTTGAACCAGCGGAACATGACGGCGAAGTCATGTCCAAGTGCGCTCTCGGCTTGTTCCAATGGAAATTCTTGAAAGCTGATCGGCCTGCCCATGGCCTTCGTCAAGAGAGCTGCAACCTCGGGAATTGTGAGTTCATCACCCGCCAGGTCGATCGCGTGACCGACAAAATCATTCGGACGCATGAACGCCGCCGCACTGAAAGCACCGATGTCCTTGAGCGCGACCATCGCCAGATTCCTGGCCGGTCTCATGGGTACGCTGATGACGCCATCCGCGGACGGCTTCGCAAACGTGGTGAAGTTTTCCATGAACCAGACCGGTCGAAGAATCGTCGCCGGCAATCCGATCTTCTGGATGTGCTGCTCCACCTTCCATTTGCTTTCGAAGTGCGGAATCCCGGTATGGCGATGTGCGCTGCCGACGGACGTATAGACGTAATGCGTGATTCCGGCTTGCTTGGCGGCATCTGCCAGCATGATCCCCTGACGCACCTCCGCGTCCATGCCCGCCTCGAACGGGGTGGACATGGCAAAGACGCCGTTCACGCCGCGCAACGCCATCTGCAAGACCGCCTGGTTGGTCAAATCGCCTTGCACAATCTCGGCCCCGGCCTTTGCCAGAGCCGCCGCCTTTTCCGGATGCCGCGTCATCACTCGAACCTTCTGCCCCTTTGCGATCAACGCCCGTGCAACCGCTCCACCTTGTTGTCCCGTCGCTCCGGTTACCAATATCGGATTGTTTGAGGCTGCCATAGTCATCCTCCTTTATCTCGACATGCCAACGGACTTCTCCTTACGTCTCCATAAAACTTGGCATAAATCGAATCGTAATGCATCCCGAAAAAATGCGGATGGGATGCGTGATGGTTTGGAACAGTGTTTGGAGGGCTTGATCGAGACGAACAAGGTCGCTCTAGGTATGCACTAGCATGGATTAGCAGGGTCGTGGCCGGGTCTTGTCACGTGCCAGGCAATCGTCGATGCGCTGACCATGAGGAACGAAGCCAAGAGGAATGGCGCGCCCGGCGCATGCCAGATTGAACCCGCACTGATGGCGTAGGCGAAGATTTGGCTGAACAACATCGGACCGATCAGGCCGGTCATGCCATTGATGCTTGCAAGGGCGCCTTGTAGTTGCCCCTGTTCAGACCCGCTGACGCGTCGAGACATCAGCGCCTGTGTCGCCGGCCCCGCCAGCCCCCAGAACGCCATGAACGGAATGCCGAGACAGTAGATCCAGCCTCGCGGCGCGAATCCGTAGACGAAGAATCCAAGCGCGCCGCTGAGCGAGCCGATCAGCAAGGTGGCTCGCTCACCCACGCGCGCCGTGATCGGACGGACCAGTCCGCCTTGCACAATCATTGCCGCCAGACCGACGCCGGCCATCACCAATCCCACCACGCCGGTGCCCCATCCATACCGATAACTCAAGTAGAGAACTGCTGTGCTCGGCAGTACCGCATGGGCGAGATATCCGAGGAACGAGACGGCGGAGAGACCGAACAGTTCACGATGCGATCGCAAGAGCACAAGCGATCCGACGGGATTTGCCCGCCGCCAGCTGAATGCCGTTCGTCTGTCCGGGGGTAACGACTCCCGCAGCACGAAAAATCCGTAACATGCATTCAACAAACTCAGAGCTGCCGCACCCCAGAACGGCCATCGCGGGTCGATGGCTCCGAGCCATCCACCGATCGCCGGGCCAAAGATAAATCCAAGACCGAAGACCATCCCGATCTTGCCGTATGCCGCGGCCCGTTGTTCAGGCGGTGTCACGTCGGCGATGTAAGCGCCGGCGGTACTGAAGCTGGACGATGCGATACCGGAGATGGTGCGGCCGAGGAACAGCCAGGCGACGTTCGGCGCCAGCGCCATCACGATGTAGTCGAGACCCAATCCGAGGTTCGACAGCAACACGATGGGTCTGCGGCCGAATCGGTCGGACAGCGCGCCCTGAATGGGGGAGCTGACGAACTGCATGACCGCCCAGGTCGTGCCCATCAAGCCGTAGATCGCCGCAGCCTTCGCCGTGTCGCCGGAGACAAACTCCTCGACGAGTTTCGGTAATACGGGAATGATGATCCCGAACGACAGCATGTCGAGAAGAACGGTAATGAGGATGAAAAGGATCGCGCCTCGAGGCGGTTCGGTCGCGGCAGTTGTGGCGGTCATAGGCGGCACAATCCTACCAGGATGCGACGCCGAACTGTATCAACATCAGCTCACACACAAAGTCTTACTGATTCTGATCCACGTCGCGAGGCATGGACGCGCGTGAAGCGAACACGTAGAATGACCCTCTTTTTCATGTAGGGAGCGGATGAGTTCGACGGCTGTGCGTGCGATCATTCTCGTGTTCGTCTGTGGACCGCTGTTCGGTTTTGCCGATGTGCCCAATCGGTCCATCGACGTCGTGCCTCATTGGAAAAAAGGCGAGCGGCTGAGTCTCGAAATTACCAGAGTGCGCGAAAGGGTGGTTGACGGCAAGTCGACGGTTACAGGGAAAACATTCACTCCCTTCACACTGGAGGTCCTGAGTGCCGCAGACGACGGGTATCTCGTTGGGTGGACTCTGGGCGAGACCAAGTTCGATAAGGATATATCGGCCGAGGAGTCGTTCCTCCGGCAAGTGGTCGATATCATGAAAGGGCATCAGATTGTGCTCCAGATCGATCCGCACGGCACGATAACCGCGGTGCGGAACTGGAAACAGCTCAAGGACGCAGCGCTCAAAACGATGGATACCATCCTATCGGGGACGACCGACACGTCCAAGAGGAAGGCGGACCCGACGCTCATCGCCAAGTTGCGTGCTCAATCGGCATCCATGCTGGCTACGAAGGAGCAAGTTGAACGACTGTGCACGCGCGAAGCCAAACTCTACTTTATGGTTCTTGGGAGACACTATGCCCTGAACGAACCCTTGGGATACGAGGATGTTCTGCCGAATCCGCTCGGCGGCGCGGCTTTCCCGACGCAGGCCACGTTCGTCATGAAATCGTATGACCACAAGTCGGAGCAGGCCGTTATCGCCTGGCGCCAAATGCCCGATCCCAAGGAGACGGCTCGGATCCGTGAAGCCATGGTCAAGGAGATGACGTCCCGTCTGGCAGGAAAGAAACCTCCGCAGGGAGCATTTTCGGATACGATCGCGATGGAAGACCGCGCCGAAATGCTTGTCGATGTTGCCGCAGGGTGGGTGAACACACTCTCGCATGCGCGGTCATTGACGATCGGGCATCGCGCTCAAGTGGATACCACCTTGATCGTCAGACGAGTCCCGTGAAACGCGAAACAGGCTATCGATTTCCTTCGAGACTCGTCCACCCCGGACAAGGGTTCTCCCTAGCTTGCCGGTAAGCAAGTGGAGGCGCATACTGAGCTCCTCTATGTCTACGGCGAAAGCATACGCCGCGACGAACGCGACCTCGTCGCTTGCTCTCACGACGATTCCGAGGCGCGAGCCTATTCCATACGACGTACAACTCGACATTCTCTTTTGCGGCATCTGTCACTCGGATCTCCATCAGGTTCGCAACGAGTGGAGCGGTGTGATGCCCACGGTCTATCCCTGTGTTCCCGGCCATGAGATCGTCGGGCGTGTGACCAACGTCGGATCGGCAGTCACGAAATTCAAAACCGGCGACCTCGCCGCTGTCGGCTGCATGGTCGATTCCGACAGAACGTGTTCCGAATGCCAGGCCGGCCTTGAGCAGTTCTGCGGGAACGCGACGCTGACCTACAATTTCCCCGACAGGCACCTCGGCGGCGTGACCTATGGCGGGTACTCGGAGAGCATCGTAGTCGACGAACGCTTCGTTTTGCGTGTTCCTTCCAATCTCGATCTCGCCGGTGCCGCTCCACTCTTGTGCGCGGGGATTACGACGTACTCTCCGATGCGTCATTGGGGCGTGACCAGGGGGAAGAAGGTCGGCGTGGTCGGTCTCGGGGGCCTCGGCCACATGGCCGTGAAGTTTGCCCGCGCGCTTGGAACCCACGTGGTGGTCTTCACCACGTCACCCAATAAGATAAAAGACGCGCTCCGTCTCGGCGCCGACGAAGTCGTCATCTCCCGTCACGCGGATGAGATGAAGAAGCACGTCGGCAGCTTCGACTTTATCCTCGACGCCGTCTCTGCGGATCACGACATTACCGCCTATATCGAACTGCTCCGCCGTGACGGCAACATCACCCTCGTCGGTGCGCCCGAGAAACCGTTGTCGGTCCCGGCGTTCAGTCTGATATTTGGCCGGCGCAGTCTCTCCGGCTCTCCCATCGGCGGCATCGCCGAAACCCAGGAGATGCTCGATTTCTGCGGGACGCACAACATTACCGCCGATGTCGAAGTCATCCCCATTCAGAAGGTCAACGAAGCCTACGACAGACTGCTCAAGTCCGACGTGAAGTACCGCTTCTCGATCGATATGGCTTCGCTCACATCCAAATAGCCGGAAAGCAAGTGCTGTCGTGAAACCGTGAAGCTCGCTGCTTGCGGGCGTGGCTCTGGTGTCAGCGAGACATGATCTTCCTGGTCAGGCGAAAGGCGAGCTGTGCCTTGGCGGAAGAGATGCATCGAGCAAAGCACGGTGTTTCCGCAATATCGTTTGAGCCTTGGCAACGGTGGAGAAGACAAACGAGACGGTATCTCCTGGAGCCAATTGCGCCGCGAGCGGAAGATCGGCAGAAATGACGACGGCAATCTTAGGATACCCTCCGGTTGTTTGCCGGTCGGCCATCAGAAGAATCGGTTGTTCATCCCGGGGCACTTGCACGGCGCCCATCGCGGTGCAGTCGGAGATGAATTGCGCCCGTCCCTTGTGGACGAGCGGTGATCCGCTGAGGCGATACCCCATCCGATTGGATTGGGGAGTGACCGTGTAGGAGGAACTGGTCAGGGTGGTGAGTGATGTGGCTTTGAAAGAACTTTGTTGAGGACCCGGAATGATGCGCAGGGTCGCGGACCGGCTGTAGTGAGGCACCAGCCGATCGGGAAGTCGTTTCCCAATCAAACGGTCTATGGATTCCGTGGGTAGCCCTCCGCGCAACATGTCTCCCTGCTTCAAAGGCCTTCCCTGGAGTCCGCCCATCTCGCTCGCGCAGTGTGTCGAACGACTGCCCAGAATCTGTGGGACATCGATGCCGCCGGCTATCGCGACGTATCCGCGAGCCCCGGATCGTTGACTGCCACAATTCAGTCGGCTGCCGCGCGAGACCTCGATGCTTTCCCAAAGCGGGACACTGATACCATCGATGGTCGGGGAGAGGTCTGCTCCGGTGATGGCGATGACCGCGTCTCGTTCGAACTGAAGCTCAGGCCCTTTTAAGATCGATTCGAGCACTGCCGCATGATCTGTATTTCCCACCAAGCGATTGGCGACCATTGCCGAATAGCAGTCCATCGCGCCCGCGACGGAAACTCCATACTGCTGATAGCCGTATCGTCCCGGGTCTTGCACCGTGGTAAGCCAACCGCCCTTCACCACGACAAACCTGGTGGGTTGATGGCGCTTCATGCGTGTGCTTTGACGATGCGTATGCCTGCCGATTCGATCTCGCTTCGCATGAGCCTGACAAACTCGACGGCGCGTGGAGTATCCGCGTGCATGCACAGACTGTCGGCATGCAACAACACTCGCCGGCCATCGATGCTGGTCACATAGCCGTTCAGGATTTCCCGCAATTGCCGGCGAACCTCTTGTTCGGTCTGTAGCAGCGCGCCTGACTCGAAGCGTCGGACGAGTGCGCCGTCGCCGCGATAGGCTCGATCGGCAAAGGCCTCCTGGACAACCGCCAACCCAGCGATTTGACCGCTCGTCACGAGGACTGATCCAGCGAGAGCGAAGAGCAGAAGCCGGGGATCGAATATCGCAACAGCTCTCGCCACTGCATCGGCCACGGCCCGATCTCTGGCGGCCAGGTGATACAGCGCTCCATGAAGTTTCACATGGGTGACGGTCAGGTGTTCCAGTGCCAGTACATCGGTCAGTGCCGTCAATTGCGTGGATACTAATGATGCGACCGTATCGGGTGAAGTCTGACGATCCCGGCGGCCGAAATCGTCCGCGTCCGGAAATCCCGGATGCGCGCCGATGGCGATTCCGTGTCGAGCGGCCAGAGTCGCCGTCCTGCGCATGAGATCGGGATTGCCCGCATGAACGCCGCACGCGATATTGACCGATGTGATCAGCGGCATGAGTTCCGCTTCACACGCCAAAGCCTCCGCGCTTTCGTACTCACCCATGTCACTGTTCAAATCAATAGTCGTCACGCGATACCTCATGGCTCAGGCGATCGAATTCAGCCTGATCGATCGGCTTGAATTGAACCACGTCGCCCGGCTTCAACAGAAACGGGCTTTCCCCGGTTTTGTGATACAGGCGGATCGGCGTCCGTCCGATCAAACGCCAGCCGCCTGGGGTCGTCGTCGGGTAAATGCCGGTCTGACGGTCGGCAATGCCGACTGATCCAGCCGGAACCTTGGCTCGAGGTGTGGCTAGGCGCGGCATGGCTAAGCGTTCGGGGATCAACCCCAGATAGGGAAAGCCGGGGCTGAACCCGAGCATGTAGACGCGATAGCGAATCGAGGCGTGCAACGTGACGGTCTGATCCGATGACAGTCGGGCGAACGCCGCAACGTCCGACAAATCCGGCCCATATTCCCCGCCATACAGAACGGGAATCTCGTGCAACGTCCCCTGCGATTCGGTGTCGTCCGGCACTCGTTGAGGCAGAGTTTTCAACTTATTGGCCAAGGCGGCCGACTTCCACTGAAGCGCATCGTAGTAAATGGTCACCGAGCGATATGTCGGTACGACATCGACGATGCCGGTCCAACGTTGGGCAACAACGGCTTGAGCAAATGCAACGGCGCGGGCATTGATCGTGGGATCGATCTCGTCGCCGAACTCCACAGTGATCGCGGAGTCGCCGAGTGGCGCAAGACGGAAGCTCTTTTTCAATGGTGGATAGGTGCGTCTTGAACGATTGGAAGCCGGCATAGGTCGCGCAAGTAATCAACGATGCCAACCTACCTGGTTTACCACGGCAGGTAAAGAAGGTAACGGGACCAACGTCCGTACCCATCCGATCTGTTGCACGTTTCGTAGAGTAAGCAGAAGGTTCGATGACGACGGTCCAGTTACGCACTGCGCAATAGCCACACTTCCCAAGAGGAGGGGCCGAGCGCGAGGACAACAAAAGGGGCTGATCTCTCAAACTTTTCCACGGACACAGGGAGACTCCGATGAAAACGACCCAACTACGACACGATGAATTCGCCGCCGCATCCTGGATACACCCGCTCTTGGGAGCGCTCTGGCTGGCTTCCCTCTTGACGGGCTGTGCTTCGAACGTGGTCCCCATCGAGGGGGCTGTTGATATGAAGCATGTCCCTCAGGACTACGGGAGCGCTGGCGACGGCAACTACGATTATAACGATCAGCCGTTTCAGCCGCAGGCCGACCATCAAATCCAAGTGTACGAGTGGCTTGGTCCCGGTGTCTCCGAGGAAACCGCTCCCAAGCCGGCCGACGATTTCGACGATGGCCTCGTGGTGGTGAACCCGAGCGGCTTTCGCCGTCCCGGAGGGAAGGTGCTTCTGGCGGTAAACATTCGCACCTCCTTCGCCCAGACCCCCGGTGCCTTCCCGAACAGTTGGGAGGGCCGCCTCGCCATCTGGATTGACTGGGACTACAACGGCACCTTCGCCGCGAACGAAGACGTCTACAACCAGCCGATTGATCTTCCGTTCCAAGTGGAGAATATGATTTTCAGTCAGGCGCTGGTCCTCATTCCGGTCAAGGTGCCGGCGACCTTCATGCCCAGGTTCGTCACGAACAACGGGAACGTCAGAGGGGTTGAACATCCTCCGATCCGAGCCCGGCTTGCCTATGACGTTAAACCCATCCGGCCCATCACTCCTGGGGGCAGCGACATGTTTGGCGAGGTAGAGGATCATGCCGTTTCTCTCAACGACCTTGCCTTCTTTTCCGACGATCCAGCCGCACCGAGCGCCGCAGCGGCTCTACCACCGGTATTGCTCGTCGCCTTCCGAGACATACTGGGGAGATCCTTGGCTTTGATGCAGTCTGATCTCGAGGGGCAGATGGTCATCCGGCGAGGCGTTGCGGTGGCGGATTTTGCGACTCTTGTGGGGTTTGTGGTGGATGTGCAGCGAAACGTCCTTCCGGGGAGAATGCCCCGATAGAGATGCTGTGTCCTATGTGATTGATGCGGCTCAGTTCCTGAGTCGCTCTCGCCGACAATGAGAATTGAGATGCCCCTGAGTCACCCACCGGCTCCACATCTTCCTTACAGCGGTGGACGAACCCGCAATTCTGGACTAGGAATGGGCCTGAATGGAATGGGCTGAGGTTGATTCGCCATAAGATCTGCAAGGGTTCTCAGCTGTTTGACGAAGTTGTTTAATTCTTCATGTTGTTCCTTGGTCATGGGTGTCTCATATCCCGGTGGCAGCTTGAGCTCGCCGTCTTCATAGGAGGCGTTCAAGGCGTGGTCCAGCAGTTTTGAGAAGTCGGTTGCATGCTTGCAGGATGGGTCGAGGGCGCTAGCCAGCCCTGACGAGCGAGCGATGATCATCTTCAGGAGCACGTGGAGACGGACGAACCGATGCTCGTCCCAACCCTTCGCTTGAGCATCGCCAGCGGAGATGATGGTAAATCGTTGTACGAGCTCCTCGGTAGATTGGACTCCTCGCTTAGCGATAGCTTCGATGAGTGGTGCCTCCATGTTGAGGTTCATACCACCTTCTTTCTCGTTCAGTCGCACACGAGCTACTCGGTCTCTCACTCCCGGCATTCGCGCGAGAGAATTGTCATTCCAGTTCTGCATTGAACTTACAATGGCGCCGATGAATCCTCCTAGCTTGCTGACAGGTTCAGTCTGTTCAGCAAAGTGATTCCACCGTTCTCCATAGCCTTGATCATATTGTTGGGGAAGAAAGAACAGCCCTCGCCCTTCAACCTCTGGCTCGAGGCTGATCCCAAAAGTCGGCCACATCGGTACCAGGTCGTCGAAGAGATGCATTGGGAAATTGGAGCTGATACCTCCATCAGAAAACCAGCAGCGTCGAAACTGTCGATTTTTAGGGGGGTCATGGTCGATGGCGTGGAGCGGAATTGCAGTGAAGAGGAGCGGAAAGGATAGGCTCATGCGTGCTGCCAACAACACAGGGAAATCTTGAGGATCAGGCAGTGCGCGTCTCCCCTGAGCTGCGCTCGTCGGCGGATCTTTTCCCTCTCTGCCGGGTTCCAGTGTATAGGCCGTGGACTTTTCCATCAGCCATATGACCACGTGAGAAGGCAGGCAGCGCGTCATTTCTTCTTCAGTGAAGTAGAGGCGGTCGCGGTCGCGAAAGCGTGTCGGCTGTAGATCTATTTCAGGCAGCGGGAAAATATATGGCCGCCCATGCGACAGATTGGTTGAGAACATCTGCAGATCTATTGAACGTGGCGTGGGACTGGCGGGCACTTTCAACCAACTGGGCGGAAACCCTGGTGCTGTCCACAGGTGACCGAATGTCAGGGGCTTGTCGTCCGGTAGCCCTGCCGCATTCTGAATCAGCGCGTGCAACCAGGGCGTGAGCGCCGCCTCATGTTCCCCATCCTCGGTCATGCCGGTGCATAGCCCAAAGTCTTTGGCGACCATCTGTCGGGTAACGTCGCGATATACCCATAGGCCGATTAAACCTAGTAACAACAGGACGAAGGTCAGCACTGCGGCGAACCAGCCCAGGCCAAATGCTCCGACTGCCAAGGTTATGGCCAACGCCCCTAGCGTAGCGGGCCAATAGGCAAGGAGGAGGCCAATGACAATGTTGAAGACGCGCCAATTAGTGCTACTGCTATTCAACGCTTTAATGAGCACAGAAAACAGTCGCCGCATTTCCCACTGTGGCTGGAACAAGCTGAGCAACTTGCTCTTACCCGAGGGTAATTTACGCGCAAGTTCTGTTGGAAGATTTGCGAGGAGTTCGAAGCCGGCCCGGGAGCCCGTGCGTCGTCGCTGATATTCTGCTGCGGCCGTGACGACAGCCGCGATGGCGCCAGCGGAAGTTCCTCCGATGCCATTGAAGCGGTAATGCCGAGACAGCAGTTCAATCGCCTTCGGATAGATTACGCCGCTGGTAATGCCGCCCTTCATCACCAAGTCACAGAAGCGATCTGCCGGAGGTTCGTGAGGTTGAGTCATTGGCATCCCCCTCATTTTCCTCGAATTAAGGCGATATGTAGACTACGCATTCCAGACCTCACTGATTTGAATCTAATCAAGCGGTGCCCTGCCTGCCAAATAACTCGTTCGATGCTGAGCTCATTCAGCAAGGAACGGACCACGGTGAATCCGCGAGAATGAAGTGAATTCTTAAGTATTGTGCTGTTGGCTGAGAAGGAGAGGCCTAACGAGGTGAATCTATTTCGATTCACGGAGTATCTGAATGGGTTCATGGTCCCCTCTCGGAACCACCAGCCAACCAGATCGACTTTCACCTGAAAACTAGCTGTAAACTCTTCAATGAAAGTCTGGAACTCCAGCGCGAGTGGAAGGTAGCACTGGAGCAAGGATTAAGATAGGACTCGTAGGATTATGGCCGTTAAGATCTGCCTCATAGGTGCGTTTGATCCTATAGCGGATCAACGTAATGGCGTGTAAGTGACAGACGAGAGCTCTATGAGGATTGTACTGTTTGACGCATCAATCATCTTGAGGCAGATTCGAGGGATGGAAAAGACGACTTCGCTGAAGCATACGGACCACAGAAATTACCGTCTCTTGGCTATGGCTATGGCCAAGATGCCTTGTGCAGCGGCTATGCCGGAGAGAGCGGCGCCTTCCATGAAGCCCTGCCAGTTGTAGAACGAGTCGGCGTGCTCACCGGCGAAGAAGAGATTGCCCGCCGGGACACCCTCCAGACCAGCCATCGTCGTGAATTGACCGGGACGGTAGCAGGTATAGCTGCCTTTTGCCAACGGATTCGACGGCCAATGCTCAAGATGCGCAAGATATTGCCCCTGCGCCAGTGTGGCGGCTCCGATCGCTCCAGGGTACACGCGATTGAGATCCTGCAAGAACCGCTGTGCTTCTGTCTGGACTGCGGCCGGGTTGAGTCCGGCGCCCCGCGCTCCACTCGAATAGTCGGTGAGAATCCCTCTCCGGTCGGATCCCACGGTGGGGTTCGTTTCCCAGGTCGTTTGATGGTTTGGCAGGTCCGAATAGGAAGTTCCGTTTCCTCCTAACGTAAACCAGGGGCGGCTGGAGAAGCCGAGCATCATCTTGGCGTTGGTGCCATACCCCAGTGCCTGAATGGTGGCGCGTTGCGCGGGCGGAAGCGACAGGTTCGGATCAAGCGTCACCTCACGCAAGGTGGTAAAGGGGATGGCCAGCACAACCACGTCATGAGTCACGCTGACCGTGCGGGATCCCTGTTGGAACGTCAATTCGATTCGCCCGTCACTGAGGCGGCGTCCGCGATCAAGCCTGGCGTCATAGGTGACTTGTCCAGAGACCTCGTGGGTCAATCCTTCGATGATCCGGTCGTTCCCGTCGACGAGATGATAGCGTTCGTCGCTGAACACGCCGAAAGGGGTGAATTTCGAGCGGCGGTCGGCATGAATGAAGAGAAGAAAAGTAAGACAACTTTGCTCGTCTGCGGCCAGGCCATATTCCGCTTCATAGGCGGCAATGATCGCAGCCTTCGCCAATGGCCCGGCAGGGATGCCGACTCCATTGTGGCCTTCAAGATATTCGAGCAGATTCGTGCGATCTAGAGCCACATCGTCTGGCGTATGGGAATCGGCCGTTACTTCCCGCGACAGCCGATTCAAGTCAATCCGCATTACTGAGACGAAATCACGGAATTCGGCTACGACCGCGGCCTCTGAATACCGTTGCCCGAAGAAGTGATAAAAAATTTCTCCGGGCTGTTTGTTCACATCTTCTACGCTGAGGCAGAATCGTTTCGTATAGCCCAACATGGTCTTATGCAGGTTGTCGATGAGCTCGCCGCCGCGTTCCGCCACCTGACCAGGGAAGAAACCACGTAAGGACCAACAGCGGCCGCCGGCCCGTGTAGCCGCCTCATAGACGGAGGCTCGAATGCCCTGCGTCTTGAGGGTGTCGGCGCAGGCCAATCCTGCGAGCCCGGCACCGACGATGCCGACGGAGAGGGCGGAGGACGTTGGTTGGGCAGCAGCCTGGCGAGGGATCATCGTGCCGAGAGCGAGGGCTGCACCTGTCGCTCCTGCACCAAGAAGGAACTGGCGCCGAGAGATTGAGCGAGCGGATTGAGTAAAGGCTGACTGCCGGATCATTTCAATGGCATCGGCAGTCGAAGTGTGCCGGTGCTCAGCCAGGAAGGCGGCGGCCATCAATCGTGCGAATGAACCGAATGCGGCGTTTCGCGCCATCGGCGAGCCTCCAGGTCGGGTGCAAGCGAGGGCATATCTTACAGAACGCCGAGAACGGCGAAAAGAGAGGGGGAAAGGTCTAGATCAAAACTTTCGGAGTGTTCCTTATGCCGGGCGCATTTCCCACTGATTACCCATCGTACCTATCTTGTTTCGGCGGCGTCTCGGGTCTTCATGCGGCATCCCATCCATGCTCATGCGAATATCCGCATTGACGTTGCCTACCAGATAGTAACTGTGTTCCACCAGCCCTTTGACGATTCCGCTGCAGTCGATCTGATTCACCTTATTGTGCACCAGGCTCGGTCGGGCTGGACCGTTTGACCCCAACCGATCGGGATTACCTTTGGTGAAATCCGAGATGACGAGCGCCGCATCGCCATGATTGTAGTAGACACTGACGCTTCTTGCCAACTCGTGGACCCGCCCCAACGGATGCCCCTCTTCCAACACGTTGTCATCGACATCGGGCGAGCAAAGAAAGATGTGCTCGAACAGGCGAGGCAAGGCGTTGCCCGGCGTGAAGGCGTCGCATCGCGTGACCGCATTCTGCAACAGATAGTTGCCCATGGAGTGGCATAAGAGATGAAGGTCCTGCTTACAGAGCTGCTCATCATCACGGCGCAGGGCCGCGAGAAAGTCTCGTACTTTGAGGATGCCTCGTCCCACCGCATTGCCGGATCCGGCTGCTTCCGACCGGTCAGATTTATAGGACACGAACGGCAGGGCCATGCCGTCCGATGGCCATGTAAAGAGCACCACCTGTACTTCTTGCTCGGGGTCTCCCTCGGGACAGTGATTCAGCATTTGTTGCAGCGACAGCGCCGTGCCGACTGCGTCAGTCCAGGAGACATTGTAGCCATGGATAAAAATCAGCACATCCGTGTCCTTGCGCATGATCGTTTGCAGATCGGAAAAGGCCCCTTGCGATCCGAGTTTGACGTTCTCTTGCTGGTCCTCAGCCACTGAACGGTTGATTTTTTCCTTGTACGCGACGATTTTGGCGGACTCGGCGCACTTCGCCAAATACTTGATCAGCCCTTCGCCGTCGCCCTGCCCGATGGTGCCGCAGTCCGCCTCAAGGTATTTGGCCATCTTGGCTTCATCGGCCTCCACCGTCACCCGACCGAAGCGGAGATTTTCCACGCCATCATCGCTGAATTTTTTGCCGTAGCCGTCGGGGTGCCAGCGATCGTTGCCGAGATGGTTGCGGTTGGTCGCATAGAAGAGTCGTAACGCCGTCATCTTCGTCGCTCCTTCTCTCACAAGGTGAGGTGCTCTGGCCGGTACCGGACGGTGCCGAGCGAGATGTGAATATCGGCTTCGACAGGGAAAGTCAAGAACGGATCGTCGGCTCCTGGATCTTAGCGGATCGAACGAGCCTACTATCCTTCCGGACGAGTTGCACCGAGTTCCTTCAGGAGAAAATTCCGAACGTGTACCCGCGCGTTTCGAGACGGTTGTCCTGCCGTGTCGTCCTTTTTCCACCCTCCGATCAAGGTGCTGTGTGCGTTGACCGGTTTCCCATCCCGCTGGTATTCGCTTGCGGGGATTTCTCCACTAATAAACCGCGTGCCAAATTGGTCGCGCAAAGTCCGCTGTTTCGCCCGGTCGGAGATGCAATCCGTTTCGAACCTCAGCCCGTAGATCTTCGCGGTGCTTTTTCTCGCTTCGGACAGATCGTCAGCCGATAGGCCGAGAGATTGCTTGTTTTCATCGGTGTACCACCAGAAGCGCATGGGCAGGGCGGGTTGCGCCACCACCACGGCTGCGACTTGTGGGTGACCGAGCAGCGCGACAGGAAGTGGACCGGTCATGCAGTTGCCGATGATGCCGACGAATTGCTGCTGGTGTCGTTCTCCGATCTTCTGCACCACGCCGCGTAACCAATTTACGATCGGAGCACTGCCTTGAGCGGGGACTCCCCATTCACCGCCGGGGAAAAAATCGAGTGATCCCTGAAACCAGTAGGCCCCCAACCCGCTCACGAGCGAGAATCTGCCCTTTTCCCCGAACAGCAGCGGGACATAGACGGTAAAATCCTTTGAGAGTTCCTCCGCGTACGCCAATGTTCCAGGAGATAACCCGGTCAGTTCGTGGAGCAAAAGGACCGGCGGCTTGGAAGTATCGTCATTGAGGCAAAATACCGAATGCGTCGTACCGGCATGCGAAAAGGGTTGCTCAAAGCACTCGGTCCACGCACCGGCTGGAGCACCTTCTTCTTTTGTGTGCGGCGCGCACATCCCCAGTTGCGTGGCTCCGCAACCTGTTACGGATATCAGGAAGGTAACCAGGCTGGCGTGAACGAAAGAGTGGCACAAACTTCCCATAAGACGTCTCTGACTCCATTTATTAAAGGGGCCTAGATCCTTCGCCGTTGTACAAAACAGGCCGGAGCTTGCCAATGTTTATGAGTTTGCGCAAGTGCTCATCCGATGCTGTGGCCCCGTCTCTGTTTCCGGTGTATCTCATTCGATTCAACTTGAAATCCTGTTTGATACACTCCTGTCACATTCACAGCGCTCCATCCTACCGAGTGCCTGAAAAACCTCGATAAAGACTGAGGACACTAGACCGGTTCTGCTCGGTATGTGATTTGCTGCACATCTGAATATTCGCCACGGACATCGATAAAAGGAGATTGACTATGCCGCTCAAACGATATGGAGTGCTGAAAGGAAGAGCCATCGGGGCCGCGCGTGAGGAAGACCAATCCTCTCCTCATTATCAAGTTCATATTCAAGCCGGTTCGATACACTACCGCATCGCGGTGAACGTCAAATCCCAACTCAGTCCCTCGGAACTTCTCTTTTTAGTCGATGGCGATTTCCGTCATCCCATTACCGCCACGTTACCGGGTTTATCCGACGATTTTACCCTGTTGTCGAGTAAGCCGGGCGGACAGGCGGTGGATTTTATCCGCGGTAATCTCTTTAATCGATCGGACATGCGACTCCTTCCACCCAATCTTCCTGGACCGGACAATGATTTGAGTGACCAGATCGAGCATTACGTCACCCGTGCCGTTCAGGAAATGGATGCACGGGTCTATGCGTTTGGAGAGCGGTGGGGACCGGAGGGTGGGAAAGCGGACAAGATTTTTGATTTTCGACCAGGGAACGGTGTTCACGACATTCACATGAACCAAGGGAACGCCTCGCCTCATACCGGTGATGACGGGGTTTGGCAGGATGGAGCCCTTATGTTCCATTTTCCTTCTTCCAGCCAATGGGTGGCCGTGTTTTTGGCGTTTCAATCCCAAGCGTGGCACACCGACGATCGTACCGGTCATGCCAGCCCAGACGTGCCGAACCCCGGTCCTGGACCTCAGCCGAATCCGACCGAGCCGGACTATATCGTCCGGATCGTGGGTGCACTCGTGAACCCGCTCGGGCCATCGCCGGAACAGGAGACGGTTACGCTGCTCAATGCGTCGCCCGAGTCGATTGATCTGACAGGATGGAAAATTGCCGACCGGCTCAAGAAGACCTATGTGCTGTCCGGTATCATCCCGCCCGGTGCCACTCTGGTGGTGAACTTGCCTCAGGAGGTTCAGCTGGGGAACAAAGGTGGAATTATCACTCTGCTTAATCAGAAGGGTTTGAAGGTGGACGGGGTGTCGTATACGGCGCAGCAGGCGCAACAAGAAGGCTGGACGATCGTGTTCCAGGGGAGGTTGTAATGTGGGGGCTCAACTTCTCAAGAGGTGGAGCCCGCAGAGAACGCGGCAATCGCTGCTCGTTGGGACATTCCTAGTTCGGTTTAGCAAAAGCTGTCTTGGTTAGCACATCCTGCGCATCATATAGGTCAGGCACACCGACTGGTTTGCGGCCTTTGTACATCGTCACCGTCATGGCCGTGCGGCGTGAAAGTCCCAGCACGCCGGCGCGCTGGGCTAGGTGAAAAAAGTCATACTTCTCACGGAGCGTCAGCTCTGCGCAGCGTCGACGCAGATACAGGTCCAACTGGTCCTGCGAGGTCAGGACATTCACCCGATATTCCACCCGGTACACGTTCTCTTTGAGCTGCTCGACCTCCTGCTTACCGACTTCACCCAGCGGTGTATAGTGCCCGGTTGCACAGCCGGTCAGAGAAACGATCAACAGTAGAGCTATCGGTCCCAACAGCGTGAAGCCCGTCTTCCAAGGATGTGTTGACATTGAGCGGGGCCATCGTAGCGGGACGGGGTAAGGAGATCAACAACCATGCTCCTTTCACGGTTCCAACCGGCGGTGGACGTCTGAATCAGAATTGATTCAATTGGGATCATTCTGGGTACTGTGAAAGTTTCATTCTCAATAGACGATGCCATGGTCCGCTTTCTTGAACATCGATTCGAAATAGTCTTTCTTACGAAAATTCTTCACAATTCTTGGCCGTGCAAACGGCATGCGACATGCAATTCCTTGAATAAAACGAAGGCAACATCCAAGCCAAGAATGGAGGTTGTTATGGAAACAAGCACCGCATAAAACTTGGCCTTCTCTGCTGTCTCGTCGTCGTAAACGGAGTCATTCTCCATTCAGCTGCATGGGGGGACTGTACAGTGGATCAGCGCATTGAGTTGGGAAAACAAGGGTACGGCAAGGATGAAGTAGAAAAGGCCTGTGCTAGCGACAGCAAGAACACCGGCGACAATTTCTGGGAGGCCCTAACCAAAGATATGGTGACTGACCTGGCAAATGGGCTCACGGACAGTCTTACAAAGGGGTTGAACAACGCGTTGGTAGGGCGAGAGAGGAATTCCACAGCCTCTGCGTCAACTCCCGCTAGTGCACGCGCATGCGTCACCAATGCTGGAACCTGCCCTCTATCTGGTGCACCGATCGGGGCTAGTTGTTACTGCCGAGCATGGAATGGAACGACTTTTTATGGGGTCACCAAATAATGTACATGTGGGATGCGACGGTTCAGGACATAAGAGGCAAGATCGCTGGCAGTCAGGCTAGAGATAACCGGACATAGGGGAATCTCGCAAGAGACAGTGAATAGTCATATTAGGGAAAGACATCTGGTACTGACCTGCCCCCTGTGGTTGTACCATCACCTATGTGACTATGCGCACCGTGGCGCGACCGTTTCCGGTGCTGGGGGCCGGTACCCCAGAGCGCTATGCGGCCGAATCCGATTATACGTTTGG
>Ga0187893_10004026_pt1 | contig 28695 bp, 21 predicted proteins | sample MA1701074metaG_FD_139574 | JGI IMG/M metagenome (GOLD analysis project Ga0187893, IMG submission 139574) | White microbial mat communities from a basaltic lava cave in the Kipuka Kanohina Cave System on the Island of Hawaii, USA - MA170107-4 metaG ...
CTGACCTATTCGCGCGGGCAGAATGTGTCGCCCGCCTACGAAGGGTGGGAGATCGGCGCCGACGGCGCGAAGTATTTCGTGTTCGGATACATGAACCGCAACTGGGAGGAGGAGCTTGACGTCCCGGTTGGTCCGGACAACGGTTTCAACATCGGCGACGCCGACCAGGGACAACCCACGCATTTCCTGCCGCGGCGGAATCGTTTCGTCTTTCGTGTTCCAGTGCCCAAGGGGTTCACCGACAAGGATGAGCTCACCTGGACGCTGACTACGCACGGACGCACCGAACGCGCCTACGCGAGCCTTCGCCTCGACTACCAGATCGACGACGTGGTGCGCGCGTCGGAGACCGGCGCGCTCGGCGCCGGCTCGAGCAGTCCTGAGATTCGCGCCAACAAGCCGCCGTCGATCGAGGTGCAAGGGCGCAAGTCGCTGACCGTGAAGGTTGGCGAACAGGTCGTGTTGACCACGGTCGTCACCGATGACGGCGTTCCAAAGCGCCGCGGTTCGGGGCTGTCCGGCGCGGCTGTAGCGAACGCCGGCTCGCGCCAGCTGACTCAGGAGACGCGTGTGAATCGCGCGATGCTGCCGCCGTCGCGCGTCACCGTCGGCAAGAACGTCGGATTGCACGTAAGTTGGTTTGTGTATCGCGGCAAGGGACGCGTTCACTTCACGCCCGATCAGATCATGTCGTGGGAAGACACGCGCGTCGGCGCCAATTCGCCATGGGCGCCGGTGTGGGTGGCGCCGCCGATATCGACTGACGGCCGGAGCACCGTGCACGTGACGTTCGCGGAACCAGGCACCTACGTGCTGCGCTCGCGCGCCGATGATGGCGCGCTGACCGCGGATGGACACGTCACCGTCACCGTAGTCCCTTCGACTCCGCAGTGACGACGTCGTCGTCACCGCGTCGCTCAGGGCTGGGGGCCTAGCCGCTCGGTTGCCGTAAGTCGGCACCCTGTTTCCCGCATTCCGGCTCGCGGTTCACGTCAGAGCGGAAATTCCCCGTCGATTTCTGGATCGCGTCTTGCTCTTCCAACCGCGGAGGAGCACACATGCCCACGAATACCAGGAACAAGGCTTCGAGCGGAGCGTCCGGTATGGGCGCTGAGCAGTCCGAGCAGCCGAACGGCGCGCACAAGAGCGGCAACGGCTCAGTCGCCCACGCCGACGGTGGCTCGTCCGTCTCCGAGCGCGTGTTTGGTGGCATCAAGCAGAACGTTACCTCGCGAGTTGACGAGCAGAAAAATCGCGCCGCGGACGGGCTCGGCGGCATCGCCAACGTTATTCGCCATGCCGGCAACGAGCTTCGCAGCGACAACGAAGCCCTGGCGGCCTATGTCGATCGGGCCAGCGATCAACTCCGCCGGTTCGCGGACGACATCCGGCGGAAGGGGGTCGGGGACATGTTCGACGATGTGCAGGACTTCGCGCGCCGGCGCCCGGCGCTCTTCATCGGCGGCGCGCTGTTGGTCGGCCTCGGCCTCGCGCGGTTCCTGAAGAGCACGTCCGAGCGCGAGTGGCATTCCGCGGATCCGGACGGCGCCTACAGCGACCTCGATCCGATGGTGACGCAGTCGGCGCCAACATACGGCAACACGAATTTCGGCGAGGCAGGCGGGTATTAGCATGGGTCGCTCGCTCGGAGAATTGTTCTCCGATCTGTCCCAGCAGACCGCGGACCTCGTCCGCCAGGAGATGAAGCTGGCCAAGGCCGAAATGGGCGAGAAGCTGGCAGACGTCGGGCCCAACGCCGTGATGATCGGCGCGGGCGTCGCGTTCGGGTTGGCTGCCGTGGTGTCGCTTGCCGCGGCAATCACTCTGCTCTTGATCCAGGCCGGCATCCTGCCCTGGCTCGCGGCCGTGCTGACGACGCTCGTCATGGGCATCGCGGCATTCGCACTTGCCCAGTCGGGCCTTTCGGCGTTGAAGAGGAAATCGATGGCCCCCGTCGAAACGATGCAGTCCCTCAAGGAGACGACCCAGTGGCTCAAGAATCCTCGATGACGCCCGCAAGCGGTCGTCATCTCGCTCAGGACAAGCCCGAGAGCACGGCCGAAATCAAGAGCGAGATTGAGCGGACCCGCATTGAAATGAGCGAAACCCTCGGTGAAATCCAGGAGCGGCTGCGGCCTGACCATCTCATGCGGCAGGCCAAAGACACGGTGACGGAAGCAGCCACCGGAAAGGTAAGGAACATCATGTATTCGGCGAGTGAAACGGCCACGCGGGTGGCGGATCAGACCAGGTACGCGGGCAGGAGCGCGGCGGACTACGCGTGCGCGCATCCGATGCAGATGGCCCTGCTGGCCGGCGGCATCACGTGGTGGTTGCTGCGGGGCCGCGACCGTTCGGACGACTGGCAGGGGGCATCCGAAGGTTGGTACGAGAGCGACGCCTATGCTTCCGGCGAGGCGCGCACGGTTCGCGATCGTGCCGGCGAGTACGTGGCGTCGGCTCGGGAAACCGTGAGTGAATACGCCGGCGCGGCGAAGGAAACGATCGGCGACTACGCCGACGCGGCTCGCTCGACGGCGCGCCGCACGTCCGCGCGCGTGCGCGATGCGGCCGGCACGGCCGGCGTTCGCGCCAGAGACACGTGGCGGCGCACCAGCACCACCGCCAACGACTGGGTGACCGAGTACCCGGTCGTGGCCGGCTGCGTGGCGATGGCCGTGGGCCTGGCAATCGGCCTGTCAGCGCCCAGCACCGAATGGGAAGACCGCGCGCTCGGCGAGCGCCGCGATCGAGCCATGGCCGCCGCGCGCGCCAAAGCGCGCGAGCTCAAAGACACGGTGACCGACGAAGCCCAGCGCGTGGCCGACGCGGTCGCTGACGTGACGGCGCCGCCCTCGAGCAGCCGGCCTGCCTCGACGGCCCCTTCATCGACGCTGGGGAATGCCTAATGAGCCGCAGCATGTTGCGAGCGGGACGCCGGCGCCTGCGCCGGATGCTGCGCCTGGCAGTGTGGGCGCGGTTGAATCCAGCGGCGGCATAATATTCCTTGCCCCGCCTCAGGCGGGGCGAGGACTGCGATGACCCGGAAGGTCTCAATCGACCGCGAGGAACTGAACGGCGTCCACGAGTTCGTGTTGCGCCTCGACGGCGAGCGCCACGGCTTTCTCGAATTCACGCGCCCGGAAGTGGGGCTGATGCGAATCGAGTATGTCGAGGTCTCGCCGGAGTTTCGTGGCGCCGGCCTCGGCCGACAGCTGGTGGAGAAGGCGGTGGAGTTCGCCCGGGACGCCGGGCTGCGCGTGGTGCCGATCTGCAGCTACGCACGCGCGGTGATTACGCGCGACGCGGTGATGAGCCAGGTGCTGCGCTAAGATCGCGTGTCAATGCCGCTCATTCAGCTCGACCGCATCCCGGTCCGTGAGATCTTTCCGGGTCTTCGCGCCCGGTTGATTCATTCCGATCGGGTCACGCATTCCTGGGTCGACGTCGATGCCGGCGCGACGTTCCCCGAGCATCAACACCCGCACGAACAGATCGTGACGCTCCTCGAAGGCGAGCTCGAGCTCGTGGTCGGCGGTGTCACTCATCGTCTGAAACCGGGCGTGGTGTTCGTGATTCCGCCGAACGTGCCGCACTCGGGCCGCGGCGTCACAGCTTGCCAGGTCCTCGACGCATTCTCCCCGGTCCGCGAGGACTATCGATGAAGTTCAGAGTGAAGAGTGATGAGTTGAGAATCACCCAGGCTCCTAACTCTCAACTCTTCACTCTTCACTCTTCACTCTGCACTACCACCCGCGTCCCATCGTGATTGTCACCGTGTGGGTCTTGCCATCGTTCAGGATCGGAATCGCCTGGTGATCGACCTTCTCACCGTCGAGCTCAGCGCGCATCACACCTCTCCACAACCGATCGGGATTGCTGACCTCGATGGTGTAGGTCGTGTCTTCGATCCGCCAGTGAATCGAGTAGCGATCCCACGTCGAGGGGATGCACGGCTCGATCGAGAAGGTGTCGCCGCGGCGGCGTAGGCCCACGATGCTCTCGAGACCGGCGCGGTAGAGCCATCCCGCCGATCCGGTGTACCAGCTCCACCCACCGCGGCCGGCATGGGGCGGCCGCGCATACACGTCGCCATCGAGCACGTACGGCTCGGTGCGATAGCGCTGGACGTCGCTCGGCGTGCGCGTGTGGTTGATCGGATTCAGCATGTGAAACAGCTCGGCGGTTTCATCGCCGTTGCCTTGCCTGGCGATCGCCATCAGCGCCCACACGGCCGCGTGGGTATATTGCCCGCCGTTCTCGCGAATGCCGGGGGGATAGCCTTTGATGTAACCGGGCTCCTGATCGGACTTGTCGAACGGCGGCGTCAGCAGCAGGAGAATGCGCGACGGCCGCACGATCAACATCGCGCGCGCCGCATCCAGCGCGCGCTCGGCGAAGCGGCGCGGCACGGCGCCCGATAACATCGCCCACGACTGCGAGATCGAATCGATCTGACACTCGTCGTTCTGCGCCGACCCCAGCGGGCGGCCGTCGTCGTAGTAGCCGCGCCGGTACCAATCGCCGTCCCATGCGGCCTCGAGCCGCGCGGCGTACTGGCGTGCCATGTCGCGATAGCGCGCGGCGACGTCGCGCCAGCCGCGGGCGTCGCAGATGGCGATGAAATCCGTGAGCACGCTGTAGAGGAAGAAACCCAGCCATACGCTCTCACCGCGACCCTCGTGACCGATGCGGTTCATGCCGTCGTTCCAGTCGCCTGCGCCGCTGAGCGGCAACCCGTGTGGACCGATGGTCGCCGCCTTGTCAATTGCCCGGCGGCAATGCTCGAAAATCGACCCCGATTCCGGCGCCACCTGCGGCAGGTCGTACATTTCGACTTCAGCGTCCGGCAGCGGCTGCCCGGCGAGGAACGGGGCCTCGGCGTCGAGCACGCTGGTGTCGCCGGTGGCGCGGATGTACTCGGCGACCGCGAATGGCAGCCACAACAAATCATCGGAACACCGGCTGCGCAGGCCGCGGCCGACGGGCTCGTGCCACCAGTGCTGAACGTCGCCCTCGACGAACTGCCGGCCGGCCGCGCGCACGATGTGCTCGCGTGCGAGGTGCGGCGCGCAGTGCATCAGCGACAGCACGTCTTGCAGCTGATCGCGGAAGCCGAAGGCGCCGCCGGGCTGGTAATAGCCGGCGCGAGTCCAGATGCGGCAGGACAGCGACTGATAGATCAGCCACCGGTTCATCAGGATGTCGAACGAATCGTCCGGGGTGTGGACGGTCACCGCCGACAGCACGCCGTCCCACAGCCGGCGCACGCGGGCGAGCGACGCCGCGGCGGCGGCGACCGACGCGTGCTTGCGGATCAGTTCGATGGCATGCTCGCGCGATCGCCCCTCGCCCAGCACGAACACGACCCGCTTTGTTTCACCCGGCGCCATGGTGACGCGAAGTTGAATCGCCGCACAGGGATCGAGGCCGGCGCCGAATTCGCCGCCGAGGAGCTCGTCGAGCAACGCCGACGGTTTCGCAATCGATCCGTTGCGGCCGATGAACGACCGCCGATTGCCAGTCGCCGCAACCGGCTTGTCTGTCGCACAGGCGAAGGCGACACGTCCCTTGAAGTCGGTGTTGTACGGATTGCTGGCGAGCACGGCATGGTCTGCCGCGTCGTATTCCGTGACGACGTGCCGTGAATCACCTTCTCGAGGCGGACCCAGCGCCCAGTCGTTGTAGGCGAAGACGCTCAAACGGCGGGCGGCGGTCGTGGTGTTGGTCAACGACAGCGTCGCGATTCGCACCGGATCGTCATCGTCCACGAAGACGTCGAGCTCATTCACGATGCCGTCGTGAGCCCGCGCGAATTGCGTCAGGCCGGCGGTATGACGAATGACAAACCGGCCGCTCGCGGGATGGCGCGGCAGCGGACCTGGCGTCGGCGTCCAGGCGCGGCCACTCTCGTCGTCGCGAATGAAGAACGCTTCGCCGCCGCGGTCGATCACCGGGTCGTTGAAAAAAGGCGTCAGCCGATTCTCGCGGCTGTTCTCTGACCACGTGGTGGCGCAGCCGCTCGCGCTCAGGATGGTGCCGAATCGCGGGTTGCCAATCACGTTGACCCAGGGCGCCGGCGTTTCCTGTTCGCCCTCGAGAACGATCGTGTAGGTGCGGCCAGCGTATGAAAACCCCCCGAGACCGTTCGGCAGTGTGAGCTGTGGAATGTCAACGGGTTCGCTGGTCCATTCTGCGGGCGCGGAGCCGAGTTCGCTGTCCGCTGCCGCCGGCATCAGCGCCTTTGACGGCGCCGGCGCTTGCGCCGGGCGCGCCAGGTGCGCGCGCAAATCGCCGCGGTCGGTTTCGATGACCGCGTTCGCCACACTCTGGAACAAGTTGCGTTCCGCCGAGCCCATGGTGTCGCCGCGCAGCAGAAACGCGCCTCCCGGCTGGTGCTTCCACGTGCGCCACGGGCCGTCATCGAGCAGCGACGTCAATCGCGATTGCACCTCGTCGAGATAACTCACCGGATGCTCGTTCAGAATGACGACGTCGGCCTTCAGGCCCTTGAGTCGCCAGTACTCCTGCGCTTCCAGGACCTGCCGCACGACACCCAGTTCCTCGTCGACGGCGCGCACCAGCAGGATTGGGAGATCACCGGAGATGCCGTGAGCCCACAGGCTGTTCTGGCCCAGCTCGTTCGACGCCAACACCGCTGTCGACGCGCGCAGCGATCCATCAGCGCCGAGCACGCGCGATGCGAGCCGTTCGAACAACACCGCATCGTCGTTGGAAATGTCCATGTGACGCCGCAGGCTATGCGCGTGTGCCGAGGCCAGCGCCAGCGTCCGCGGCGCGGTGCTCGGATCGCGGTAGGTCTGCGCCAGCGCCTTCGCGGCCTCGCGATCGGGGGCAACTCCGGTGGTGAAGCAGACGCGGACCGACTCGCCGGCCGGCAGACGCACGCGCTGCCGCAAGCTGAGGATCGGATCGAGCACATAGCCGGTTGACCCCGACAACGGCCGGCCGTCGAGCGCGAGCGGGTTCTCCAGCGTGCGGCCGCGGCCGATGAATCGCGCGCGATCGGTTTCCCACTCGAGCGGACCATGCGGCCGGCCCTCCAGGCTCAAGACGTGCACCGCCCAGGTGCCCTGGTCGCGCTCCTCGCGCGGCCGGCGATGGCAGATCAGCGCGCCGCGCTCGGGCAGGAATTCGGTTTCGACGAACAGCTTGCCGAATGCCGGGTGCGCGAAGTCGTCGCGCGCCTGGGCCAGCGCCACTTCGACGTAGCTGGTCACATCGATCTCGCGGACGCGATCGCTGTGATTCACCAGCTGCAGGATGCGGACCTCGACGTCGTGCTCGGGCGATACCGCCACTTCGAGTCGTGACGCGATCTCTTCGTCTTTGGCGTCGAAGGTCGCGACCTCGGGGAGAAATGCCGCGTGGTAGCGTTCGGCGTCGCGCCGCGTGGGGTGGAAGGTCGGCGACCACACCGCCCCGCTGCGAACGTCACGCAGGTAAATAAAGTGACTCCCCGGGTCGAGGGTGGCATCGCGGCGTGAACGCGTGATGCACAAACGATCGTAAGTGGTGGCGCCGCCGCCGGCGTTGGTGACCGCCACCACATATTTGCCGTTCGACAGATACTGCGTGTGCGGAAACACGGTGTGCGGGGTCTTGTAGCGGCGGAGCGGCACGCTGTGGCCTTGAGGCGTGACGAGTGTTTCGTCGAGCGGCCGCGGCACGGTCACCGGCTGCTGGCGCGGCACGCGCTCCTGCAGCAGACGTTCGGTGGCTTTCACGCGCGTGTCGGCGTGGAAGCGCTCGACCATGCGATCACCGGTCACGGCGTTGGCCAGCGCCACCATGGTCATGCCGGCGTGATGCGCGAACACGGCGTTGACAATCACGCCTTGCGAGTTCACTCCTGCACCGGTGCGATCGGTGTAGTCGATCGATTCAAAGTAGCCGAGATCGCCGAGCAGGCCCATGCCGGCGAGACGACGCAGGTTGCGCGCGCCCCGCGCGGGATCGACCAGGACCGCCAACGCGGTGGAATACGGTGAGACCACGAGCTCGTCGCCAAGTCCGCGCTTGAGACCCAGCCCGGGCACGCCGAACGCTTTGTACTGGTAGTTCCCGAAGCGGTCGACCGCGGTATACCCGCATTCCGAGATCCCCCAGGGCGCGCCCCTGGTGGCGGCGTAGTCAATCTGACGCCGCACCGCCATGCGGCACGACTCGTCGAGCAGCGTCCCGGGAAAGCTGCGCATCACGAGCAGCGGCATCAGGTACTCGAACATGGTGGCGCTCCACGACAGCAGCACCGGCGATCCGCGAACGCCCGTCACCAGGCGGCCGAGGTGGAACCAGTGCATCTCGGGGACGTCACCCTTGGCAATTGCGATGAAGCTGGCAAGCCGCGCTTCGGAGGCCAACAGATCGTAGAACGACGAGTCCATGCGCGCCGCGCCCATCGCGTCGCCAAGTCGATAGCCGATCGCAAACAGCCGCCGCTTGCGGTCGTAGAGGAATCCGAAATGCATCTCGTCGAAGTAGGCCGACGCTCTCGACGCCAGCCCTTCCAGACGGACGGCGCTCGTGGCGTCGGCGGTGGTCGCGATCTCCCGCACCCCGGACGCCAGCGTCAGCAGCGCCGCGCCGAAGTTGCCGCTGTCCACCGTGGACACGTACTTCGGCAACAGCGGTTCGAGGGTTTGGGTGTTGTACCAATTCAGCAGGTGACCTTCGAAATGCTCGAGGCGATCGACGGTGGTCAGCGTGGCCTCGAGCCGATCGATCAACTGCTGAAGGTCGATCAGGTCGAGGTCGTAGGCGGCGAGCGTCGACAGCAGCGTCATCGCAATGTTGGTGGGCGACGTGCGATGCGCGACGCGCGGGTCGGGATCGAATTGCACGTTGTCGGGCGGCAGCCACCGGTCGTCGGCGGTCACGTGAGCGTCGAAGTACCGCCAGGTCGTCGCCGCCAGCTGGCGCAGGTACTCGCGATCGGTGTCGCTCAGCACGGGCCGCAACGACGGCACCGGCTTGCCGAGGACGTAGGCAATGTACGGCGCGGCCAGCCAAAGGGCCACGACCGGCGCCGCAACGGGGAGGGCAGATGGTTGGAGGAGCAGCACCATCATCAACCCGAGCGCGGCGATCAGCGGGCTCGACCGCATGCTCTGGTAGTAGCCGCTCACATTGAGTTTGCGCGTACGCTGCGCGACGGCGGCGGCGGTCTCCCACTGCAAGCGGCGGCGCCGCGAGACGAGGCGGACGAGCGTAACCGCGACGGCGTCGGCCATGTCCCACGCCTGGTGCGCCAGGAACGTCAACTGGACGCTGACCCGCGCGACGTCGGTTTCGAGATCCTCGCCGACACCCTTCAGGAACAGGCGGAGGCCCTGGCCGCGGCGCGGCCCCGCCAGGAGTCCGGCGAGGTGAGCCAGGATCGGCAGCGACATGGTCGCGATGGCGACCACGGTCCAATAGAAGGGGCGCCCCGGCAGCAGCGTCCACCCCGCAAGAAACAACGCGATCAACGCGGGCGCGACGAGGCTGCGGCGCAGGTTGTCGAGGATCTTCCAACGCGCAATGACCGGCAGGCGGTTGCGTTCGATGCCGGTCCGCGTCGGCACCCATGGGAACAACCACCACAGGATCTGCCAGTCGCCGCGTACCCAGCGATGCTGCCGCCGCGCGTGTGTCAACACGTTCGACGGATAGTCGTCTACGACTTCGGCGTCGGTGACCAGCGCGACCCGCGCAAACAGGCCTTCGAACAGGTCGTGCGAGAGCAGGGTGTTCTCCGGCACGCGGCCCTCGAGCGACGTGGTGAACGCATCCACGTCGTAGAGACCCTTGCCCGTGAAAATGCCCTCGCCGAAGAGATCCTGGTAGACGTCCGACACCGCCGTCGTGTACGGGTCAACCCCCGTGTGCCCGGCATACGTTCGAGCGAACAGGGAGCCGGCGGCGCTCGACACCGAGACGCTCACGCGCGGTTGGAGGATGCCGTAGCCGTCGATGACGCGCCGCAGCGTTGGGTGCACGACCGCACGGTTCAACGGATGCGAGATGATGCCGATCAGCTTGCGCGCCGTGTCGCGCGGCAGCTGCGTGTCGGAATCAAGCGTGATCACGTAGCGAACCGCGGCGAGCGCATCGGCGGGGCCGACCTGCGTGGTGTAGCTCGTATCGGTGGCGCCTCGTAGCAGCCGGTTGAATTCCTCGAGCTTGCCGCGCTTCCGTTCCCATCCCATCCACACCTGCTCGCCCGGGTTCCAGAGCCGTTCGCGGTGAAGCAACACGAAGCGCGGGCCCGGTTCGCCGCCGAGGCGAGCGTTCAGGTCTTCGATGCCTTGCCGGGCGGCGGCCAGTAACGCATCGTCCGCCGGTGCGTGCTTCGCTTCAGCGTCGGCGACGTCGCTGAGCACCGCGAAGTGAATGTGCGGATCGCGATTCGCAATCGCGATCACTTCGAGCTGCTCGATCAGGTGTCCGACGCCCTCGACGCTGGTCAACAGCGTCGGAATCACCACCATCGTCTTGGATTCTTCCGGCACGCCGCCCAGTAACTCGAGCCGCTGCAGCCGCTCAGGCTTGACCAGCAGACTGATCACATGCTGGACGAGGGCGATGCCGAATTCGCTGACCGGAATGAGCAGCAGCAGTGCGGCGCCGATCACCCACTGCCGGGAGGGCCACAGCAGGAGTGCGATCAGTGCCAGGGTGACGGTGGAGATCGACCCGAGATAGATCGCCGTCGCGTGGTGCCGCACGAAGCGCCGGATGCGCGTGCCCAGCTTTGGCCGGTAGGCGAGATCCTGTTCGAGGCCGCGGCGGCCCTTGCCGATCAGGTAGTAGCCGACATGCGCGGCGGCGCGCGACCGTGACTGCGCCGCCGCTTGCCTGGCGCTTTCGACGGTCTTCAGGGCGATACGAATCTGCGCGTCGCCCGCGGGTTCGGCCAGCTCCTCGACCGCCTGCCGGAGACGATCGCGGCTCAGAAAATCCGTCTGCGCGTAGACGCCGGCCGGGTCGCGGCGCAGCACGTTGTCGACCTGGCTGACCGACTCCACGTATTGGCGCCAGTCGATGGTGGTGCACAGGCGCAGGCTGGTGATGGCGTTGGCCACCGAGGCCTGGCTCGCGGCCTGCCGCTGATGCTCGCTGCGCACCACGTCCTCGGCCACGGCGCCGCGGCCGCTGAGATGTTCCTCGAGGGCCGCTCTCAGCGGCGAACGGCGCGCGTCGTATTCACGCGCGCGATGCAGCATCTGCACGACGTAGGCGTCGTGCGCGGCCTCGGGGATGGTGACCGGCGCGTCGGGCGGCGACGCGTCAATCAGCTGCACATGCGCGTCGGCTGCGCGCCGCGCGGTGCGGCTGACGAGAATCTCGTCGCCGAGACGCCGCATGTTCTCGATCAGCGCCAGCTTGAGCATGCTGGGCCAGGCCCACAGCTCGCCGATCGTGAGCGGCGCCACGCGCTGGTAGCTGTTGAGGAATAGGGTGAGCTGCGTGTAGTCGAGACGGCTGTCGCTGTAGCGCAACAGTTCGACCGCAATCGCGTAGACACGCGAGTCACCCGAATGATCGCGGGTGACCAGCGCCGGCAGCTCGCGGTAGTAGCGCCGCGGCAGATTCTCGCGAATCTCGACGATCTCGGACGAGATGAGATGAAAGTTGTCGAGGAACCATTCGGTGGCGGGCGTCACGAACGCGCCGTGCCGCACGTCTTCGGCGAGCGTGCGATACGCGTGCGCCAGCACCTGCTCGTTGTCGCGCAGGCGCGGATAGATACTGCGCGCCCGGCGCCGGCGCGGATCAATCGTGAAATTGGCCGCGAGCGCGAGGGCGCGCTCTTCGAGCCGCTCGGAGCTCAGCGGTTCTTCGCGAAAAGGCCTATTGCCAGCTCGACCGTCGGACGTCCAGTGATGGAATAACAGGCGTCACTCGAGATCCAACTTCCATACCAACCCGTCGACTCGCGTGCAGATTCTTCGAATCCGCTCGCTCAGGGCAGGTCGCCTCAGGGCTCGCCGCGTGACAACACGAGGACCGTCCGCCGCACTACCGTCTCTTTACCCAGATTGTTCTTCAGCACGGCACTGACCGCGTATTCGCCACTGGGGAGGTTGCTGAGACGAATCTGTGTCACCGTCGGCGCCTTGTCGCCATCGAGTTGGATAGCGCTGCTGCGAAAGAAGGAACCGGAGTCTGCTTCGATGGAAAGCCAGCGGTTCGCGGGATCCTTCGCGATTGTTGCTCTCACCATGACGGTGCTCGGCGCGCTACTGACATTCGGCGTCACGTGCAGTGACAATTTTTCGGTCGCAGTGGTCTCGCCAGTTGCGGCCACGAGGCCAATTGCGGTGAAAACGGCGAGGATGATGCGACCCTTCATGTTCCTGTCGACTGCGACTGCAATCGACAGGCCAGGTAAGAGCTACTCACTTCGAGGTAGCGTAGTTACTCAGTTCGCCGCTGTGCGCGCTCGCATGATCGTCCGCGATCTCGTCGCGCGCGTTCTGGAGTCTGGTTTCTTCGGGAAGTGGAATCGGGCCGAAATCCCTGCGTGACGATCGGCGCGGAACCAATCACCGACGCCGAACCTGACAGCGCGGGAGTGCCCCATTGCCCCAATGGTGGCATCCCCGCAAGAGCGACGAACGAATGACAAAGGAATCAGACTTTTGTCATTCGATCTTCGTCTCCCGTTCTACTCAAGTCGTGTAGGACGAAATCGACCATCCGTCCGCGCGCAACTGCAGCGCGATCGCGGCATGACGCTGCAGCGCGGAGGAGAGATCGCGATAGATCTCCACGGTGCCGCGCCTGACGTTGTGATGCGGAACGGTGACGACGCTGAATCCCGACGCGCCAGTACGGCTCACGCCGCACGACAGCAGACGATCGCGGAAGCTGAACTGCCACCGGATCATGTCGCGCGTCTTTTCTTCAAATCCGCAGTCTTCATGCCGTTCTCTACTTCAAGAACGGTGCCAACCGCAGCTTTACGCGACGGAGAGCAAATGCCTGAGTTGATCCAGGTCGGCGGGCTTCACGAGGTGATGATTGAAGCCGGCGGCAGACGAGCGTTGCCGATCGTCGTCCTGTCCCCACCCGGTCAGGGCAATCAGCTGCATAGTGCCGTTGGCGGGGTTGGCGCGAATACGACGAGCGACCTCGTAGCCGTCCATGCCCGGCATGCCGATATCGAGAAGGACGACGTCGGGGCGGAAGGAGTCGACGCACTCCAGCGCCTGGCGGCCGTTGTGGGCAAGCGCGACGTCGCCGCCAAGAATGCGCAGCAGCATGGCCAGGCTCTCGCCGCCGTCGCGGCTGTCGTCGACGATCAGAATGCGGCGCGACTTCAATACCGGATCGTTGGCACCGGCACTGGGAACCACTGCCGACTGCTGCCGCAACGGCAACCGGACGATGAATTCGGAGCCGAGGCCGGGACCGCTGCTGCGCGCTTCGATGGAGCCGCCATGGAGCTCGCTCAGGCTGCGGGCCAGTGTCAATCCGATGCCGAGCCCGCCCTGGGCCCGGCGCGTCGAGCGATCGACCTGCATGAACAGCTCGAACACCTGCGACAGATGCTCCGGCGCCAGCCCGATGCCGGTATCGCTGACGCTCACCAGGGCGGTGCCGCCGACGCGACTGGCTCTGAGCGTGATCACGCCGCCGTCATTCGTGTACCTCGCGGCGTTGTTCAACAGGTTCGTGAAGACTTGTCCGAGACGAACCGGATCGCCGTGTACCGGAATGGGTTCGGAATCGATATCGATTCTGAGCCGGTGCTGCAGATGATCGAACAACGCACGGGTCGCGTCGATCGACCCCCGCAGCACGTCGCGCAGGTCGAGTTTTTCCTTCTTGATGGTGATGATCCCGCGCGTGATGCGTGAGACTTCGAGCAGGTCGTCGACCAGACGCCTCAGGTGTCGAACCTGCCGGTCCATCACCGCGCAGGCTTGCGCCGAATTGGCTTGTTCGAACACGCCGGAGAGTTTCAGGATCTCCAGACTGTTGGCGATGGCGCCGAGCGGGTTCCTCAGCTCGTGACCGAGCGTGGCGAGGAATTCGTCCTGCCGCGCGGCTTCTGGGGCAGGCGGCGGTTCGGGCGCGCTCATCCGTGTCTCAGCGAGCCAGCTACTCGATCACGGGCATCTGCAGACCTGAAAGTTCCGTTCTGACGCACACATTGGCCTCCACGATTCCACTTACAACCTGAGGGTTTCCCCGATGCAACTCGCGGGCCAGGCGATAGAATCGAAGGCATGCCTCGCCGAAGCCACGGCGAAGGCGGGTTCGAGGACCTCTTTTGCCAAACATCCTGCAGCGGCTTCCGGCCGGAGAAAAAGTGGGGATTGCGTTTTCGGGCGGGCTCGACACCAGCGCTGCGCTGCATTGGATGCGCGAGAAGGGCGCCATCCCGTACGGCTACACGGCGAACCTCGGTCAGCCCGACGAAACCGACTACTCCGAGATCCCACGCAAGGCGATGACCTACGGTGCCGAGAAGGCGCGCCTGATCGAGTGCCGCGAGCAGCTCGTGGCCGAAGGCATGGCCGCGCTGCAGTGCGGGGCCTTTCACATTTCCACGGCCGGGCAGACCTACTTCAACACCACGCCGCTCGGCCGCGCCGTGACCGGCACGATGCTCGTCGCCGCGATGCGCGAAGACGACGTGCACATCTGGGGCGACGGCAGCACCTTCAAGGGCAACGACATCGAGCGCTTCTACCGCTACGGCCTGCTCGCCAATCCGAGCTTGCGGATTTACAAACCGTGGCTCGATCAGCAGTTCATCGACGAGCTCGGGGGCCGCAAGGAGATGTCGGAGTACATGATCCGGCACGGCTTCCAGTACAAGATGAGTGTCGAGAAGGCGTATTCCACCGACTCGAACATTCTCGGCGCCACCCATGAAGCCAAGGATCTCGAATTCCTCAACAAGGGCATCACCATCGTCCAGCCGATCATGGGCGTGGCGTTCTGGAGGGAAGACATCGCCGTCAAACCGGAAACCGTGCGCGTCAGGTTCGAGGACGGGCATCCGGTCGCCATCAACGGCCGCACCTTCACCACGGCGCTCGACATGTTTCTCGACGCCAACGCTATTGGCGGGCGGCATGGTCTCGGGATGAGCGATCAAATCGAGAATCGCATCATCGAAGCGAAGAGCCGGGGCATTTACGAAGCGCCGGGTCTGGCGTTGTTGTTCATCGCCTATGAGCGGCTGGTGACCGGCATTCACAACGAGGACACGATCGAGCAGTACCGCAACAACGGCCGTCGCCTCGGACGGCTGCTGTATCAGGGCCGCTGGTTCGATCCGCAGTCGCTGATGCTGCGCGAGACGGCGCAGCGGTGGGTGGCGCGGGCGATTACCGGCGAGGTGACGCTCGAGCTGCGGCGCGGCAACGACTACTCGATTCTGAATACGGAGAGCCCGAATCTCACCTACAAGCCGGAGCGGCTGACGATGGAAAAAGGCGAGGAAGTGTTTTTCACGCCTCAGGATCGCATCGGCCAGTTGACCATGCGGAACCTGGACATCCTCGACACGCGAGAGAAGCTGCTGACGTATCAGCAGACAGGCTTGTTGAAGCCGAAAGCAAAAGGACTACCTGAGCTCGAGTAGCCCGAGGTCGTCTTCGTACCATTCGGTGAGCTTCAAATAGATCGCCAGCTCCTGCAGCGCGCGCGCGCGGGCGGACGTGCCGAGGGCCTCCCATTGCGCGCGCACGTCGCGCGTCAGCTTCATCCGCATCGTCAGCCAGCGCGTACCTTGCATCGCGCTGCGGCTCACCATCAACTGGGCTTCCCAGCCGTCATCCGTGGACGTGAATGGCGACATGTCGATGTGCGCCGGCGAGCCGTCGCTCCAGAGCAGCATGTGACCGGTGAGCAGCCAGTCGGGCCCTGTGCCGTCGTCCGCTACCCAAACGTTACTCACTTGTCACTTCTCAATTCTCACTTCTCACTTCGAAACGCGGCGCGGGCAGTGGCCGCCTCGATGATCATGAACGCGACGGCGGCGCCGATGCCGAAGGAAATCAACAACGCGCCCCAGCCGGTGTGCTCGCCGGCAATAGTCAGGCCGGTGGCGATCATGACCACGGCAAACAAGATATCCGCGACTCGCACCCACTGCGCAACGTTTGCACGCTGTTCGATGAGCTCTGACGGGTAAGTACGTGCAGTGAACCACAGGTGCAGCCGGATGTTGGCGCCGACAATGACGATCACCAGCGTGCCGAGAAACAGCAATACGCCATAGCGGCCGGTCCATCGGTGCACGGTCCAGGCCGGCCAAACCATCGCCCAATAGCTGAGAGCCACTATCAGCTGGTGCCTTGCCCACCATCCGATGCCGGTGGCTGGTGCCTCGTGCCTGGTGCCTGGTGAACCGGTGCTCAGCGCGGATAACAACTCGTTCATTGACGCAAAGCGATCTTCAGGTTCACGACTGGTGGCGCGTTTGATCACCGTCCACCAGCGTTCATCGATCGCCGCCGGGTCCAGCTCGCCCGCAAGCACTCTCGCGATGGTCGTGGGCAGCGGGCCGCTGCCGAACGGATGCCGGCCCGTCAGCAGTTCGTACAGCAGCACGCCGAAGGCGAATTGATCGGTGCGCGGACTGGTCGGTTTGCCGAGCAGTTGTTCCGGCGCCATGTAGGGCGGCGTGCCGGCCATGGTCCCCGGATCGGTCAATCGTGTGACCGAGGCGAGGTCCTGCGCCGCGCTGTCGAATTGCGCCAGCCCGAAGTCGACCACCTTCACGCTGCCGTTGGCGGTGAGGATGATGTTCTCGGGCTTGAGATCGCGGTGCACGATGCCGCGCTCGTGGGCAGCGATCAGGGCGGTGGCGATCTCGGTGGCGATCGCGATGGCGCGGGTCGAGTCGAGGCGGCCGGCGCTGATCGCGTCGCGCAGCGGGTGGCCCTCCAGGTATTCCGACGCGATGAACAGCTGATCGCCGACTTCCTCGAGCGCGTAGACGGTGGCGATCGACGGATGCGACAGCGCCGCCGCGGCGCGCGCCTCCTGTTTCAGTCGCGCGTGCATGTCGGGATCGCGGAACAGGTGCGGCGGCAGCGACTTCAGGGCCACGGCGCGGTGCAGGCGTTTGTCGTGGGCGAGGTAGACCACGCCCATCCCGCCGCGGCCGATGATGCGCTCGATGCGGTAGGCGCCGATCTCCGCACCCGGATTGAGCAGCGAGGCCGGCTCGAGAAAACCTTCGCTGTCGTGATGCGACTTCAGCAGGGCGAGGACTTCGTCCCGCACCGCCGCCGGCTCGCCGGATCGGATGACGACGGCCGTGCGCTCGGCGGGAGGTGCAGCCAGCGCGCGATCGAACAGTGCGCCGACGCGCTGCCAGTCCGCCTTCGCTCCGTCACCATCCGAGTCGCTACGGCGGGACGAGCTCACCGACTCAGTTCCTTGTGGAGCCACGCCCGCCCAACCGTCCAGTGACGCTTCACGGTCGCCGGTGAAATGTCGAGGGCCTCGGCAACTTCCTCCACCGTCATGCCGCCGAAGTAGCGCAGCTCGACGATCTTGGCTTGCTGCGGGTCGAGCGCGGCGAGTTTCTCCAGAGCCGTGTCGAGCGCCAGCACGTCCACTCCGCCTTCGCGTCCGCCTTCGCCCGCCGGGCTACGGCGAGACAGGCTGTGCCTCTCCACCACCGATTCGTCGAGCTGGATCTTCTCGGCGCCGCCGCCGCGTTTCTCGGCGTCGCGCGCCCGGGCGCGCTGCACCAGGATTTGCCGCATCGACAACGCGGCGATGGCGAGAAAGTGCGTGCGGTTCTTCCACGGCTGGCTCTTTTCCTTGCTGAGACGAAGAAACGCCTCATGCACGAGCGCCGTCGCTTGCAGGGTTTGTCCGGGACGTTCGCGCCGCAGGTAGTTGGCCGCGAGCCGGCGCAGCTCGTCGTAGACCTGCGGCATCAGGTCTGCAGGACCTGCCGCGCCGGAGCCCTTGGCCGAAGGCGGGCGGTCGGTCATCAACTCTTCGTGATCTTCACCGACCGAATGACGATGTCTTTCGCGGGCCGATCCTGGGCGCCGGTGCGCGTCTTGCCGATCTTCGCGACCACTTCGTGACCCTCGCTGACCTCGCCGAAGATCGCGTGGCGATTGTCGAGCCAGGGCGTGGACGCCAGCGTGATGAAGAACTGGCTGCCGTTGGTGTTCGCGCCCGCGTTGGCCATCGACAGCAGGCCCTCGCGATCGTGCGCCAGTCCAGGGCCGAACTCGTCGGCGAACTTGTAGCCGGGCCCGCCCATGCCGTTGCCCATCGGGCAGCCGCCCTGGATCATGAAGCCGTCGATCACGCGATGAAAGATGAGCCCGTCGTAGAAGGGGCGCTTCACTTTCTGGCCGCTCTTCGGATCCGTCCATTCCTTGGTGCCGTCGGCCAGCCCGACAAAATTGGCGACGGTGTTCGGCGCCTTGTCGTCGTAGAGCTTCACCTTGAACGTGCCTTCTGACGTGTCGAACGTGGCGGTGGTCATGCGTCTATCTTATCCACAGATTTCGCAGATGACACAGGTTGAAGAAGCCACGGAGACACGAAGACACGGAGGAGCGGCGACGCGCGACGCCGGGCTTCGCTAGGTTGCACCCGGCCCGAAGGGGCGGCGCGCGTCGCCACTCCGTGTCTCCGTGCCTCCGTGGCGCTTTTTGATCTGTGTAATCTGTGTAATCTGTGGATGATCAATTCTGTGGACATTTCAAAGGCCGACCTCAATGCGATCGTGACCGGCACGCACGGCGATCCGTTCGCGGTGCTCGGTCCGCACGAAGCGGCGGGCGGCCTGGCGATCCGCGTGTTTCGTCCGCACGCCCGCGAGATCTCGTTAGTCGTGCCGGGTCACGCTGATCCCAAGCCGTTCAAGCGGATCCACGCCGCCGGTCTATTCGAAATCATCGTCCCGGATGCGACGCGCGAAGGACTCGACTACCGCGTCCGCATTCAGTGGAACGACGGAATGTCGACCGAGCTCGACGATGCCTATCGCTACGGCCCCGTTCTCACCAGCTTCGATCTGCACCTGCTCGGTGAAGGCACGCACTTTCAGGCCTTCGAGAAGCTCGGCGCGCGGGCGATCACGCACGGCATCAGACGAGGCGTGCATTTCGCCGTGTGGGCGCCAAATGCCCGCCGTGTCAGCGTCGTCGGCAACTTCAACGGCTGGGACGGCCGCGTCCACCCGATGCGCGCGCTGCGGCCGGGCGGTTACTGGGAGATCTTCGTTCCCGATCTCGGCGGCGGCGATCCCTACAAATTCGAGATCCTCGGCTCACGCGGCGAGCTGCTGCTGAAGGCGGATCCCTGCGGCCGCTATTTCGAGACGCCGCCGGCCACGGCCTCCATCGTCTGGGACAGCCCCGGCTACGCCTGGAGCGATGCGGAGTGGATGCGCGACCGCCGTTCGAAGGAGCAGTGGAAGCGGCTGCCAATGTCGGTCTACGAGGTGCATCTGGGCAGCTGGCGCCGCGCGCCCGACGGCCGGCTGCTGACGTATCGCGAGATCGCCGACCGTCTCGTGCCGTACGTGAAAGACATGGGCTTCACGCACGTCGAGTTGCTTCCAGTGATGGAACATCCCTTCACCGGATCGTGGGGCTACCAGGTGATCGGGTTCTTCGCGCCGACCAGCCGCTTCGGCACGCCGGACGACTTCAAGGCGCTCGTCGACGCGTTTCATCAGGCCGGCATCGGCGTCATCCTCGACTGGGTGCCGGGACATTTTCCAAAGGATCAGCACGGCCTGGCGCGATTCGACGGCACCGCGCTGTACGAGCACGCGGATCCGCGTCAGGGCGAGCACCAGGACTGGGGCACACTGGTTTTCAACTACGGCCGCCACGAGGTGCGATCGTTCCTGTTGAGCAATGCGCTGTTCTGGCTGGGCGAGTTCCACATCGACGGTCTGCGCGTGGATGCGGTGGCGTCGATGTTGTACCTCGATTACTCACGCAAGGAAGGCGAGTGGGTGCCGAACAGATTCGGCGGCCGTGAAAACCTTGAAGCGATCGAGTTCGTCAAGCAGCTCAACATGCTCGTCGATCACGAATGCCCCGGCGCATTCATGTGCGCCGAGGAATCCACCTCGTGGCCCGGCGTGACGCGGCCGGTGCATCTCGGCGGCCTCGGGTTCACCTTCAAGTGGAACATGGGCTGGATGCACGACATGCTCGACTACATGAAGGAGAACCCGGTGCACCGCAAGTGGCATCACAACCGGATCACCTTCTCGATGATGTACGCCTACAGCGAAGCGTTCATCCTGCCGTTCTCACACGACGAAGTCGTCCACGGCAAGCGATCGATGCTCGACAAGATGCCCGGCGATGTGTGGCAGAAGCACGCCAACCTGCGCGCACTCTACGGCTACATGATGGTGCACCCCGGCAAGCACCTGCTGTACATGGGCGGCGAGATCGGGCAATGGCGCGAGTGGAACCACGACTGGCAGCTGGATTGGGAAGTGCTCGGCGATCCGCGGCACGCCGGCCTGCAGCGCTGGGTTCGCGATCTCAACCACGTCTATCGCGAACACCCGTCGTTGTGGGAAGCCGATTTCGATCCGGCGGGGTTCACCTGGATCGACTGCCACGATCACGAGAACAGCATTATTGCGCTGATGAGGAAGGCCAACGGGCCGGGCCAACAGGCCGTCGGGCCATCGGGCGATCCCGCCTCCCCTGAAGTTTCGGCGGGCAAGCAGGAGTTCGTCGTTGCCGTCGTCAACTTCACGCCGGTCACGCGTGCGGGCTATCGCCTCGGTGTACCCGTGCGCGGCACGTATCGCGAAGTGCTCAACAGCGACGCCGACGTGTATGGCGGCAGCAACGTCGGCAACCAGGGCGCGGTTGTCGCCGCCGATCAGCCGTCGCACGGTCACGCGTTTTCACTCAATCTCACCGTCCCACCTTTGGGATTCGTTCTTCTGAAACCGAACAAGTAACGAGTCCACTCTTCAACAGACTGGATCCCGCTGCGATGGCTCGCGCGAACAGCGCGAGAATCTCGCGGTAATCGAGCGGGCGCCGACACAGCAGTGGCGGCGACGAGCGGCATGGTCTTCGCTACTGCCCAGTCGCCATGACACGGCATGGGACGAATAGTGTGACGAATGGCAACACGCTTGATCCGCCTTCGCGCGACGCGCTACGGCGGGCAGGCCGCAGCGCGTATATTGCGGCCATGACCCCCACCGTCGCGCGCATTCCATTCCGCATCATCGTTGGCGTCGCCACCGCACTCGGGTTCTTCTCGGCGTTCGCAGCGTACTACTTCGTCGCCACCTTCACCGACAAGCCCACGACGTTCGGCCTGCTGCTGGTGCTGAACCTTGGCTACTGGTACTCGTGGGCGGCGCTCACGCCCGGCATTCTCTGGCTGACGCGAAAGTTCCCCTTCGATCGGGCCACGTGGAAAGCCGCGATCCCGATTCACATCCTCGGCGTGATCGCAGCCACGTCCGCGCACGTGGTGATGGCGGTGGCCTCGCAGATGGCCACGTATTGGGTGGTCGGCGAGTCGCTCGACACGTGGCTCCACGAGGCGCAGGAGATGCTGTTCCTGAACTTCGACTGGGAGATGATGACCTACTGGACGATCGTCGGCGTCGGCACGGCGATCAAGTACATGCACGAAGCGCGCGCCAGGGAATTGAGCGCGGCGCAGCTCGAGACCCGCCTCGTTGAAGCGCGCCTGCACACGCTGCAGCGCCAGATGCAGCCGCATTTCCTCTTCAACACGCTCAACACGATCTCGGCGCTGATGCACCGCGACGTCGAGGCCGCCGATGCGATGATCGCGCGTCTGAGCGATCTGCTGCGGATGTCGTTGCAGCGCGTCGGCGTGCAGGAGGTGCCGCTCCAGGAGGAGCTCGACTTCCTCTCCAAGTACTTGGAGATCGAACAAACCCGCTTTCGCGATCGTCTGACGGTGATATTCGACGTGCAGTCCGACACGCTGCACGCGCTCGTCCCCAACCTTTTGCTGCAACCACTCGTCGAAAACGCCATTAAGCACGGCATTGGTCCCCGGCCGACACCGGGGGAAATTGCCGTCCGCGCCCGCCGCGACGGCGCGATGCTCGAGCTCGACGTTCAGGACAACGGCGTCGGGCTGTCGGCGGCGCGATTGACCGACTTCAATCGCGGCGTCGGGCTGTCGAACACCCGGTCGCGGCTCGATCATTTGTACGGGTCGCTGCACCGCTTTGAATTCCGTCAGCCCGCCGAGGGCGGGCTGCTCGTCTGCATCGCCATTCCGATGGCGGAGCTTGCAAGTGAAGTGGATGGAGAGAGCCAGGCCGTGGCCTAAGCAAACAAGCGAGGGTGGCGTGACCAAAATTCGCACGGTAGTGGTAGACGACGAGCCGGTGGCGCGCGAGCGCATCGTCGGGCTCCTGAACCAGGAGAAGGACATTGAGGTCGTAGGCGAATACGCCGACGGCACGCAAGCGGTGTCGGCGATCCAGCAGCAGCATCCCGATCTCGTGTTCCTCGATGTGCAGATGCCGGCGTGTGATGGCTTCGGCGTGATTCAGCAGCTCGGCCCCGAGCAGGTGCCGGCGGTGGTGTTCGTGACCGCGTACGACGAATACGCGCTGAAGGCGTTCGAGGTGCACGCCATTGATTACCTGCTGAAGCCGTTCGGCCGCGACCGCTTCGCGCAAACGCTGCAGCACGCGCGCGAACACCTCGAGCGGCGGCGCGCCGGCGACCTCGGCAAGCGGCTGATGGCGCTGGTGCAGGACATCAAGCCCGAGCCGCAGAAGCTCGATCGGCTGGTGGTGAAGTCGGGCGGCCGCGTGTTCTTTCTGCGCACGCAGGAGATCGACTGGATCGAGGCGGCCGGCAACTACGTGCGACTGCACCTCGGCGACGACTCACACCTCTTCCGCGAGACGATGAACAACATGGAGGGGCGGCTCGACGCGCAGCGATTCGTCCGCATCCACCGGTCGCGCATCGTCAATACCGACCGGATCAAGGAAATGCAGCCGTGGTTCAACGGCGAATATGTTGTTGTGCTGCAGAACGGCACTCGGCTTACACTAAGTCGCGGTTATCGCGAGAAACTGCAAGAGCGGCTCGGCAAGGGCTTTTGACGGCCCCGTTGGCCTGTTGGCCAGGAGATGAGCCATGACCGACGAAGAGATCAAGGAACACCACGGCGAGAAAGAGCTGGCGGAGTTCATCCGGGCCGGTGCCAAGCGCCGGCCCGATCAGGCGTTTGGCGACTATTACCGGGGCCGCAGCGCGTCGTGCGCCCTGGGTGCCGCCTACGAGGGCATGTACCGGCTCCCTGATCAGGCCGGTAACATCCGCCCGACCAAGGATCTCGAGTGGTTCTTCGACTGCCTCGAGGGCTCGGTGCGCAAGTGCCCGGGCGGCGACGGGTGCAAGAAGACCCTCAGCCTGGCGGCTATTCTCGTCCATCTGAACGACGACCATAAATGGTCGCGTGAGCAGATTGCCGGGTGGTTGGACACGCTGAAGTAGCTTCCGCATCGAAGCGCGGGATCGCGAGCCTCGTCCTCGCCTCCGCTACCGTTCTCATCGTCGTCACCGGAGCCCTTGCCTCCGGATTCTCTCCGCTCGCCATCCCTTTCATTGTCTGGGGCCTGCTGCCGTACGGCGTCCTCTACCTTGTCGGGAAATCGGTGTCGAATCCGTGGATCGTCGGCGGCGCCGGCGTCGCCGCGCTCACCGTCGAACTCGGAGTGCGCGCGAGCGTGATGCTGTTCCCGCGCGCATCGACAGCGGCGATCGCGCTCGTGTTCTCACCGGCGCTGATCGGGATCATCGTGATGCCGCTCGGCGCTGCGGCCGGCGCGGCGCTCGGTTACGTTTTCGCGCGCACCGGCTTCGTGGTGCGCGCGGTGAGCGTCGTGGCGGCGGCGATTGTCCTTGGATTGACGTTCATCTTCTTCGCGCGTCCCGAACTGTTTCCCTCTGCCGTTGCGGCGCGGCAACGCCACCTCTCCGCGATTGGCGAGCGGCGCGTGGTTTCGGGTGGCGATCGCTTCACGCGCAGGGTTGAAAGCGAAGAATCGGCGTGGCACCTCGCCGGCGAATACGACGGCCAGCCGGGCGAGGAGCTGGCGCTTGTCGATCACAAGGGCGCGCAACTGGTGGACGCGGCGACTCTGAAACGCACGCGCTTCATCGAATTTGGCGGCGAGCCCGGCCGATTGTGGAACTGGTATTCGCGGTTGGTGCGCCGCCACGACACGTTCATCGTGGTGCAAACCGGCGGCGGGTATCAGCAGACGCAAGTGAGGTCGCTGAACAACGAACTGCTGTGGGGTTTCAACCCCGATCCGAAGCTGCCGCCAACGGCGTTGTTGCCCGGCGATCTCGACGGCGACGGCGAAACTGAGTTCTACGCGTCCACCACCAACGCCGTGACGCGGCTCGATGCCGACGGGCGGCAGGTGTGGAGCAAGCCATCGACGCTGCCGGATATCGTGGCGTTGGCGCCAGGGGAGGGCACCGACGCCCCGTGGATCGTGTCGACGCGGTACGGGGTCAGCGTTGATCTGTGGTCGCCCGACGGCACGCAGCTGGCCCAACTGCCATGGCCGGGCTCCAGAGTCCTCGGCGTGGTCGAGTGGCCGGACACGCGCTCGGTTCTCGCCGGCGCGGAAAGCGTAAAAGGGATCGATCGCGACGGCACGACGCGGTTCGAGTTTCCCCTCGAAGAACCGCTGCGCCTGTTGCAGGCAGCGGCGTGGACGCCGGTCGCCGGGGGCTCGAATGTGCTGGCCATCGTCGCGGGCGGCGACCGCGACCTGAACCGGTGGCGGCTGCGCGTGTATGCGTCACCGCAAACGTCGATCTATGACGAAGTGTTCGACTCGGTGCCGCGGCTGCTCGTGGTCCGCCACGCCGACCGCACCTCGACGCTGTTTGTCATCGTCGGCAATGCCTTATCGGTGATGCGGCCCACGCCAACTACTTCGTTTTGACGAAATAATTCCCGGCCCCTACCATCGCGCACATGCCTGTGTCGAACCGGGATGTGCGGCTCGTGCAAGTCGACTATCCCCAGATCTATTTCGCCTGCCACACCCGCCACATCCGGCGCGCGTCGACGCCGGAACGGCTGTCGGCTGCGGATTCAACACTGCTGGCCCATCTGGACGAGCAGCGGGCGGTGCGCGCCACCACGCTCGCGCGTCACCTCGGCGTGGCCAACTCGACGCTGTCGGCGGCCATCACCCGTCTGGCGAAACAGGGGTATGTGATCCAGTCGCGCGAGGCCGCCGATCGGCGGGCCATCGAGCTGCGGTTGTCGCAGAAAGGCGCCGCAGCCATGCAGGCCGGTTCCGTGCTCGACACGCCCCGGGGCAGGAAGATGCTGGAACAGCTGACGCCGTCTCAACGCACGCGCGCGCTCGCCGGCCTCGCCCTGCTGGCTCGCGCCGCCCGAGTCTCAGGAGAGAAACGCTCATGAAATGGATGCTCTGGATCCTGGTTTCGCTCGTCGCGATCGTCGGCGTGGTCGCGATCGTTGGTTACGTCCTCCCCGTCGCGCATGAGGCGTCACGCTCCGCCGAGTTCAACCAACCACCCGAGGCGGTGTTTGCGCTGGTCTCGGATCTGAAGAACTACTCGACGTGGTGGCCCGACAACCAGACGAACGTGGAAGTGGTCGAGGCCGTGCCGCCGTCGAAATTCGTCACGAGGATCGTCGGCGAGACCGACTTTGGCGGCACCTGGACGATGGAGATTACGCCGACGCCAACGGGATCGCGGCTGACGATCACCGAACGCGGCGAGATCTACAACCCGATCTTCCGCACGCTCGCGCATTTCGTGTTTGGCTATACGTCGACGCTGGAGAGTTGCCTGGAGGCGGCGCAAAGGAAACTGACGACGTAGCTGTACAAAGAAAAGGCCCGGGGTTTTGCCCCGGGCCTTTTCCAGACGCGAAGCGTTTACCAGCGCGCCGTGATGCCGAGGCGCGCTACGCGCGGTGCGAGAATACCGCTGACCGTGTTCGCATTGGCCGCGGCCTGGTTGCGGTTCTGCGCCGCGACCGTGTTGGCGTTGGTCACGTTGAAGATGTCCAGTGCCGGAATCAGCGAGACCGTGCCGAACCGGAACGTCCGGTCGACCCGGAGATCCATCCCGAACGTGTTGTCGTACCGGAGTTCACCGAGCGTATCGAGCGTCACCTGGACCTGGCCGGCGCCGTTGGCGCGGTTCGGCGACAGCACCGACTGCGGGAACGGGAAGCCCTGCCGGCTGGCGACGTTCGCGGCAAGGTTGACCTCATAGGGCAACTGCACGCGGCCGTTCACCTTCACCAGCCACTTCGCGTTCTGGAACACGTTGCCGATACCGCTACCGGCCGATTCCGGCGCGTAGATCTGCTCGCCAGGGCATACGGCGGTGCCGACGCCGGCGATGGTGCTCGCCGTGCATGTCGGGTCTTCGTACGACGCCGGCGAGTCGAACACGTCGACCGCGTTGTTGTATGCGTAGCTGGCGTTGAGCTGCCACCGGTCGGCCATGCGCCTGGTGAACGTCAGCTCGAAGCCGTTGAACTTACGCCAACGGTCCGGAATGTTGGTGTAGATGTTGGCCGACGGGATCAGCACGTTCGGCTCGAAGTAGGTCACCGTCTCGCACCGCGCGCCGGCCGGGCAGTTGGTCGGCGTGAACTGCACGGCGCGGTAGTTCGCGCTCGTGAAGTTGTCGCGATCGTTCCACAGGAACTGATCGTACTTGCGCCAGATGTAGCTGACGCCGAACGCCATCTGCGTACCGAGCTGGCGGTCGAAGCCGACGATGAACTCGCGCGTCCGATCGTTCTTGATGTTCGGATCGACGCGGGTCGGCGACGTGGTGCTGGTCGGGTTGGCGGGATCGTAGGCCACGCTCTTCGCCAGGAAGGGCACCGAGGTGTTGACTTCGCCCGGCTGCACGAAGCGGTCGCCGTTGGAATCGGTCCACGGATAGCGGACGAACACCGCGCCGGTGGCCGCGAGCTGGTTCGACAGCTGGCCCGGCCCCATCTGGCCGTAGTAGATCGCATACGAGCCCGACACCACGGTCTTGCCGTCGCCATTAATGTCGTAGGTGGCGCCGAGGCGCGGCGAGAGGTCGTTCCAGACCACCCCGGCGTCCGCGCCCTGGAAATCAACTGCGGGCATCAGCTGCGGGAAGATCGGATTTTCCGGAACACGGCCGGCCGCCGAAAAGTCGTCCTGGCGATCGAACCGCAGTCCGAGATTGAGCGTCAGGCGATTGCGCGTGAACGTGTCCTGGACATAGAACGCCTGAGTGCTGAGATGCGCTTCGGTGTACTGGTCGCGCCAGATGTCGGCCGCGTTCGCCGCACCGTTGGTGAACCGCGCCTCGATGAAACCGCCGCGATGGTTGATGCTCGTCGAGTGCGCGCTGCGCCAGCGATAGCCGAACTTGAACGAGTGATCGCCGCCCGCCGTGGCCGGCAGGAAGTAGGTGCCCACCACGTCCAGGCTGTTGGTCGGGCGAATGAAGATGTTGGCGTTGTAGGAGCGGCCCCACAGGCCGGTGCTCGTTTCGAAGCTCGGCTGCACGTCGTAGAGCGACGGCTCCTGCAGGTCGAGCGCGAAGTTGTTGCCCAGGTGCGACCACATCACATCAACCAGCATGCGGTCGCTGATCACGTGCTGGTCGGCGGCCTTCCAGAACGGCGAGGGGCCGGTCAGCCAGCCGAACTGGCCGAAGTCGCTCGACACTGCCTTCTGCCGCCACGCCGTCTCGATCGGCCGCAGGTCGCTGGCATCACGCGCGTTGCGTACCTTTTCCGCCCACGTGTTCTGGAAGTTGAACCGGTTGTTGGCGAACGGCACGAGGGTGATCTTCCAGTTGTAGTTGTTCAGCGTGGTCAGGTCGGTTTCCAGGCAGCTGCGCAGCGTCGCGGTATCGACGAGGCGCGGATTCAACGCCGCGCCGCCCGGACGGCACGTCGAGTTGTTCTTGTAGAACCCAATCACGCCGACCTTGATGTCCTGCGTGCCGTAGCTGCCCCAGTACCACACCTTGCCCTTCTTGAGGGGGCCGCCGATGTCGAAACCGTAGTCCTTGATGTTCTGGATCGGCGCGCCGGCGCCGGCGCCCTGCGTGCGCAGCTCGTCGCTGACGTTATCGGCCTGGAACTCCTGGTCGGTGACCAGGAAGCGGGCGTTGCCCTTGAAGCGATCGGTGCCGCTCTTGGTCACGAGGTTGATGCCGACGCCGCCGGTCTGCTGCGTCACATCGGCGCCGCCCGTGGTGACCTGCATTTCTTCGAGCATGTCGAAGTCGTAATAGATCGGCGACGCGCCGGTGGCGGCCATGTCAGTGATGTCGACACCGTCGATCGACCATTTGTTGTTGCCGGTGCTCGAACCGCGCGAAATGTAGCTCGACTGCTGTCCGGACTGATTGCCGCCAACGTTGGCGCGATCCATGAAGATGCCCGGAGTGCGCTCGAGCATGACCCACGGGTCGCGCGCCGACGGGATGTTCTGCAGCGTCTCGAGGTCGAACGTCGAGGACGTGCCCGTCTCACGCGTGTCCACCAGCGGGCTGGCGCCCGTCACGGTGACGGTTTCCTGCACCGTCGACAGGTCCAAGTTCGCGTTGACCTGGGCCCGGAAGCCGATGGTGACGCGGATGTCCTGCAGCGCCATGGTGCGGAAGCCGGCCAGTTCGAAGGTAA
>Ga0187893_10004028_pt1 | contig 28687 bp, 25 predicted proteins | sample MA1701074metaG_FD_139574 | JGI IMG/M metagenome (GOLD analysis project Ga0187893, IMG submission 139574) | White microbial mat communities from a basaltic lava cave in the Kipuka Kanohina Cave System on the Island of Hawaii, USA - MA170107-4 metaG ...
CCCTGCCGGGGGGGGGGGGGGGGCGCGAAATGGAGTGTGTTTTTTTTTTAAAAGGGGGAAAAAAAAGTCCAAAAAGGCCCCCCCCCCCCCCCCGCAACGATTTCCGGCTAGAGCCTCTGCGAAAACCTTCTCCCAACCGCGACCGTCAGGGAGCGGAGCTAGAGAAACCGCTTGCTTACACGCGCGGCTCGGATTTTTGTTGTGGTTGGTTGTTTTGCTTCCCATGCCTGTCGCCCACGGACTTCAGCCGCGCTGGGTGCCGACCAAGCCGGCGGCGGTCGTGGAACCCCAGTTCGACAGCGAGCTCGAGGTGAAGTTCCTGGACAACCTTAAGGTGCGCCCCGCCAATGGAACGGTCACGTCGGCAGTCGGAGCGGACTGCAATGACAATGATGTCCCGGACCTGTGCGATCCGCTGGACCCGCTGCGGGCATGCTGTTTTCCGTTCGAAGACCGCTGCTGCGAATTACGCACGCAGGCCTGTGAGGGCGCGCCCGTATGTCAGTGCGTCAACATGGGCCCGCAACCCTGACCGCGTTGGTTCCGGACTGCGTCGCCGCTCGCGCGGTTCTCCCGGTCACACACGGTTCCCGGGGGTTGATTCAGCATGAGGCAAGGGTACGCTTTCCTGGCGTGGAGGGAACCAAGCGACAAGGTGCGGGGCGGGGATCGGAGGCGGTTGCCGGGCGGGGCTTGGGGGGGAGCTACCGCAGGGGACAGATCGTTCTTGACGAGCCGGTGGACTGGCCGGACGGCACGCGCGTGCAAGTCACACCCGTTTCCCCGCCATTGCACGGCGCCAAGCTCGGCGGGCACGTGATCATTGTGGGCTTCGGACTGGCCGGTCGATGCGTGGCCGACCTGCTCGACGGCGGAGGCATTCCCTACACGATTATTGAGCAGAACGCGGTGACCGTGGAGACGCAGCGGTCGCTGGGGCGGCGGGCCGTCGCCGGCGACGCGACGGACGCCCGGACGCTCATCGAGGCGGGCCTTACCGCCGCCGCGATCCTGGCGCTGACCATCCCGGACGAAGAGGCGGTGCTCAAAGCCACATCGCTGGCTCGTCGCCTTCGGCCGGAGATTTACATCATCGCGCGGACGAACTATTCGTCGAAAGGAATGCAGGCCTCGCAGCTCGGGGCCGACGACGTCATCAAGGCCGAGCAGGCCGTGGCTCTCCAATTCTACGACAAGCTGAGCAGACGACTGAGCCAAACGGCGAGTTGATCGCCCCGTCCTTTCGCGCATGGCGGCGCTGCGCTTGGCCATCACACGCGTTGCCAAATGCCGATTTCAAGGCGCGCCGTTCTTGGAAATGAAGCCACAAAGGGCGCGAAAGTAACCCTGCGGGTCGGCCTCAAATTCCAAGGAGTGGCGCGCCGTGGGATAGGTAGTGATGCGCGTGCGCGGCCAGTCCAGGTTGCGAATGAAACTCGTGGTCTTGTCGTTGTCGATGATGCGCTCGTTTCCGGCGATGAAAAGGTGGATGGGTACGGGCGTGGTCGTGGGGAGCTTGGCGGTGATTTTGTCCATGCGACGTGAGGCGAGATAGAAGCCGGCGCTACACTGGCGAAGGGTCAGCGGATCGTTGCGGAAAAACTCCTGCCAGCGCGGCACGGTGGTGAAGAGTTCCGGATCGTTGAGGGGGATGTCGAACAAGCGACGCGGTTCGTAGAGCATGGCAAAGCCGATCTTGGCCATCTCCGGGCGGGAGACGCCGACCGTGGGGAAGAGGCCGGGTGTGACCAGCGACAGGCTTTCGACGCCGATCGGGTCATGGACGTACGCGGCGACGACGAGCTTACCGCCCCAGCTTACTCCAACGAGGTGATAGGCATCACGCCCCGCGCGGCGCAGGAGTTCGTCGCGGGCGGCGAGGGAATCGTCGAGAAGTTGCTTGGCAGAGTCGGCATGGCCTCGGTCCTTCTGGTTGCGGCCGCTGCCGCGACGGTCGACCTGCAGTACGGCGTATCCGGCGTCGGCGAGCGTTGCCGCCGACGTTTCGTACCACCCGCAATGCGACTGAATGCCGTGGTGATACAGCACGGCCCCGCGCGGCGCAGCGGGTGTCCAGTAGCGCCCGTACGCCGAATAGCCATCGGGCAGGCAAACGGTGATTTCCTCGAACGCCGTCATCAGGACGCATCGTAGCTTGAACCGCACCCCGGTTCACGCGATATTGTCCGGCAAGGAACAGTGGCGGGCTGGCGGATAACGCGATGCAGCTAACCGACTCAACGATCCGCGAAGTATTGAAGCAGCAACTGCGCACCGAGTTGCTGTTGGGCATAGACAGCTTGCCCGTCCCGCCGCCGCGGTCGCGCGGGGAAATGAACGGCGAGCGCCTGCGGGCGCTGGATGAGAACCAGGTCAAGGGCTGTCGCAAGTGCGCGCTATGCGAGGGTCGCACGCAGACCGTGTTCGGCCAGGGCAGTTCGACCGCACGGCTGGTGTTCGTGGGCGAAGGGCCCGGCTACGAAGAGGACAAACAGGGGTTGGCGTTTGTGGGACCTGCGGGTCAACTCCTGACCAGGATGATCGCGGCCATGGGGTTGACCCGCGATCAAGTGTACATCTGCAACGTGGTGAAGTGTCGCCCGCCGGAGAACCGCACGCCCTTGGCCGACGAGATGCTCGCGTGCAGCCCGTACCTGCACGAGCAGCTTTCCATCATCCAACCGGAGATGATTGTCGCATTGGGCGCTCCGGCGGCCAAGACGCTGCTCAACACGGCCGACTCCATCGGCAAGCTGCGCGGGCGCTTCCACGAGTATTATCCGTCGGGCTTGGCGGGCGCGGGGCAGGCCATTCCGGTCATGCCCACGTATCACCCCGCCTATCTGTTGCGCAGCCCGGACGAAAAGGGCAAGGTGTGGGCCGACTTGCAAATGGTCATGTCGCGATTGGGATTGAAGGCCCCGCCGAAGGCCGGCGCCGGCTGAGACGCATGTCCATCCATTCCTCGGCAATCGTCGATCGACGTGCGGAAATCCACGAGTCCGCGACCGTCGGACCGTTCTGCACCATCGACGGCCACGTGCACATCGCCGGCGGGTGCCGGCTGTATCACGGCGTGTACGTGACCGGATGGACGCAGATCGGAGAGAACTGCGAGCTGCACCCCGGCGTGATTGTCGGACACGCGCCGCAGGACGTGAAATACAAGAATGAACGCAGCTTCTGCCGCGTGGGACCGGGGACCATCCTGCGCGAGTATGTGACCATTCATCGCGGAACGGAACCGGAATCGGAGACGACGGTCGGCGAAGAGTGTTTCATATTGGGGGGAAGTCACGTGGGCCACAACTGTCGCGTGGGGAATCGCGTCACCCTGATCAACAACGTGCTGCTCGCCGGGCACGTCGATATCGCCGATGGAACAACGCTGGGCGGCGCGGCGGGCGTGCATCAGTTCGTGCGCATCGGTGAGTTGACTATGATCGCCGGAAACGCGCGGGTCGCGCAGGACGTCCCGCCGTTCGCGCTCACCGACCCGCAGGGACGAATCGCCGGATTGAACCGCGTCGGTCTGCGCCGCGCTGGCGTTACCAGGGATGATATCGCCGCGCTTCGCGACGCCTATCGCGTCCTACTGAACGCGGCCCTGCCCTTCACGGAACGCGTCGAACGATTGGGCGAGATTGCAAAGTCCGGGCCGTCTCGGCGGCTCCTCGATTTCGTCCGGGCGCCGAGCAAACGCGGCTTGGCGGGACGCTCGCGTAAGCTGACCACCCGCGAGGATGAGCAAGCATGATTCGACTCGTGGTAGCCGGGGCCCTGGGACGAATGGGGCGATGTGTGATCGAATGCGCCGCGCGCGACTCTCGCTTTCAGCTCATCGCGGCAGTGGACCAATCGGACGCGCGAACGCTGCCGGAATGCGACGTGCTGATCGACTTCACCAACGCCGCCGGCACGATGGAGTGGCTGTCGGAGTGCGAGCAGCGGCGCGTGGCGATGGTGATCGGCGCCACCGGACATGATGAGAAGCAGGCGGCCCGCATCGCCCAGGCCGCGAAGACCATCCCCATCGTCAAGGCGGCCAACTTCGGGGTGGGGATCAACGTTCTTCTGGACGTGATCGGGCACGTCGCCGCGGCCTTGGGACCGGGCTACGACATCGAAATCGTCGAAACGCACCATCGCAACAAGGTTGATGCGCCCAGCGGAACGGCGCTGGCCATCGCGGAGGAGCTCAAGAGGCTCCAAAGCCGCGGTTCGAAGGGACCGGACCGCCTGGTCTTCGGTCGTCACGGGCAAGTGGGCGCGCGGCCCGAAGGGCAGATCGCCATCCACGCCGTGCGTATGGGCGACATCGTCGGGCAACACGAAGTGCACTTCGGCGGCCCGGGCGAGACCATGACCATTCGTCACGCAGCGCGTTCGCGGGACACGTTCGCCGTCGGCGCTTTGCGCGCAGCGGCCTGGATCGTCGGGCGTCCTCCGGGACTCTACACCATGCGCGATGTCTTGCGGCGGCAGACAACGGAGTGACCTGCAGTGTCCTCGGGCACGATTCGACTCTTGATCAGTTGCCCCGACACGCGTGGCATCATCGCCGCCGTGGCCAACTTCGTGGCGGAGCACAACGGCAACATCCTCGACGCCGATCAGCACTCCGACCCACACGACGGACAGTTCTTCATACGCATTGAGATCGATCCGCAGGGTTTCGGCTTGGCGCGACAGACTTTTCAAGGCGCGTGGCAGCCCGTCGCGGAGCGCTTCACGATGCGCTGGCGGGTGTGCTGGGGCGAGGACGTCAAGCGAATGGCCATCCTGGTGAGCCGCCAAGACCATTGTCTTCAGGACCTTCTGTGGCGCTGGCGAATTCACGAGCTTTCCGTAGACCTCCCGCTAGTGATCGGCAACCACGACGACCTGCGAGCCGCTACCGTCGGGTACGGCCTGCGCTTCGAGCACGTGCCGATGACCTCGAAGACGCGCGCCTCGTCCGAGGCGCGCATGCTCGGGCTGCTGAAAGAGGCCGACGTGGACCTGGTGGTGCTGGCGCGGTTCATGCAGGTCTTGTCGCCCGAGTTCGTGGCCGAGTATCCGCAGCAGATGATCAACATCCACCACAGCTTCTTGCCCGCGTTCGCAGGGCGCAAGCCCTATCATCAGGCGTTTGAACGGGGCGTGAAGATCATCGGGGCGACCAGCCATTATGTAACCGAGCAGCTCGACGAGGGCCCCATCATCGCCCAGAGCACGCTGCCGGTCGATCATCGCGACACCATCGACGATCTCATCCGCAAGGGGCGCGATCTGGAACGTTCCGTGCTCGCCTCCGCGGTGCGCCTGCACATCGAAGACCGGGTCTTGGTGAACGGAAACAAGACCGTAGTATTCGCGTGATCTACCCAACTTCGCGTTTTTGGAAGGCTGCCACGGCGATGCCGAGGACCGCGGTGGTGAGCAGCGCGGCGTACGCGGTCACGTAGCCGATGTAGCCCCACGTCACGGTGGTCTGCTCGGATTCGATCATCAGCCCGTCGATGACCCACATCGGTCCGATGTTGGGCACGATGCGATAGGCGGCGGCGGCGAGCGTCGAGGTTTCCGCGTGCTGGCCGAAGGCGTAGTCGGAAATGACGCCCAAACCCAACACCGCGGTGCAGATGACCAGCGTCATCACCGGTCCGAATCGCGTGGAAGCCGCCACGGCGACGGTGGTGGTGAGGATCACAGCGAGGAAAACCAAATACGCGGCGAGCACCACCTGCCCTCCGACATAGTTACTCCCGAACGGGATCACGTTCCATTTCTCGTCGAGCTTTCCGATGGCCAGGACGGCGGCGGTCAACAGGGGAGTGATGATGGCCATGGTCGTGGTAGCGAATCCCGCCCCGTAGAAGTAGTTGCAGAACGCGGCCGCCAACATGGAAACAAAGAGGCTCCCGAATCCAAAGGCCAGCACCGGTCCGTCCCAGGGCGTGCTGCTGGTGACGAGGACGCCGTGGCGCTGCGTCAGCATGAAAACGAGAAAGCCGAGGTAGAAGGCGAGGGCCATGGCCGCAAAAAGCCCCGCGAACTTGCCCAGGATGAACGCCGGGCGCCCGATGGGCTTGGAAATCACCGTCAGGACGGTCTTGTTTTCGATCTCGCGGCTGATGACCCCCGTCCCGCTGAAGGCGGACAAGAACAAACCGCTCAACAGGAGCGTAGACAGTCCCAGGTCCAAGAGAAGCTTGTCGTCGTCATCGGTGTCCAGGGTGTAGCCCGCCAAGCCGACGTTGAGGACGAGGAGCCCGGCCGTGACCAGCAGAAGAACCCCGTAGATCGGCTGGCGAATGGTCTCGACGAACGTGCTGCGAGCAATGGTGTAGAAGCGTTGAAGCATTCCGAGACTGAATGGTCCTTGCCTAGTTTATCGCACGTGTTGGCACATCCCATCACGGATTGTAAGCTGCCGCGGCGCGGGCACAAGGCGAGCGTCGGCGTCGACATCCACGCACTCCATACGACGCGCCGCCCGGCGGGGTTCACCGGGCGGGCAGGATCGGGCCAGGGCAGGGGCTGATGGGCGATGCCGATTGCGGACACGAGTTCACTGGACGAGCGCCGAGCGCAACACGTGGCCGCGCTGGGGTGCCTCCTGCAACTGGCCGCGTTCGGTGCCTTGCTTGGCGTCGCTGTCTGGTCGAAATCGCACGCCATCGCGGCCGCGGCCCGGTTCGCTCTCGCCGGCCTTCCCGTTTGGGCCATCCTCCTCCTGATCTTCAAGCAACTGCGCCGCGTCGGCGCGGAAGAGCTCGAGACCGCGGAAATCCGCCGCGCGCGGGCCGAAGGCGCTGCTGGCGAGGGCATCTTCGAGATGGACGAAGAGGCCCTCTTACTCGAACAGAACCGCCTCCGCTGGATGATCCGTTGGTTCCTGCCAGCGACGACCGTCCTTGTCGCCGTGGTGCTGCTCGCGGGCCATTTCGCTGCCTGGGGATGGTCGCTGGATGGCGCTTTCCGCAGCGACTCGTTCAAACTCACGCAGCACCCGACGATGATGATGTGGTTTCCCGTCACCGTGGGGTTCGCTTGTTTTCTCTATGCACGCGTGGTGATCGCGCTTTCACGGCTGCCCAACTGGCGGTTGCTCCGCGCCGGCGGCTCGTTCATGGCCGGCAATGCGCTGATCTGCTTGGCCCTGGTCATCGCCTTGATGGCGTCCACGTCGCTCGCCTGGGCGGAGCCCCTCTTCGCCTACCTTGTTCGAGTGGTCATGATTCTCCTGGGGATCGAGCTGGTGGCGAACTTCGTCCTCGATTTCTATCGCCCGCACACGCCGGGCGTGGTGGCGCGTCCGTCCTTCGACAGCCGGCTGCTCGGTCTCATCAGCGAACCGGGAGGGCTTTCCAAGTCCATCGCCGACGCGGTGAATTACCAGTTCGGCTTCGAGGTCAGCTCGACGTGGTTCTATCAACTTCTCCAGCGATGGATGTTCCCCATCGTGGTCGTGACCTTCATCGTGGTGCTGGCCTTGACGGGGGTGGTGATCGTCGATGCGGATGAAGAAGTAGTCGTGGAGCGCTTCGGCCGCCCGGTCGGGCAGCAGGCGCGGGTGCTGCCGCCCGGTTTGCACTTCAAGTGGCCCTACCCGGCGGACGTGCTCTATCGCGCCCCGGTCAAGCGCGTCCGCGAGTTGGTCATCGGCGAGGCCACCGAGAAAGAGGATGACCACAAGGAAAAAGTCATCCTCTGGACCGAGGCCCACGACTATGTTCCTGAGCTGATGCTGCTAGTTGCGGCGCCGAAGTCGGGGGTTGAGCGCGTCTTCGAGCCTAAGGCGCCACCCGCGAAAACGCGGGAGAAGGAACCGACCGCGAGCGTCGCCGTCAACCTCCTGATGGTCTCCATGCCCATCGAGTATCGCGTGAAGGACCTGCAGAAGTTCGTGTATGCCTACGCCGATCCCGTGAAGCTGATGGAGGCGATCGCCCACCAGATTCTGTCGGACTACGCGGCCGGGGTCGACGCTAATGATCTCATTGCATCGCAACGGGCGGATTTGAATGTGAAGCTGCGGGAGCTCATCCAAGCGCGGCTCGACGAGCTCGACGTGGGCATCGAGATAGTCTTTACGGGTCTGCGCGGTGCCCATCCTCCGGCCAAGGACCAGGTCGCCGCCGCCTATCACGCGGTGGTCAACGCGGAGACCCAGAAGGCGGCCACCGTCGAGGCGGCCCAAGGCGAGGCCCGAAGAATGCTCACCTCCGTGGCGGGAACGGAAACGCGAGCACTGGCGCTGGACGACGCCATCCGGGCGCGGGAGCGAGTGCAAGCGGACGTGAGCGCGGACCCGGCCAAACTCGCCGAGCTGCAAACCGGGGTGGAAGATCTGCTGATGGGGAACCCCGCGAAGGGCATCGCCCCACCCAGTGGCCAGGCCGCGGCGCTACTCGCCGATGCGCGGACCGCCGCCAGCGAGCAGATTAGCGAGGCCGCCGCCAAGGTTCGCGCATTTGCCACAGAGGTCGCGGCATACCAGGCCGCCCCGCGCTTGTACACCCAGCGCAAGATGCTCGAAGTTTTTTCCGGTTTGGACGCGGTTCGAAAGTACGTGATCGTCGGCGATCCCACGAGCGTCGTGATCGAATACGAGACCGCGCAGCAAGGCGGTCTGGATCGCGTGCTGGAAGGACCTGCCGAGGAAGGCCACTGACGGATGCGTCCCTGCCGAGCCGGCAGGACCTGGTAAAGTCGGAGTTTCACGATGAAGAATCTCGGCACGATTGCGGCGGCGGTTTTCCTGGCCGTCGTGCTTGCGATGTACATGTGTACCTTCCAGGTGCGGTTCACCGAGGTGGCCATCAAGAAAACCTGGGGACGCCCCGGCAAGGAAGCGATCACCGAGCCGGGCCTGAAATTCAAATGGCCCGCGCCCATTCAGAGCACCGTGGTTTACGACAAGCGCATTCAGATTCTCGAAGATCGTCCCGAGGAAACTCGCACCGTGGACGGCAAGAACCTCGTGCTCTCCTCGTTCACGCTTTGGAAGATCCGTGATCCGGTCAAGTTTCACACCAACTTCCCCGACGGCGTGGAAGACGGCGAACGCAAGCTCCGCACCACGGTGATCACCCAGAAGCAGGCGGTCGTCGGCCAGCGGGCGTTCGATGAATTCGTTTCCACCGACCCGGAGAAGCGAAAACTGCACGAGATCGAGCAGGCGATCCAGGGCGCCGTGGCTCGCGCCACCGAGGAGGATTACGGCGTCGAGATCGTGGGCTTCGGCATCAAGAAGCTCGGACTGCCGCAGTCGGTGACGGCCTCGATCTTCGAGAGCATGAAGTCGCACGAGCAGGCCAAAGCGGCAAGATATCTCGCCGAAGCCGACGCCAGCGCCGCGGACATCCTCGCCAACGCCAAGGCCACGAAGGAGCGGATCATGGCCGCGGCCCGAAAGAAGGCCTCGGAAATCGAAACCGAAGCGCAGCGCGTGGTCAGCGACTACTACAAGCAATTCAACGAGCACCCCAATCTGCGCATCTTCCTCGACACGGTGCGGACCAACTCCGACGCGCTCAAAGCCCGCACCACGCTCATCCTCGATACGAATGACGAGGACGCTCCCTGGAGGATCTTCTCCGAGGAGGGGAGGCGCTCCTTTTATCGCGACGACGCGACGCCGGATGGGGACCCGGTGAGATCGGCATCCAGTCCCGAAAAGGCAAACGCGGATTCAAAGAACGATTGAGCGGACATCATGCCTTCGCCCAGCGATCACCATCACCACCATCACGATCACTCGCACGACGACGAGCACGCCCATCCCCCGCTCGAGGTCATCGAGGAGCCGTTCGACGCCGCCAATCAGTCGCTGTCCGACGCCCTTCGAGCCAGTTTCCGCATCCTCAAGGGCATCATGTTCGTGCTCGTCCTGCTGTACGCGTTCTCCAATGTGAGGAAAGTGGATGTTCACGAGCAGGCCCTGCAACTGCGCATGGGTCGGCTGTTGCCCAGGGTCTACGAGGCCGAGGTCGTATGGGCACTTCCGTTTCCTTTGGACGAGATCGTCCCGCTGCCGACGCGGCGCAGCAACGACATGCTCATCGAAAGTCACACGTTCCAGCGCCGCGCGGATGAAGTCGGCAAACCGTTGTCGTTCATTGCCCGGGGCATGGAAGGACTGAACCCTGCCCTCGACGGTGCGCTCATGACCGCAGACGGAGGGCTGGTCCACGTGCAGTGGAAAGTGACGTACAAATTCGATGATGTGCGGAGCTACGTCTCGCACATCGTGAGCCGCGAAGTGGAGGCGGCGGAGACGCTCATTCGCCGGATGATCGAGACCGTCGGCATCCACGTCGCCGGCGGGCACACCGCCGAGGAGATGATCCGCACCCGCGTCGAAGACGTGCAGAACGAGATGAAGGCCCAGGTCAACGAGCGCCTCGCGGTGCTGCACAGCGGCGTGATCGTCACCCGCGTGGAAATGTCCGAACCGACGCCGCCCATTCCCGTTCGCAGCGCCTTCGACGCCACACAGCAGGCGGAAAACTCCAAGCAGAGGCGAATCAACGACGCACAGCAAGACCGGACCAAGCTCCTCAGCGGCGCCGCGGGGGCGGCGTACCCCAAGGTCATTCAGATCCTCGATGTCATCGACAAGGCCCCCGCGGGCGACCCGGCCGTCGAGGGAGTCCGCAAGGGCCTCGACAAGATCATGGAATCCGAGGTGGAAGGACAGGCCGGCCGGCTGATCAAAGACGCCGGGGCGCAGATGTCCGTGACCTTGTCGCAGATGCAGGGCGACCTGGAGCTGTATTCCGCGCTCCTCCCTGAATACAAGCGCAACCCCGCCCTCCTGATCGCTCGCTTGTGGGAGCAGACTCGGCAAGAGATTTTCTCCCGCAGCGGCGTCACCAAGTTCTATCGCCCGCGAGGCAGTCCCCTGCGACTCCGCATCCAGTTCGATCCCGATCAGGCCCGCCAAGAGGAAGAGCAACGCCTGGAGAAAACGGAATTCGACGTCAAGAAACTGCGCCCGGAGAAGTGGGTCCCCGTCGGGCCGGAATACGACTAGCGCTCGGTTGGGTGGCATGGCCAAGCGCAGCGCCGCCATGCCATGTGACCCAGGCCCCGTACGTGAGTCGCAAGTATGATTGAACACGCAATGCCGGTCGTGCAGACCGCGGGGCTGTGCAAGGTGTTTCGCGACTTCTGGCGTCGCCCGCGCGTCGAGGCCGTGAAGGACCTGAACCTCGAGATCCAGCCGGGCGAAGTCTTCGGCTTGCTGGGGCCCAACGGGTCGGGCAAGACCACGACCATCAAGATGATGCTCGGCCTGCTGTACCCGACCAAGGGACGGATTTCCCTTTTTGGAAAGCCGCCCACCGACGTGGCGGTGAAGGCGCGGATCGGGTTCCTTCCCGAAGACTCCTACCTCTACCGTTTCTTGGTGGCCGGCGAGACCCTCGACTACTACGGCCGGCTCTTCCGCTTGCCTGCGCGGATTCGCCGCGAGCGCTCCGACCGCCTGTTGGACATGGTCGGCTTGCGCCACGAGGCCAAGCGACCCATCGGCGAGTACAGCAAGGGCATGGCCCGGCGCATCGGACTGGCCCAGGCGTTGATCAATGATCCCGAGTTCCTGATCCTCGACGAGCCCACCGCCGGCCTTGACCCAATCGGCGCCCGCCAGATCAAGGACGTCATCCGCGACCTCGGAAAGAAAGGCAAGACGATCCTCCTGTCGAGTCACGTCCTCGCTGACGTGGAGGACGTCTGCGATCGGGTGACCATCCTCTACGGCGGACAGCAACGGGCCGCTGGCGACATCGGCGACCTGCTCTGCCAGCATGACATCACGCAGATCACCGCCCCGCGTCTTTCGCCAAAGACGCTTGACGAGGTCCGGGCCCTCATCAGCCGGTTGGAGCAGCGCGACGTCCTGACTATCTCGCATCCCCGCGTGAAGCTCGAGGACTTCTTCTTGAAGATCGTGGAAGAGGCGCAGGCCGCCAACGTGCGGACCTACGGCGCCCGTAAGGGTGGCGAGCTGCCCGACTTTCTGCAAAAGCCCGCCGAAACGACGCCGGAGGATTTCGTTGAGTCCCTCGTGGAAGCGTCCTCGCGACGGATCGAAGCGCCGCGTGCGGCGGCGCCGGCGGCGATCGTCAGCTCGCCCAAGCCCGCGCGAGATGTGGTGGACGAGCTGCTTCGCCGTCCTCCATCGGACCCGCACCACGCCGACCGATCCGCCGTGCCCGAGCCGGCCCCGTCGTCCACGGAGGCCGAACGCCTCCGCAGGAAGGCGGACCAAAGCGTGATTGACGACCTCCTCGCCGGCGACGCAAAGCGATCGGGACCCTAGCCGATGCGCAAGACTTGGGCCGTCGCTCGTCAGATGATCGCCGAGGGCGTGCGCATGCGCATCGCCCTGGTATTCCTGCTGCTCATCGCCATGGTCGTCCTGGGACTTCCCTTCTCCATCTCCGGCGACAGCTCACTCACCGGCGCCGTGCAGAGCTTCATGTCCTACGGTCTGACGACGGCGGGATTTCTCTTGGGAATGCTCACCATTTTCCTTTCCCGTTCCGTCTCCGAGGAGTTCGTGCAGCGACAGATCTTCCTGGTGATGACCAAGCCGCTGTCCCGCTGGGAATACGTGCTGGGCAAGTGGTTGGGCATCACCCTGCTCAATGCGATGTTTCTCACTTGCTGCGGACTGACGATTTACGGCATGGTGCACTACGTCAAACGCACCCATCCGCCCGCCGATGAGCGCTTTGACCGCGCGGAGCTGAACAACGAAGTCCTGGTCGCCCGTCATGCGCGCCCCTGCAAAGTGCCCGACTTCGTTCAAGTCGCCGATCAGGAATTTGAGCGCAACGTCGAGGAAGGCGTCTACCAGGACTCGCCGAACTTCCATGTCGGTCAGGAAAAGGAACGCCTGCGGCGAAAATATGAGGCCCGCTGGCGCGTTGTGGGGCCGGGAGATTTCCGCGTCTTTGAGTTTGACGACGTCTTGTGCAAGCGTGCGCCGGAGAACACCATTCAATTACGATACAAGACCGAAGTCAGCGGCTATCCACCGGACGAAGTTTTCCGCGCTTTGTGGCGTTTCGGCGACCCCTACAAGGGCACGCCGGTCTATGAAGTTCCGGTTCGCCACGTCGTGGGCCGCTTTCACACCGTTCGCGTGCCCGCGGATTCTGTCGCCGAAGACCACACCCTCCGGGCTTACTTCTACAACATGAATCCCTTCGAGGGTGAGCCGCAATACGGCAATGTGCAGGAGTTTCGTAGCTCGGACGGGGTGGAGGCGCTGTTCGTGGTGGGGACGTTCGAGTGGAACCTCTTCCGTACGCTCGTGGTGATGATGTGCAAGCTGATGTTCCTGAGCGCCGTGGCCGTGCTCATGGTCACGGTGTTCTCCTTTCCCGTCGCCTGCCTTACGTCGTTTACTATTTACATATTGGCCGGCGCGAGGAGTTTTCTCACCGAGGCGCTGGATACGGCTTCGGATGATCTCGCCGGCATGTTCTCATCGGTCAAGGAATTCCTGGTGCATTCCGTCACCCACATTTTCACCATGCTCCAATGGATCATCCCCGATTTCGCGCGCTTCGATCCGGTGGAGACCTTCGTCAACGGTCGTAACGTCAGTCTGGTTTGGGTATTGCAAGCCGTCTCCGAGCTTGTCTTGGTGAAAGTGGTGATCATTTTGGGGATCGCCGTGCTCCTTTTTCATCGGCGTGAAGTGGCCGAGCTTTCGTTCTAGGGCTGCGATGGACACCCATACATCCCAAGTGTTGCGCTATACGCTCCCGGAGCATTTGGCCGCGCGGCGATCGGCCCGGCGGCGTGAATTCGCGGTCCAAACCACCGCGCTGATGATCGCGGCCGCCTGCATTGCCGCGGCGAGCTTGTTCATCGGACCGGTGAACGCCATCCGGCAGGAGCGACAACTCGTCATTGACCCTCGCTCGGTCAAGGACTTGCCCCCGGACATCGCCCTGCTCGGAAAACTGGGGACGTTCCGCGCTTTGGCCATCGACTGGGCCTCCATTCGTGCCGAGCGTCTCAAGGAAGAGGGCAAGATGTATGAAGCCATGCAGCTTCATGAGACCGTCTGCGCCCTGGCCCCCCGTTTCCCCCGAGTTTGGGCCAATGCCGCCTGGAACATGGCCTACAACATCTCCGTGACCCAATACACGCCCGAGGCGCGATGGAAATGGGTGCAGAATGGGATCAAGATCATCCGTGACAAGGGTATCGTCTACAACCCGCGCTCCGTGACGCTCTTCAAAGAGCTGTCCTGGATCTACTGGCACAAGATCGGCGACTTCCTTGACGACGAGCACCTAAACTACAAGCGGGCCATCGCCGTGGAGATGGAGACCGTCCTCGGGCAGCCTCCGGCCTTTCTGACGGACCAGGAATACCTCGACTGGTTTCGCAAGATCGTCGAAGCCCCCCGCGACCTCAAGGCCTTGATCGACTCGGACGCGGACATCGCGCGGTTTGTGACCCAACTGCGAACCGTCTCGCTGGCGCCCGATGACTCGCTGCTCAGCTTCGTCGCCCGACATTTTCGCGCGGAGCTTCGGCGTGAAGATGTTCTCAAAGACCGGCCAACCAACGACCCGCTCACGACCGGGCGGTTAGAGTTGCTCACGGACGCGGCGAATGCCGCCGTGCTCGACCGGCTCCTCGCGGCCGTACGATCAGCCACACTGCGCGAGCGCCATAAGCTCGATCTCGACTGGATGTACGACCTGATGGTCAATCAGTACGGCCCGCTCGATTGGCGCAATGCCTTCGCCCACGCGCTCTACTGGGCGAGCTGGGGCGACAAGATGAGCGAGGGCATCGCCGCAACCGACCCCGCCGACGCCATGAATACGGCCCGCTTCGTCTTTTTCTCCCTCCAGCAGCTCATCACCCGCGGACGCATCACCCTCTATCCGAATTTCGACGATCCCTTCGAGTCCTACATCGAGCTTACGCCGGACATCCGCTACATTCCCTACCTCTTCGACACCTACATGCGCCTGGGCAAGAAGCACTTCGGGGACAGTCCTCGTTTCAAGGAGGCCACGCCCGGCCCCAGCTACATGAACGGGTTCGTGACCGCAATGCACAACTGGATCGAACTTCTCTACCTGGAAGGCGGGGAAGAAAACCGCCGCCAGGCGGAAAACTATCTGGCCTGGCTGCGGGAGCACAACAAGCATCCCGACGGCCGAACGCAGGAACGCTATCTCATCACCCTGGATGACTTCGTGATGGGCGACCTGCGCGCCCAGATGCAGAACTACAAGGCGGCGACGGCCATCATCGGAAGCTACATCCGCAAGGCCCTCAAACAATTCGCCCTGGGCCAGACTCGACCCGCGGTGTCCTCCGTTGCCCGGGCCGTGGAGTGCTATGACTTCTGGATGAAGGACACGAGCAAGGACATCAACGAACGGCGCAAGATTCAGCCGCCGCACATCATGCTCCGCGACCACATTGAGGTCTTCATGCAGGACGGCCGGATCGACCCCCTAGCCAAGGCACGCCTCTGGAATGGTCTGCCCCTCCAGCAGCGGCAGATGGTCTACGACCGCGTGGCGCCCGTCTTCGATAGAATCTGCGAAGTGCAGGACCCCCCCTGGGCTGTGGATCGCGCCTTCCCCGAGCCGGCGGGCATGGCCGAGTTCCGAAAGACCGATGTGGACACCGTCGGTAAGCCGCGACAGGAAGGCGTCGAGCAGGGGGAGCGTTACAAACCCTAAGGGGTGGCATGCTCAAGCCCGGCGAAGCCGGGCGCCGGCATGTTGTCCGCCAGCATGGCTGCGCTCCGCTTGGCCATGCCGGAGCTACTTCGCCGGCCGGCAGAGCACACCGAGTTCGTTTCCGACGCGATCGACGGTCGCGTCGAGGACTTCCTCGCGGTCGTAGCGCTGGCGAGCCAGTGCATCCCGCGTTCGGCGGACCTTTTCCACGCGCAGGTCGGGAAGCTCACGCAAACGCCGCTTCCAGTATTCGAGCTTCAAGGCTGGTTCGCCATTGGCTTGCACTGCTGAGTCGATGGTCTTCGGGTCCAACATGGGTCGTCCTTTCACGCCGTTGCCGCTGTCCATTGCGCCTCGCTCATCGGTGTGCCCGGGGGCACGGTTTAGCTGATGCCGCCGTGGGGTCCGGCGGGTAGAGTACGAGCCGCTGAGCGCGCCGGGCGTACTCGGATCGGGTGGGCGGAGCACGGCCTGCGACAGTGCTAAGAAAACCCCTTGACGCGGTGTGCCGATTTCGCCGATAACGTTCCCGGCGTTGGTGAGGCGGTTTCCCTTTCCGGGCTGAGCCCTCCGCGGGAGTTAGCGAATGCGACGGTGGATCATCGGTTTGATGTTCGTCGGCGCCGCCGCGGGCGGCTGCAACAAGCCCAAGACTCGAAGCAGCCCCCCGCCCGTCTACCAGGTTGGTCCCAACGCCTCGCCAGACGTGGCCCCGCCGCCCCGGCAGCCGAATCGTCCCAGCGGCGAGGTCGCCTGGCTTCCTCGGGCGGGACGGATCAGCCCGCGCTGGACGACCGTGGTCATCCATCACAGCGCCACGCAAAAGGGCTCCGCTCGCTCCTTCGACCGCTTCCACCGCGACAAGGGCTGGGACGAGCTGGGGTATCATTTCGTCATCGGCAACGGCACCGACACCCCGGACGGGCTCATCGAGGTCGGCTCTCGCTGGCACAAGCAAAAGCACGGGGCCCACTGCAAGACCGCCGACAACTACTTCAACGAGCACGGCATCGGCGTTTGCCTGGTCGGCGACTTCACCAAGGCCCGCCCGACGCCGCGGCAGCTCGCCGCCCTGGAACGCCTGGTCGAGTTCCTTTGCGACCGCTGCGAGATTTCGCCGGACCGGGTGGTGAGCCACGGCGCCGTTACGCACAAGACCGCGTGCCCCGGGCGACACTTCCCCATCAGCTCCTTCCGCCGCGCCGTCGCCGCCACGACGATGCTGTACTAATTGCCTGATGCCTAATGCCTCATGACTCGCGGTTCGGTACCTCCGCTTGCCCGCCTGTGTCCTCCCGCATACGGTGACGGCGATGAAGCTCACCGGCCTTACTCCCATCCTCAACGTCAGTGACATCGCCGCGAGCCTCGCCTGGTTCGAGAAGCTCGGCTGGCGGCGATGCTGGACGTACAACGACGGCGGGCCCATCGACGCCGCGGCCGACGCCAACGCCGCGGGCCCGGCGAATTTCGCCTCCGTAGGCAACGGCGACTGCGAGGTATTTCTTTGCAGGGACGGACAGGGCTCGCGCGGCGGACCCTTGCCGAAGCACGCCGGCGACGACGATACCGGCGGCGTGCGGATGACTTGGTGGCTGGCCACACCCTCGGAAGTCGACGCCGTTCATCGACTGGCCGTCTCCTGCGGTGCGACCGTCACGCAGCCGCCGATCGACTTCCCCTGGAACTGCCGCGAATGCCACATCCGCCATCCGGACGGCCACACCTTCCGCGTCAGCGCCCCGACGGTCGGGTAGGTCCCGCCGCCGCGAGCCTCCACAGTGCAAGCGGGTTTGAATCGGCTCTGTTTTCACTTTTTTGCGGAAGCCACGCAGCGACGAAGCCACGGAGCCGCGAAGGAAGTCGCATTTCGTCTGACCCTTGGGTTTTCTGGAGATCAAAGGTAACCTTCGTAATGACAATGATTTGCGCGCCGATTGAGATTCCGGCTACGATGGACCGTCATGCTCAACGGAAGTGACCCGATTCGCACCGAAATCCCGCACTGTAGATCGGCTCTCGATTTCGACGTTTCCCGTTCTCCGCGTTTTGTTAAGGTCATTCCCATGGCACGCGGCGCCGCGAAATCGAGCCGGCCCGCGGCCACAGGAACGGTACCGCCGCGACCAAGGAACGACCTTGGCGGGACGGTATCCCTTGTGGACGCGCGCGGTAAGGACTGGCTCTGGCCAGCGCTCGGGCTGATTGCCGCTGGCGCTGCCGTTCATGCCAACGGCATGGGGGGCGTCTTTCTCTTTGACGATGCGTACGCGATCGTGGACAACGTGCGGATTCGGCGTCTGTGGCCGCCGTGGCCGCTGCTGACCACCGAGCGGCCAGTCGTCGAGCTGTCGCTGGCGATAAACTACGCCATCGGCAAACTCAACCCCATCGGCTATCACCTCGTGAACATCGCCACACACATCGCCGCGGGGCTGACCCTGTTCGGCGTAGTGCGGAGCACGGTCGCTCCTAGTCCCAGCCGTGGGCGCAAGCCCACGGACGCTCTCCCGGTCGCATTCGCGCCCGGTGCTGCAAGCGTTCCGTCGCCGGCCACTGGGCTTGCGCCCAGTGCTCTGATTGCTCTTTCCGTCGCTCTCATCTGGATCGTCCATCCCCTTCAGACCGAGAGCGTCACTTATGTCATCCAGCGGGCCGAGTCGATGATGGGACTGTTCTATTTGCTGACCCTCTATGCGTTCGTCCGCGCCGTGGGGCCTGGCGTCTCGGCGGCGAAAGATCGTGTCGCTCCCGCTCCACGCTCGGATCCTCGGCCGCCTGCTCGCCGCTCGGATCAAGAAACGCCGCAGGGCCCTCAGCAGGGGCCACGCGGTTCGCTGCAGCGCGGCGGATGGCTTGTGCTCTCCGTCATGGCCTGCGCTTTGGCCATGGGGAGCAAGGCCGTGGCGGTTACTGTGCCGCTCGTCGTCTTGTTGTACGACCGCTGCTTTGTCGCGGGAACCTTCGCGAATGCGATCCGCAAGCGATGTGCGTACTACGTCGGCCTCGCCGCGACATGGGGCGTACTGGTTCTTTGCGGGGTCCCCCAGAACGTGCTCGCGCCCGCGACCAGCCGCACGGCCATCGGCTTTGGCTTCAAGGAGTTCTCGGCTGTCCAATATGCCTTGACCCAGCCCGAAGTCATTTTGTATTACCTGCGACTGAGCGTTTGGCCGAGCCCATTGGTGCTCGACTACGCCTGGCCCGTCGCCAAGCACGCCGGCGACGTGTGGGTTTCCCTCACGGCTGTTGGAGTGTTGGTTGCGGCGGTCGTCTGGGGCCTGAGGAAAAACCATTGGCTCGGTTTCGTGGGCGCGTTCTTCTTTCTGGTACTTTCGCCGACGTCGAGCATCATTCCCATCCGTGACGTGGCCGTTGAGCATCGCATGTACTTGCCGCTCGCGGCCGTGATCGTCGTGATCTTGGCTGCACTGGAATCGGCGACACGGCGCTGGGCACCGACGCTGAGATCGGCGTGGCCCGCGTACGTGGTCGCAGCCCTTGTTTTGTTGCTCAGCGTGCCTCTGGCGGCGGTTACCGTGCAGCGGAACCGTGATTATCACGACGCGCTGACCATGTGGCGCGACGTCACCGCCAAGCGACCCGAGAACGCCCGCGCGCACGTGAATATCGGCGTGCTGCTCGAGCGGCGCGGGGAGGTCGACGCGGCGATCGACGCCTATCGCAAGGCCCTGTCGCTTAAGCCCAATTATGCCGACGCGCACTTCAACATGGGCGTGGCGCTGATGCGGCAGAAGCGTACTTTGGAGGCGGAAACAGCTTTTCGAGAGACCTTGCGGCTGGTCCCCGACGATCCGGGGGCCCACGCGAACTTGGCCCAGCTCCTTGCCGGCGAGGAGGATCTGGAAGGTGCGGCCGCCTCTTACCGGGCGGCGCTCCAAACCGCCCCGCAAGACGCGGAGACCCGCGCGCGGCTGGCGAACACCCTGCGGCGACTTGGGGAGCGAGACGCAGCCTTGGCCGAAGCGCAGCTTGCCGTCCGCCTCGCGCCGCACCTGCCCGCGGCGCACGAGGCTCTTGCTCATTCGCTTCTTGCCGAGGGGGACATGGCCGCCGCCGTCGCCGAGTTCCGGCGGACCGCGGAACTGGATCCCGCCAATCTACCGGCGCGGATCAATTTGGGCACGGCGCTCAAGGCCCAGGGGCACCTCGAGGAGGCCGTCGAAGTCTATCGCCAAACCCTGCAAGTCGATCCGGGTTCATACTATGCGCATCTGCACCTCGGGGACACCTACATGAGCTTGGCGAAATACGCCGAGGCCATCGTGGAGTTCGAGGCTGTCCTGCAGTCCTCGCCGATGGACGCCGACGCGCACGCTGGGCTGGGGCATGCCTTGCGCGCCGTGGGTAGAATCACCGAGGCCGCGCAACATTTTCATCAGGCGATCACGATCAACCCGAATCACGCCGATGCGCGGAAGGCCCTCCGGGATTGGGGGCTGGCGCCGTAACCGTAGGCGTGATTGGTCGCTCGCGCGGTCCGTGGTACGTTGCAGCGGAGGGAGTGTCCGGACGCCTGGTGGGTCCCGCGGCCTTCAAAGCCGTTGAGGGGTCGTTAACGCGGTCCCTGGTGGGTTCGATTCCCATCCACTCCCGTGCGCTTGGGGGCGTTTCTGCACAATCCCCGGCACGCTTACTTTTGCCTGTTTTTGTAGGGTTTCTCAATGCTCTCGCAGCTTGTGAATCGTCCGTGTCTGCGCTTCCGTTCACGTTGGGGCGTCTTGGGTCGTTCAAGTGCTCATGCACGGAGTTTCCTGCAACGTTTAGTGCAGTGGTTAGTGCAGTGGACTCACCGGGCTTCGGTCGGGGGTCACAAGTGCCAGTTGCCTTCAAGGCTTGCTTGATCGGCTTCCGCAGGTCGGGTAGGTACTCAGCCGCCTCGGCGAGTTTACCCTGCATCGTCCGGGCGTACAGGTTCATGGTGAGGCGTACATCCGAGTGCCGGGCAAAGTCCTGCAAAGTCTTTACGGGCACGCCAGCGTTTGCTAGCCAGCTCAGACACGTTCCTCGCAGGGCGTGGAAGTCTACGCGGCCCGAATCAGTTTGGTACTCAACGCCAGCGGCCTTTAGGTCGAACCGCAGCATGTAGGCAACGTCGGTGACGATCGGCATGTTCGGGAACACCCCTACGCTTGGATGTTTGCCCGCTAGGAACGTTCGCAGCTCCTCTACGGTGTCGGGCCGCAACGGCAGGTCCGCGGGTTCCCGGTTTTTCGTGGCGTCGCCCGGCAGCCACACACGACGATGAGCGAGCCCGCCCCGACCATGCCGAGCCTGCCGTCGGGTCGTCATCGTCTAAGCGGAAGTTCTCACGCTTGAGTGCCCGGAGTTTTAAGCCCGGAAAACGGACAGTTAACCTTGACCTGAAAGCCGGTGTCGAACGGTCCCCGCGTCAAACCCCCCGAACGCGGAATGGACGACCGCGCTCCCCTAAGGCGGCGACGGCGCGAGTCCTTCAGCTTACGCCTTCGAGTGCATCGCGTAGCGTGATTCCCAGCGTCTTAGTAAGCCTGCGAAGCGTCAGGATCGTGATGTTGTACTCGCCCCTTTCCACGGCTCCCACGTAGGTTCGATGCAGCCCGGACTTGAGCGCAAGCCGCTCTTGCGACCAGCCTTTGCCCTCACGTGCCTTGCGCAGATTATCACCCAGCCGATCAAGGGCATCATGCTTCGCAGACATCCCCAGCAGGATGGCGTTGACAGCGTGTGTATCGACAGAGTATAACTGCCATTCGGCAGGCACATATATCGGTGGCTGGACGTATTCGCACATGAAAAGCAGCGGCCCACAGTGGCGCACGCATCGAACCCGTGCGGTGCTCCTTTGTGTCATGGGATTCGCCCTGCCGTGCGGTGAAAACCCGACGGCGAACGGACAACCACCTGTCAAGTTGACGGCATCCGATGGGCAAGCGGGCGACGGCTTCGGAGAATGGGTCGTCATGGACGGCGACCTGGCGGTTGTCGGCTCGCCGAGAGCGAACAGCGCCTTCCCGGATACGGGTGCGGCGTACGTTTTCCGCTGGAACGGGGCCGTGTGGACGCAACAACAGAAGTTGACGAACACCGACGTGTCACCGAGCAACCCGATGACCGCCTTGGCTGGAGCCGCCCGCGGAAACCTGATTGTGGTCGGATCATACAACGATGATGAGGCGGCACCAGACGCGGGGGGAGCATACGTCTTTGGATTCAGTACCATCCAGCAACAGTGGTATCAGCAGCAGGAGCTTACGGCATCAGACGCCCGGACAGGCGATGAATTTGGGCATTCCGTTGCGACGGATGCGGAAGTGATCGTCGTCGGCGCAAACAACGATGACCACGACAACAGCGATCCTACCGAAGAGAAGGGTTCGGCGTACGTCTATCGTTTCAATGGGGTAATTTGGGAACAGGAACAGAAACTTACCGCTTCGGATGCCGGGCGCGGACACCAATTCGGTTCGTCGGTCGCGGTAGATTCGGGTGTGATAGCTGTGAGCGCACCAAACCATAATGTCGCAACTGGTGCGGTCTACGTATTTCGCTTCAACGGTGTTAGCTGGATTGAGGAACATCGGATATCGGCTTCGGATGCGGCGACAGGTCAGCGTTTCGGAACTTCTCTCGCACTACGAGGGGACATACTCGTGGTTGGCGCGCCGGGCGATGATTGCCAACCCGGAATTGACTGCGGGGCAGCCTACGTTTTTCGCTTACACGATGGCGCATGGACAGAAGAGGCAAAAATCCAATCCTCGGACCTCGTGCCGAATGTTTTTTCGGTAGTTCCGTTGCGACGGACGGCAACATGGTAGCTGTCAGCGCGTGGCCACGTAATTGTCCCGCGGGGAATCGGTGCGGTGCAGCCTATACGTTTCAGGTTTGCGACGGTCGGTGGACGCAAGCCAACATGTTCTCGTCTGCGCAATCCTTCGACGATCTGGGTTATTCAGTTGCCGTGGGTGGGGATAAGCTAATGGTAAGTGTGCCGGGGGACGACACACGTGCGGAGAATGCGGGGGCGGTGGATTCCTACACACTCTTGCCGCCCTGCATACCAGCAATGTCCGGTCGAGCTGTCTACGCTACGATGATCCTGTTACTGGCTGCGGGGGTGATTGTGATACGACGACGGCGTTCGATCTAACGAGAATCCTCGTTGATTATCCTCTGTTGAAAAACTTTTTTCATGCGGGTCTGCCCTTTCTCCGCCATGTCGAAGGGCCACCTTGGGGGTGCTTGAGGGTCAGTTTTGGGCCGCAGCGCGAAAAAGTCGGCGACCGGCGTCCCCGTGTCCAGGGGCGTTGCCGGAAGTGCTTATCCCGCGTCAGCCGTTGTTGTTCGTCCGTGCCGCCGTGGCCTTCACCATTGCTACGATCCCGGCCCGCAGCGCTTCGGGCAGCTTGTTCCACGCGGTCACGACCGTCGCCAAATCATCGGGCAACATCGGCGTCGGTGCGTCGCCTGCATCGCGTTCTTGCCCCTCGTTAGTGCAGTTCTTAGTGCAGTGGCTAGCGGTGCTTTCTGTAAGTGCTTGTGCCTTCGCACCTTGCGATTTCCCATCATCGGCCTTCAAAGCCGTTGAGGGGTCGTTAACGCGGTCCCTGGTGGGTTCGATTCCCATCCACTCCCGTGGCTCGATAAAGCGTACGGGGCAGGTCTCGAAGGACCGGGGCGGCGCCGCCATTCCTACGCCACGAAAGGACCGCGATCGCGGTGGCAACGTCATCATCCGACCGGGAGGACCGCTATAATGGCGTTTGAATGAACGGCGGCGAACCGATCACCAAGTGCCCCGTGTGCCGCTACGACCTGACCGGCCTGCCCAAGAACCACCGCTGCCCGGAGTGCGGGTTTGAGTATGATGAGACCATGCGGGTGTGGTTCCCGTCAAATCGTTTTCGGAGGATAATGTCAAACATCTTCGTGATGTTCTTCACCGTTCTCCTCCTAGGTTCTGTTGACATTCGTTTTACGAATTCGCCGGGCATCGCCGATTTTCTTCTTAGCACGGTCCATGGATGGACCGGCTCGTGGGTTCATGGAGGAAGCGGCGGTGCGGCGGCACGAAATCTCGGACGAGGATTGGACCAAGATCAAAGATTCATTACCGGGGAAAGCGGGCGACCCGGGTCGATCGGCGAAAGACAACCGGTTGTTCGTCAACGCCGTAGTCTGGATCGCGCGTACAGGTGCTCCGTGGCGCGATTTACCGGAGCGCTTTGGACACTGGAATTCCGTTTTCCAGCGTTTCAATCGCTGGTCGGAGCGTGGCGTCTGGGAACGCCTGTTCAAGGCTTGGAAGGACCCGGATCTGGAGCGTCTAATGCTTGACTCGACCATCGTTCGGGCCCACCAGCATGCCGCCGGGGCCAAGAAAAAAGGGGCGACCAAGCGCTCGGCCGATCGCGCGGTGGATTCAGCACCAAACTGCACTTCGCGGCGGACGCCCACGGGCGACCCGTGGAAATTGCTGCGACCGGAGGGCAAGAGCACGACATCAATCAGAGCACGCGGCTGCTGGCCGACCACCAGCCGCGATATGTCATCGCGGACAAGGCCTACGACTGCGACGCGTTCATTGGCCAGATCGAGCGCCGCGGCAGCACCGCGGTCATACCTGCGCGCGCCGGGCGCAACGTCGAGCGACGCCTGTTGCGGCGGGAATACCGGCAAAGGAACCAAGCGGAGCGTCTGGTGAACCGGATCAAGCATTATCGTCGGATTGCCACGCGGTACGAAAAGACCGCACGCAACTTCCTAGCTTTTGTCTATCTCGCCAGTACACTTTGCTGGCTACAAGAATGTCAACAGGACCTAGTTCGGGGAATAGGGATATTCGTGTTCGGTCCAGTTGGGCCTTCTGGGCGTTCATATCTCAAACCGTTCCTTCAGACCGTCGGAGTCGGTGCGCTGCTGTGGTACCACTACTACGTGCGTCGATCGCCATGTTTTACCGTCGTTTCCTCGAAAGGGCTGGTCTACAAGCAACCGCTTCGCGCGCCCCAATGGGTCCCCTGGAGTGAGATCGATTTCCGGCAAGGGCTCCAGCGGCCGCTGCGCGTGTGGAATGGCAAGCTGCAACGCGTCCCTTTGCCTGGCATCAAGCCCGACGCTCCCAGGGGGTTCTATCAAGCTTTGGAAATCGCCGAGCTTGCCGCAAGGTACCCGCGTGAGGAAGGGGCATTGCAGACGGCAAACGACGCGCTTACTCGATCGACGATTCCTCTCACTCTAAGGACGCGGATTCGCTTGGCGATTGACCACTTAGTCGAAAACTGGCTGCGTCCTTCCCAGCCTGAATAGGTTTGGCTATTCTCGAACTGTGAGACGTAAGCCTCATTAGCGGTGGAGGAGGATATTGGCGCGGGGCTGAATGCCCTCACCCCGGCCCTCTCCCGAGGGAGAGGGGGAATGCTATGCTCGACATCAAGTTCATTCGCGAGAACGTGGAGCTGGTCAAGCGGGCGGCGGAGGCCAAGCGGATCGGGTGCGACGTGGATCGGCTGGTTGAGGTCGATCGCAAGCGCCGCGAGTTGCAGCTGGAGATGGATCGGCTCCGCGAGCGGGTCAAGGAGGACGGGCAGATCGTGGGGCTGCTGCGCAACCCGAAATCGCCGGGATATCAGAAGGCGATCTCCGAGGGCAAGACGACGGAGCAGATCAAGGCCGAGGCCGAGCGCATTCAGGGCGAGCTCACACAAATCAAGCCCAAGCTCAAAGAGCTGGAAGATTCCGAGGAGCCGATTCTCAGGGAATTCGACGAGCTGATGCTCACCATCCCCCAGCCGGCCGACCCGGAAGTACCCGCCGGCAAGGACGAGACGGAGAATGTCGAGCTGCGTCGTGTGGGCGAGGTCCGGAAATTCGAGTTCGAGCCCAAGGACCACGTCGAGCTCGGTGCGGCCCTGGGCATCATCGACATCGAGCGGGGCGTGAAGCTCGCGGGTACGCGGAACTACATCCTCAAGGGCGACGGGGCGCTGCTGCACCAGGCCGTGCTGCGGCTGGCGCAGGACATGATGGTCGCTCGCGGGTTCGTTCCCATGGTCGTGCCCGTGCTGGTGAAAGAGGAAGTGATGTACGGCACGGGGTATTTCCCGGCCGGACGCGATCAGGCATACCTATGCGAGCGGGACGTGATGTCGCTCGTCGGCACGGCCGAGGTGCCCGTGACCGCGTACCACACGGACGAAATCCTCAGCGAGGCCGATCTGCCGCTGAAGTACTGCGCCATGAGCACGTGCTTTCGCCGTGAGGCCGGGGCGGCGGGCAAGGACACCTCGGGGCTCTACCGCATCCACCTCTTCGACAAGGTTGAGCAGGTCATCATCTGCAAGAACGACGTGGCGGAGAGCAAACGCTGGCACGCGGACATCTGCAAGAACGCGGAAGACGTGCTCCAGGCGCTGGGTCTGCCTTACCGCGTGGTCAACGTCTGCACCGGCGACCTGGGTCAGGGCCAGGTGCAGAAGTTCGACATCGAAACGTGGATGCCCTCGCGCAAGGGCTACGGCGAGACGCACTCGGCCTCGCGGTTCTACGAATTCCAGGCCCGGCGGCTCAAGCTCCGCTATCGCGACGGGGCCAAGAAGGTCCACTTCTGCCATACGCTGAACAACACGGTCATCGCCTCGCCGCGGATTCTTATCCCCCTCCTCGAGCTCTATCAGAACCGTGACGGCAGCGTTACCATTCCACCGGCGCTGCGTCCGTATATGGGCGGCCGCGAACGGATCGAGAAACGGTAACGGCCTCGCCCTCCCCCGTGGAACTTTTGACGCGCGTGCGTGTCCAATATGGTGACTGTCGAGGAGATACTCATGACACGGCTTTCGTTCATTTGCAGCTGTCTTGGCCTGTTGGGTGCCCCTGCCGCATGGGCGGCTGATGCCAAGAGTTCCACGGCCTTGACCATCTATAGCACGGCTCGCCCGGGGGCGGTGCCGCCGGAGCTATACAAACCGAGCGCCCAGATGCACGGGATCATCCAGCCCGGCCAGGCGCTGCCCGGCTACGCCATCGTGAAGCAGGAGCGCCCGCTTTCGCTCAAGCAGGGGCGCAACACGATTCGCTTCACCGACGTGGCCGCGGAGATTGAGCCGACGACCGTAGCGTTCCTTTCCCTGACCGATCCGCAGACCACACGCGTTCTCGAACAGAACTACGAGTTCGATCTGGTCTCTACTTCGAAGCTGATGAACAAATTCCTGGACCGCGAGATCACCCTGGAGCAGGGCTTCGGCGAGCGCGTGGAGACGTTCACGGGGACGTTGCTCAGCACCTCAGGCGGTCTGGTCATCAAAGGCCCGGATGGGGCCGTACGAGTCATCAACGGCTATTCCAACGTGCGCTTCCCAGAACTGCCGAGCGGGCTCATCACCAAGCCGACGCTGGTGTGGGACATCCTGACGGAGAAGCCCGGCGATCATCAGGTGCGCGTGGCCTACGAGACCAAGGCCATGACTTGGTGGGCGGACTACAACATCGTGTTCGCCGAGGGCAAGGACGCCAACAGCGGCCTGCTGGACGTGGGCGCCTGGGTGAGCATCGTCAATCAATCCGGTGCGACCTATGGCGACGCCAAGCTGAAGCTCATTGCCGGCGATGTGCACCGGGCGCCGGAGCCGGAGCAATATCGAATCGCCGGGGCGATGATGAAGCGAGAATTCGCCGCGCAGGCGATGGACATGGGCTTCGAGGAAAAGGCGTTTTTCGAGTACCACCTGTACACGCTCGGCCGCCCCACCACGCTGCCGGACAATTCCACGAAACAGCTCGAACTATTCCCCGCGGCACGCGAGGTTCCCTGCGAGAAGGTGCTTGTGTACTACGGCCTGGGAACAAAATACCCCATCTACGGCGGGCCGATGACGGATCGCAACTTCGGCGTGCAGTCCAATCCCAAGGTGGACATCTACCTGCGCTTCAAGAACAAGAAGGAAATCGGCGTGGGTATGCCGCTGCCCTCCGGACGTATTCGCGTGAGCAAGCTCGACCCCGCCGATCAGACCCTGGAGTTCATCGGCGAAGACACGATTGATCACACGGCCAAGGATGAGGAAGTGCTCATCAAGCTGGGCAGCGCCTTCGACGTGGTCGGGGAGCGCAAGCAGACCGACTTCGCCGTGGACACCTCGCGCAAGACCATGGACGAGAGCGTCGAGATCAAGGTCCGCAATCACAAGGACGAAAAGGTCAAAGTCATCGTGAAAGAGAACCTATACCGCTGGGCGACTTGGACGATCAACAAGAAGACGCACGAATTCGAAAAGGTGGACGCGCGCACGATTCACTTCCCCGTCGAAATCGAAAAGGACGGCGAAGTGACGATCCGATACTCGGTGCATTACACATGGTAGGGCTTAGCCGTAAGCTAGGCTTGCAGCGGCGTACCCTGCAAGTCCGATGACCGTCAGTTGTACGATCGAAACCCCAAGAAAAACCACCAGCGATCTCCCCGAGGGAAACATAGCGTACGGTCCACGGCCGGCGCGGACCCGTAGAGAAGCAAGGACCTGTTGGGCGGTATGGTAAGTATTCACCGGAACAACAACTATTACCGCAAGTACCCAGGTTCCGAAGAGCCATTCATGGTCAAGAAGTGCGGACAGCCATATCAGAACGCCGAATGCCAACCCAGGCCAGAGCACGCGTACGGCAAGCGTCGCGGTCGTTATGGGTTTCGCAGCGGACTGCACCATCCTCTGCAATTCGAACGGGTTGAACGAGACTCCGCACTCCGGGCACCTGTCATCCGACAGTCCTGTGAGGTTGTAGTCGCAGTTCGGACAGAATAGGCCGCTCAGCCGTTCCTCGCCACCATTCATCTTTATTCCCTAGCAGCCCGTGGCAAAACCCGTTTGGCGTAGCGGGTCCGACCACCGAGGAACACACGCCACCTGCGCCGCTCGCCGAAGAATGTAGCGGATCAACGGGTTTGCGGCGCATTCCACCCG
>Ga0187893_10004029_pt1 | contig 28673 bp, 25 predicted proteins | sample MA1701074metaG_FD_139574 | JGI IMG/M metagenome (GOLD analysis project Ga0187893, IMG submission 139574) | White microbial mat communities from a basaltic lava cave in the Kipuka Kanohina Cave System on the Island of Hawaii, USA - MA170107-4 metaG ...
CTCGAGGCGGAGCGGCGGGTTGCGCTCGTCGATGCCGAGCAGGTTCGGCTTCGGGCCGATGAACGACACCACCGACATCACCAGCTCCTCGCGGATCGGGTCGATCGCGGGGTTGGTGACCTGGGCGAAGAGCTGCTTGAAGTAGTGGTAGAGCGTCTTGTTCTTGCCCGAGAGGACGGCGAGCGGCGAGTCGTTGCCCATCGAGCCGACGGGCTCCTCGCCGTTGATCGCCATCGGCGACATGATGAATTTCACGTCTTCCTGCGTGTAGCCGAACGCCTGCTGGCGGTCGAGCAGGCGCTCGCGCGAGGGCTCGCGCTTCTCCGCCGGCGCGGGGAGGTCGTCGAGCTTGACCCGGATGCGTTCGATCCACTCGGCGTACGGCTTCTGCGAGGCGAGCGTGTCCTTCAGCTCCTTGTCGTCGATGATGCGGCCCTTCTCGAGGTCGACGAGGAACATCTTGCCCGGCTGGAGCCGCCACTTCTTGACGATCTTCTCTTCGGGGATCGGCAGGCAGCCGCATTCGGAGCCCATGACGACGAGGTCGTCGTCGGTGACGATGTAGCGCGAGGGGCGGAGCCCGTTGCGGTCGAGGGTGGCGCCGATCTGGCGGCCGTCGGTGAAGGCGATCGACGCCGGGCCGTCCCAGGGCTCCTGCATCGCGGCGTGGTACTCGTAGAACGCGCGCCGGTTGGCGTCCATGCCGGCGTGGTTCTCCCACGCCTCGGGGATCATCATCATCACGGCGTGGGCGATCGAGTAGCCGCCCATCACCAGCATCTCGAGCGCGTTGTCGAACGACGCCGAGTCGGACTGGCCGTCGTAGATGAGCGGCCAGATCTTGCCGAGGTCGTCGCGCAGGATCGGGCTCAGGATCGCGCCCTGGCGCGCGCGGATCCAGTTGACGTTGCCGCGCACGGTGTTGATCTCGCCGTTGTGGGCGATCATCCGGAACGGGTGCGCGAGGTCCCAGGTCGGGAAGGTGTTGGTCGAGAATCGCTGGTGGACGAGCGCGAGCGCGGAGGCGACGCGCGGGTCCTGCAGCTCGCGGTAGAACGGCCCGACCTGGTAGGCCATCAGCATGCCCTTGTAGACGATCGTCCGGGCGGACATCGAGGGCACGTAGAACTCCTTGCCGTGCGCGAGCCGCAGCGCCTGGATCGCGTGGCCGGAGGACTTGCGGATGATGTAGAGCTTGCGCTCGAGCGCGTCGGTGACGGTGACCTCGGGCCCGCGGCCGATGAAGACCTGGCGGATCACCGGCTCGAGCCGGCGCGCCGGCTCGGCGAGGTCGGAGCTGTCGACCGGGACGTCGCGCCAGCCGAGCAGCACCTGGCCCTCGTCCTTGACGGCGCGCTCGATCTCGTACTCGCAGGCGAGGCGCGAGGCGGGCTCGCGCGGGAGGAACACCATCCCGACGCCGTACTGGCCGAGCGGGGGCAGCGTGACCCCGGCGCGCGCCAGCTCCTCGCGGAAGAACCGGTCCGGGAGCTGGATCAGGAGGCCCGAGCCGTCGGAGAGCTTCGGGTCGTACCCCACCGCGCCCCGGTGGGTGAGGTTCTTCAGGATCAGCAGGCCCTGCTGGACGATCTCGTGGCTTTTCTTGCCCTTGATGTTCGCGACGAAGCCGACGCCGCAGGCGTCGTGCTCGTTGGCAGGGTCATAGAGGCCCTGCGGGGCCGGCGGGGCGTAGTCTCCACCATCGCTCACGGTTCGCACCTCGTCTCGCGCGACGCCGGCGCGAGACCGGCGAATCGTCAAGGGGAACCGTGGAATATACCCGCCAACCCTAGGTGCTTCAAGCGCTTACCGCAGTGCGGCAACACCCGCCGTCGGGCGTCCACCGGGGGCACGCGGAAGCGCCGGCCGGGCGCGCGGAATCAGGCGGTTACGCCAGCCTCGAGCGTGGCGCGCACCGCGTCGGGCGCGACGTCGCCGCGGATCACCGCCGCGCCCAGCCGCTCGAGCAGGATGAACCGGACGCGCCCGCCCCGCGCCTTCTTGTCGACCGCCATCAGCTCGAGGTAGCGCTGCGTCGAAAGCGGCGGCCCGGCGACCGGCAATCCGGCCCGCTCGATCAGCCGGCGCAGGCGGTCCGCCGACGGCTGGTCGAGCAGCCCGAGCCGCGCCGAAAGCCCGGCCGCCATCACCATGCCGGCGGCAACCGCCTCGCCGTGCAGCCAGGTGCCGTGGCCGAGCCCGGTTTCGATCGCGTGGCCGAAGGTGTGGCCGAAGTTGAGGAGCGCGCGCTCGCCCGTCTCGCGCTCGTCGCGCGCCACGACCTCGGCCTTGATCTCGACCGAGCGCTGCACCGCGTGGGCGAGCGCGTCCGGATCGCGGGCGACCAGGCGCTCGACGTTCGCTTCCAGCCACGCGAACAGCGCCGCGTCGCGGATCGCCCCGTGCTTGATCACTTCGGCGACACCGGCGCGCAGCTCCCGCTCGGGCAGGGTGGCGAGCGAGTCCATGTCGGCCAGCACGAGCCGCGGCTGGTGGAACGCGCCGACCATGTTCTTGCCGCGCGCGTGGTTGATCGCGGTCTTGCCGCCGACCGACGAGTCGACCTGCGCGAGGAGCGTCGTCGGCACCTGGACGAACGGCACCCCGCGCTGGTAGGTCGCGGCCGCGAAGCCGGCGAGGTCGCCCACCACGCCGCCGCCGAGCGCGACGATCGCGGTGCGGCGGTCGCAGCGGTGCGCGAGCAGCTCGCCGATCACCCGGTCGAGCGTCGCCCAGTCCTTGTGGTCTTCGCCGTCCGGGACGACGATCCGCACGCACGCGACGCCTGCGGCCTCGAGCGGGCCGGCCAGGCGCTCGAGCAGCAGCGGCGCGATGGTGTGGTTGGTGACGATCGCGACCCGCGGTTCCGGGATCGCGCCCGCGACGAGATCCGCCCGCGCGAGCAGGCCGCACCCGATGTGGATCGGGTAGCTGCGCTCGGCGAGCGCTACGCGGACAGTTTGCATGTCTCGGGCAGGCGCCTGAGCAGCTGCTCGACGAGCGCACCGACGCTCTGGCGGCCGGTGTCGACGACGAGATCCGCGACCTCGCGGTAGAGCGGGTCGCGCACCCGCTGCAGCTCCTCGAGCCGCCCGAGCGGATCGTCGGTGGCGAGCAGCGGCCGCCCCTTGTCGTGCCGCGTGCGGTGAAACAGGTCGCGCGGCTGCGCGCAGAGGTAGATGACGAAGCCGCGCGCCTTCAGCACCGCCCGGTTCTCGGGCTTCAGCACGGCGCCGCCGCCGGTGCCGAGCACGACGTCTTCGAGCGCGGTGAGGCTCTCGACCATCTGCGCCTCGCGCGCGCGGAATCCCGCCTCGCCCTCGATCTCGAAGATCACCTGCACGCGCACGCCGGTGCGCCGCTCGATCTCCTGGTCGGTGTCGTAGAAGGTCTTCCCGAGCCGGCGCGCGAGCTGGCGCGCGACCGTCGTCTTGCCGGCGCCCATGAGCCCCACGAGGAAGACGTTGCGGCTGTCCTGCATCCCGGCATTCTAAGCGGGCCCGAAAGGGGGCCACAAAGCGAAAGGCCGGGCGAGCGCCCGGCCTTTCCCGGTCCCGTACCGGCTCAGCGGATGCTCAGCCGCTCGTCGATGATCCGCGGCGTCAGGAACACCAGGAGCTCGGTCTTGTCGTCCTGGCGATAGTAGTTGCGGAAGAGCGGCCCCACCGCCGGCAGGTCGCCGAAGAACGGCACCTTGTTCACCTGGTTGCGGTCGTCCTGGGTGTAGATGCCGCCGATCACCACCGTGCCGCCGTTCTCCACCAGCACCGAGGTCTTCACGTGCTTGGTGTCGATCGCGAAGCCCGCGGGGGTCTGCACGCCCACCGCGTCCTTGTTGATGTCGACGTCCATGATGACGTTGCCGTCGGGGGTGATCTGGGGCTTCACCCGCAGGCTCAGGGTCGCCTTGCGGAACGCGATGCTGGTCGCGCCGCTCGAGGTCGCCTGCTGGTAGGGCAGCTCCGTCCCCTGTTCGATCAGCGCCTCGACCTGGTTCGCGGTCACGACGCGCGGGCTCGAGATGATCTTGCCCTTCCCGTCGCTCTCGAGCGCCTGGATCTCGAGGTTCAGGAACTTGGTCGCCGTGCTGTTGAACAGCACGATCGAAAACTGGCCGACCTGGGCCGCGGTCGGCGTCGGCGTCGCGGGCAGGTTGATGTTCGGCACGTTCGGGAAGAACAGCACCGGCGCGTTCGGCGGCACCGTGTACTGCGGGTTGGGCGTGTTCGATGCGGTCTGCGCGAGGCCCCCCGAGGTCACGAAGCGGTTGCGCGACGAGCCGAACACGCCGTCGCCGGCGACGTTGTTGTAGCCGAGCCGCACGCCGAGGGTGCGGCTGAACTTGTCGTTCGCCTCGACGATGCGCGCCTCGATCATCACCTGGCGCACCGGGATGTCGGTGGTGGCGATGATCTTGCGCACCGACTCGAGGCGCGACGGGATGTCCTGCACGAAGAGCGTGTTGGTCCGCGGGTCGGAGACGACGCTGCCGCGCTTGGACAGGATCGGGATGTTGGTCCCGCCGCCGCCGCCGACCGGCGCGCCGCCGCGCAGCAGCACCGCTAGCTCCGCCGCCTTGGTGTAGTTGAGCTGGAAGGTCTCGGTGCGCAGCGGCTCGAGCTCGGAGATCTGCTGCGCCGCCTCGAGCTCGAGCTTCTCCTTGGTGGCGAGCTCGTCGCGCGGGGCGATCCAGATGACGTTGCCGTTCTTGCGCATGTCGAGGCCGCGCGTCTGCAGGATGATGTCGAGCGCCTGGTCCCACGGCACGTCCTTCAGCCGCAGCGTGAGGTTGCCCGTCACCGTGTCGCTGGTGATGATGTTGAGGTCGGTGAAGTCGGCGATCACGTTGAGGACGCTGCGGACCTCGACGTTCTGGAAGTTGAGCGAGAGCTTCTCGCCGCGGTAGCCGCCGCGCGTGCCCTGCACCAGCTTGTTCGGGTCGTACTGGATCGGCTTCACCTCGACCACGAACTGGGTGTCGGTCTGGTAGGCGTTGTGCTCCCACAGCCCCTTGGGCTCGATCACCATGCGCACGTTCTCGCCCTGCTGGAAGGTGCTGATCGTGGAGACCGGCGTGGCGAAGTCGCCGACGTCGAGGCGCTTGCGCAGATTGTCCGGCAGCGAGGTCTTGAGGAAGTCGACGATCAGCTGCTGGCCCTGCTGGCGGATGTCGATGCCGGTGTTGGCGTCGGCGAGCTCGATCACCACCCGGCCCTCGCCGCCGCGGCCGCGGCGGAAGTCGACCTCGCGGATCGCGTGCTTCGCGTCGGCGGTGCCCTCGGCGAAGCGCTCCGCCCGCGGCGTCGGCCGGGCGGCGGACACCTGCACCGGCGTCAGCACGATGTTCACGTTCTTGCCGTCGACCTGGGTCTCGTAGGTGACCATGTTGCGCAGGTTCAGCACCAGGCGCGTGCGGTCGCCGACCTGCACCACGCTCATGCCGCGCAGGTCGCCCTCGTTGATCTCCTGGCTGGTGCGCCCGAGCGCGTTGCCGGTGTTCGGGAAGTCGAACGCGATGCGCGCCGGCTGGGTCACGGTGAAGCTCGCCGGCGGCGCGGCGAGCGGCTCCTTGGTCGTCACCCGGACGATCACGCGGCCGCCCTGGACCGCGACGTTGAACGCATCGAGGGCGTTCTGCTGCGCCGCCGCGGCGCACGCGACGAGCGAGGCTCCGAGCGCGACGAGGAAGGTGAGATAGTTCTTGGGCTTGCTCATTTCTTGGCCTCGTTTGCTCATCACTTCGCCCCCTTGGCGTCGGACTCTTGGAGGAGGAGAGTGCTTTCGCGCTCCGCCCAGTCGCCACCGGCGTCCTGGAATAGCTCGCGCAGCGTGATCTCCGCCTCCGAGATCCTGGTGATCACGCCGAAGTTCTGTCCCATGTAGTTGCCGGTCCGGACCCGGTACAGCCCGGCGTCGGCCTTGACCAGGCCGAACGTCTGCTTGCCGCGCTCGAGCGTGCCGACCATCTTGAGCGACTCGAGCGGGTAGGCCTCGAGCGGCTCCTTCGGCCGGTTGAGGTCGGGCTTGAGCCCGCCACCGGTGCCCGCGCCGGCGCCCTTCGCGGCGAGCTGGATCTTGGCCGGGCCGAACGGGTCGGGGAGGTCGTAGGCGGTGTAGGGGACCGGCTCGTACGGCTTCACTACCGGCAGCGGCTGCACCTTGCCGCGCAGGTCCTTGGTGAGGCCGGCGAGCTCGGCCTTGAGCTCCTGCTGCTCGCCGGTCTCGCAGGCCGCGAGCGCGAGCGCGGCGAGGACGATCGCGAGCCGCTTCGCTCCTGTTCCTGCGGGCCGCTTCATGTCTGTGCGCCGCTTCATTTCTTCGCCGCCTTCGCCGCCTTCGCCGCCTTGCGCTGCGCGGCGAGCTCCTCGTCGTCGAGGTAGCGGAAGGTCTTCGCGGTCGTGTCCATCGTGAGCGTGCCGTCCTTGCCCACGTTGAGCGCGATGTCGTTCAGGGTCACGATCCGCGGGAGCTGCCCGATGTCGCTCGCGAACGCGCCCATGTCGTGGTAGTTGCCGGTCAGCTTGATCGCGATCGGCAGCTCGGCGTAGAAGTCCCTGGTCGTCTCGCTCTGCGCCGGGCGGAAGAGCTCGAAGGAGAGGCCCCGGCCGAGCCCGGCCTGGTTGATGTCGACGAGGAGGGCTTCCATCTGCGACTTGTTCGGGAGCTGCTTGAGCAGCGTGCCGAACGAGGTCTCGATCTCGCGCAGCTGCGCCCGCAGGAGGTCGAGGTTCACCGCCTGCTGTTTCTTGTCCACGTATTCCTGCTTGAGCTTCGTCTCCTGCTGGCGGCCGGCCTCGAGCTCCTCGAGCTGGCCCTGCCAGTCGAGGAAGTAGGCGGCCACGAGCACCACCACGAGGATGGCGAGGAGCAGCAGGAGCTTCGGCAACGCGGGCCAGCTGCCCGGGTCGCGGGTGTTGAGATTGCGGAACTGGTCGACCACGCCGGCCATCGCCTACCCCTTCTTCGCGGCGTCGCCGGCCTTGCCGGCCTTGCCCGGCTCTTCGACCACCGGGCGCTTGATGAGGAAGTTCATGTTGAACTCCGAGAGCCGCTTCTTGTTCACGTCTGCGGCCTTGATCTCCACGAGCTGCGGCGAGGCCGGCGTGATCTCGACGATCGGCGAGCTCTGCAGGTTGCGCATCAGGGTCGACACGCGCGCGTTCGACTGCGCGTAGCCGCTGATGTTGACCTTGAGGCCGTCCTGCTTGATCGACTTGATGTAGACGCCGTCGGGCGTCTGCCGCACGAGCTGGTCGAGCAGCTCGACCGCGCGCGCGCGGTCGGTCTGCAGCGCCTCGATGATCTGCTTGCGCGCGAGCAGCGACTGGATCTCGTCGCGGAGCTTGCGGATCTCCTCGATCTCCTTGTCGAGCTTGGCGTTTTCCTTCTTCAGGAAGTCGTTGCGCTCGGACTGCGCCGAGACGTAGCCGCCGATGACCCCGTGCACCGCGAGCCAGACCGCGCCGCCGAGCGCGGCGAACACGACCGCGAGCACCCCGAGCTGGCGGCGCTGGCGCTTGCGCCGCTCCTCGCGGTGCGCGAGCAGGTTGACGCGGATCATTCGTCGAACCTCCGCAGCGCGAGCCCGCAGGCGATCATCAGCGCCGGCGCATCCGAGATGAGCTTCTTCAGCTGGATCCGCGGCGAGATCGACATGTTGGCGAAGGGATTCGCCACCATCGCGTTTACGCGCACGCGCGAGCTGACCATGTCCTCGAGCCCCGGCAGGGTGGAGGTGCCGCCGGTGAGCAGGATGTGGTCGATCGCGTTGAACTGGGTAGAGGTGAAGAAGAACTGCATCGCGCGCTGGATCTCGAGCGCGGCGTTCTCCATGAACGGGCGCAGCACCTCGGCGTCGAAGCTGTCGGGCAGCCCCCCCGAGCGCTTGGCGTTCTCGGCTTCCTCGGACGAAAGCCCGTAGTGACGCGCGATGTCCTGGGTGAGCTGGTTGCCGCCGAACGCCTGCTCGCGGGTGTACACGGCCTGGTCGTTCCGCAGCACGGTGATGTTCATGATGCTCGCGCCGAGGTCGACGACGGCGACGTTCTGGTCGCGGCCCTCGCTCGGCAGCTGCTGGCGGATCAGCTCGAACGCGGTCTGCATCGCGTAGGACTCGACGTCCATCACCAGCGCCTTGAGCCCGGCGGCTTCGGCGACGGCGACGCGGTCCTCGACCTTCTCCTTGCGGGAGGCGGCGATCAGGACCTCCACCTCCTCCGGACCCGACGGGGCGGGGCCGATGACCTGGAAGTCGAGGTTCACCTCGTCGAGGGCGAACGGGATGTACTGGTTCGCCTCGCTCTCGACCTGGACCTCGAGCTCCTCTTCGCGGAGGCCCGCCGGGCAGACGATCTTCTTGGTGATGACCGCCGCCGTGGGCAGCGCCATGGCGACGTTCTTGGTCCGGGTCCCGAGCTTCTTCCAGGCGCGCCGGACCGCTTCGGCGACCGACTCGAGGTTGGCGATGTTGCCGTCGAGAACCGAATCCTTCGGCAGCGACTCTATAGCGTAGCGCTCGACGCGCTGGCCCGATTTGCCGGCGTCGGCGAGCTCCACCATCTTGACGGCGGAGGAACTGATGTCCATCCCAAAGAGCGGCGGCGCTTTGGGTTTGAAGATATCCAGCTGCAACTGCGGACCCTCCCCCTGAAGGAATTCCCCTTTGGTTCCGAGCGTTTAGGCGCGAGTTTCAGAGTTTAGTTTAAAGCCTAGCAACAAGTCCCGGCCTCGTCTAGTCAATTTTTCACGGCGGTTGTCTTAGCAGGGGGGGTCCCTATAATGGCGCGTCCGCAACCCGGAAAGACACTCCCTTGAAGTGGTTTCGCTGGTTCGCCTTCCCGGTCGCCCTGCTCGCCGGGCTGGCCGCCCTGGGGGCGCTCGCGGGGGTCTTCCTGCTCCTCGTCGCCTACCCCAAAGTCCCCCCGATCGACGCGCTGACCGACTACCAGCCGAAGGTTCCGCTCCGGGTCTACACCGCCGACGGCGCCCTGATCGGGGAGTTCGGCGAGGAGCGCCGCGCGGTGGCCCGGATCGCCGAGGTCCCGGCGGTGCTGAAGCAGGCGGTGCTCGCCGCCGAGGACGAGCGCTTCTACCAGCACCAGGGCGTCGATTATGTCGGCGTCATAAGGGCAGCCTACTCCAACCTCGTCGCCGGAGGCAAGCGCCAGGGCGCGAGCACGATAACTATGCAGCTTGCGCGCAACTTTTTCCTGTCGAGCGAGAAAACGCTCACGCGCAAGCTCTACGAGGCGCTGCTCGCCTACAAGATCGAGTCCTCGCTCACCAAGGACCAGATCCTCGAGATCTACCTCAACCAGATCTACCTGGGGCAGCGCGCCTACGGCTTCGCGGCGGCGGCGCAGATCTACTTCGGCAAGCCGCTCGCGAACCTGTCCGTGGCCGAGGCGGCGATGCTCGCCGGGCTGCCCAAGGCGCCGTCGAGCTTCAACCCGGTCGTCAACCCGAAGCGGGCGAAGCAGCGCCAGCTGTACGTGCTGCGGCGCATGCACGAGCTCGATTACCTCAACGACGCCCAGTTCGCCGCGGCGCAGAAGGAACCGCTGGTGGTGCGCCGCGACCTCGACGGGTTCGCGGTGCACGCCGAGTACGTCGCCGAAATGGTCCGGCAGGTGCTCTACGAGCGCTATCCGAACGACGTCTATACCCGGGGCTTCCGCGTCTACACGACGATCACGAAGCGCGACCAGGAGGCCGCCTACGAGGCGCTGCGGCGCGGCGTGCTCGATTACGACCGCCGGCACGGCTACCGCGGCCCGGAGGGCTACGTCGACCTGCCCAAGGGCGCCCCCGAAGAGCCGCTCGAAGAGGTGCTGCAGGAGTTCCCGGACAGCGACGAGCTCGTCGCAGCCGTGGTGCTCGAGGCGGGACCGAAGCAGGTCAAGGCCTATCGCCGCGGCGGCGACGTCGTGACGATCAACGAAGGCGGGCTGCGGTTCGCGCAGTCGTCGCTCGCCGAGAAGACCCCGCCGAACCGGCGCATCCGCCGCGGCGCGGTGATCCGGATCCAGAAGGACGAGAAGCTCGGCTGGCAGATCCTGCAGCTGCCCGACGTCGAGGCGGCGTTCGTCGCGCTCGACCCGCAATCGGGGGCGGTGCGGGCGCTCGTGGGCGGCTTCGACTTCGCGCGCAACAAGTACAACCACGTGACCCAGGCGTGGCGCCAGCCCGGTTCGTCGTTCAAGCCGTTCATCTACTCGGCCTCGCTCGAGAAGGGCTTCACCCCGGCCACGGTCGTCAACGACGCGCCGGTGGTGGTCGACGCGGCGCTCACGGGCGGCCAGGTGTGGGAGCCGAAGAACTACGACGGCAAGTACGAAGGGCCGATGCGCCTGCGCATGGCGCTCGCCAAGTCGAAGAACATGGTCTCGGTGCGCCTGCTGCAGTCGATCGGCACGCAGTACGCGCAGGACTACGTGACGCGGTTCGGGTTCGACGCCGACAAGCACCCGCCCTATCTCACCCTCGCGCTCGGCGCCGGATCGGTGACGCCGTGGCAGATGGCGCGCGCGTACGGCGTGTTCGCGAACGGCGGCTACCGCGTGGACCCGTACCTGATCGAGAAGATCGTCGACGACCGCGGCAACCTGCTCGCCCAGGCGCAGCCGGTGAAGGCGGGCGACCCGGGCCTGCGCGTCATCGACGCGCGCAACGCCTTCATCATGGACAGCATGATGCACGACGTGGTGCGCATGGGCACCGCGGCGCGCGCAGCTTCGCTCGGGCGCAAGGACCTCGCCGGCAAGACCGGGACGACCAACGACCACGTGGACGCCTGGTTCGCCGGCTACCAGCCCGGCCTCGTGGGCGTCTCCTGGATCGGCTTCGATCAGCCGAAAAAGCTCGGCGGCAACGAGACCGGCAGCGCGGCGGCGCTGCCGATCTGGATGGGCTACATGCGCACCGCCCTGAAGGGCGTGCCCGAGCTGCAGCCCGAGCCGCCGCCGGGCGTCGTCAGCGCGCGCATCGACCCGGAGACCGGGCTGGTCTCGCCCGACGGCTTCATCGCCGAGTACTTCTACCGCGAGTTCCTGCCCGCGCCGAGCGAGGCGACCGCGAGCGCCGAGCGCGGCGGCGGCGCGCCCGGGCGCACGGTCGAGGAAGTCCGCAACCAGCTCTTCTAGCGCGGGGGTGTTCCAGGACGGGGTGGCCGGCTATGATTCCCGGGCCGCCATGCGTCCCCTGATCGTCCTCCTGCTCCTCGCGCTCGCCGTCGCCGGCTGCGGCGCCAAAGGCGGGCTCTACCTCCCGCCGCCCGACGGCGAGACGGCTCCCGGCTCCAAGAAGAAGTAGCGTGACCGCGTTCCCGGTCCGGGACGGCCGGCTCCACGCCGAGTCGGTGCCCCTCGAAGACATCGCGCGCCGGTTCGGCACGCCGTGCTTCGTCTACTCGCGCGCCGCCCTGGAAGGCGCGTACCGCGCGTTCGCCGCGCCGCTCGCCGCGCGCGATCACCTCGTGTGCTACGCGATGAAGGCGAACTCGAACCTCGCGGTGCTCGACGTCTTCGCGCGCCTCGGGGCGGGGTTCGACATCGTCTCGGGCGGCGAGCTCGCGCGCGTCGTCGCGGCCGGGGGCGACCCGGGCAAGGTCGTGTTCTCGGGCGTCGGCAAGTCGGAGGCCGAGATCCGGCAGGCGCTCGCCGCCGGCATCCTCTGCTTCAACGTCGAGTCGGCGGGCGAGCTCGACCGCATCGAACGAGTCGCGGGCCAATCGGGGCGGCGCGCCCCGGTTTCGGTGCGGGTGAACCCGGACGTCGACCCGAAGACCCATCCGTACATCTCGACCGGCCTGCGCGACAACAAGTTCGGGGTGCCCTTCGACGAGGCGCTCCGCCTGTACCGCAAGGCGAGCCGATCGGCCCATCTCACCGTGGTCGGCATCGATTTCCACATCGGCTCCCAGCTGACCGAAGTGGCGCCGTTCGTCGCCGCGCTCGAGAAGGTGCTCGGCCTCGTCGATGCGCTCGAGCGCGAGGGTATTGCATTGCACCATATCGACCTCGGCGGCGGGCTCGGGATCCGCTACCGGGACGAGCGTCCGCCGACGCCGGCGGAGTACCTCGGCCCGCTGCTCGAGCGCCTCGCGGGCAGGCCGCAGACGATCCTCCTCGAGCCCGGCCGGGCGCTGGTGGGCAACGCCGGCGTGCTGCTGACCCGCGTGGAGCACCTCAAGCACGGGCCGGACCGGAACTTCGCGATCGTGGATGCCGCGATGAACGACATGCTGCGCCCGGCGCTCTACGACGCCTGGCTCGACATCGTTCCGGTCGCCCCGTCCGACGCCCCCTTGCGGACCTACGGGGTGGTGGGCCCGGTGTGCGAGAGCGCCGACTTCCTCGGGCACGGCCGTTCGCTCGCGCTCGCCGAGGGGAGCCTGCTCGCGGTCCGGTCGGCCGGCGCCTACGGGATGGCGATGAGCTCGAACTACAACACCCGGCCCCGTGCGGCCGAGGTGCTGGTCGACGGCGCGGCGATCCACCTCGCCCGGGAGCGGGAGACGGTCCCGTCGCTCTTCGCGCTCGAGCACCGCCTGCCGTAGTCCCGGGCACCACCCGCCGCAGATCCGGGCACCATCCGCCGTAGATCCGGGCACCACCCGCCGCAGATCCGGGCACCATCCGCCGCAGATCCGGGCACCATCCGCCGTAGATCCGGCTCATTGACCACCTCCGGCGGGGCTGTTAGCGTCCCTGCCACCCCCGCTCTGCCGGACGGATCGCCGCGTGAAGCACCCCCTCCTCCCGATTCTCGGAATCGCCACGGTGGCCGCGATCGCGGCCGGCTGCGGCGACAACAAGGCCGACACCAAGAAGCAGGCGGGCCCGCCGGCGACGCTCGTCACGGTCGCGAAGGTCGAGGTTCGCGCGCTCGAGATCACCGAGGAGTCGGTCGGCTCGCTCGAGAACTTCATGGATCCGCGGGTCGGCGCCGAGGTCGCCGGCCGCGTGGTCAGCGTGCAGGGGTTCGTCGGCAAGAAAGTGAAGCGCGGCGACCCCCTCGCCGAGATCGACGCCTCCGACCTCGAGATCCAGGCCCGCGCGGACAGCGCCGAAATTGCCCGGCTCGAGGCCCTGGTGGCGAACCAGGACCGGATCATCGCCAACCAGCAGAAGCTGGTCGAGAAGAACTACATCTCGCAGAACGCGCTCGACGAGTCGCTCGCCCAGGGCAAGGCGGTGCGCGAACAGCTCGCCGTCGCGCGCGCGAAGCTCGACGCCAACCGCAATTCCCAGCGCAAGACGAAGGTCGTCTCGCCGATCGACGGCGAGATCGAGGTGCAGATCGTCGCCCCCGGCGACTACGTGAAGCTCGGCGACCCGATGTTCCAGCTCGTCGGCACCCAGCGACTGCACGCGCACCTGCCGTTCCCCGAGAGCGCGGCGCCGCGGCTCAGGGTCGGCCAGCCGGTCCGGCTCAGCTCGCCGCTCGTGCCCGATCTCGTCGTCGAGGCGAAGATCGACGAGATCCGCCCGACGATCACCGCGACCAGCCGCGCGCTCGACGTGATCGTCAAGTTCGACACCGACGGCAGGTTCCGCGGCGGCGGCACCGTCAACGCCCAGGTCGTCACCGGCCGCAAACCGAGCGCGGTCGTCGTGCCGCAGCAGAGCGTGGTGCTGCGCCCGGCGGGGAAGGTGGTCTACCTGGTCGAGGACGGCAAGGCGCAGCAGCGCATCGTCCAGACCGGCTACCGGGCGGGCGGACTGACCGAGATTACCGCCGGCCTCACCGGCGGCGAGACCGTCGCGGTCGACGGCGCGGGCTTCCTCACCAACAACGCGATCGTCGCGATCTCGCGGCCGCGCGGCGAGAAGGGCGCTCCGCCGTCCGGAACGGTACCGACCGCCGAGCGGCCCGGCGCAACCAAGCCGATCGCCCCGGCGGCGAAGGGCGGCGCGTCGTGACCCCGTTCGCGCCGCTCCCCGAGGGTCGCCCGTCGTGACCCTGCCCGAGCTTTCCATCCAGCGCCACGTGCTGGCGGTGATGCTGAACGCCGTGCTGGTGCTGTTCGGCCTGATCGCCTACCAGCGGGTCGGGATGGACAAGCTGCCGTACGTCGAGTTTCCGGTGGTGTCGGTGCAGACCACGCTCAAGGGCGCGAACCCCGACGTCGTCGACGCCGCGATCACGAGCGTGCTCGAGGGCGCGGTGAACGGCGTGCCCGGCATCGAACACATCCAGTCGACCTCCTCGCCCGGCGTCTCGCAGATCAACATCACCTTCAACCTCGACAAGCGCATCGACGTCGCGTTCAACGAGGTGCAGGCGAAGGTGAACCAGGTGCTGCGCCGCCTGCCGAAGGACGCCGACCCGCCGGTGGTGGCGAAGGTCGAGACCAACACCACGCCGATCTTCTGGATGGCGATCTCGGGCGATCGCACGCAGCAGCAGCTGAACCAGTACGCGATCAACGTCGTCAAGAAGAAGATCGAGACGATCGACGGCGTCGGCGAGGTCCGGGTCGGCGGCCGGCGCGACCGCACGATCCGCGTGAATCTGCTGCCCGGCCGCATGGCCGCCTTCGGCGTCGCCGCGCAGGACGTCCAGGACGCCTTCAACCGCGAGCACCTGCAGGTCGCCGGCGGGTTCATCGTCGGCGGGGCGACCGAGCACCTGGTGAAGCTCGATCTCGAGTTCCACAACATGGACGATCTCGAGAAGATGATCATCGGCTTCCGCGACGGCTCGCCGATCCGGCTCAAGGACATCGCCGAGATCGAGGACGGGCTGTCCGACTTCCGCCAGCTCGCGCGCTTCAACGGCCAGATGGCGGTCGGGCTCGGGGCGGTGAAGATCCCGAACACCAACACGGTCGCGATCGTCCAGCGGATCATGGAGCGGCTGCAGACCGACATCATCCCGAGCCTCCCGCCCGGCATGAAGATCGACGTCGTGCAGAACGACGCCGTGTTCATCGGCGAGAGCATCCGCGCGCTGAAGGAGCACCTCGTCGAGGGCACGCTGCTCGCGTCGCTGGTGGTGCTGTTCTTCCTGCGCAGCGTGCGCTCGACGCTGATCATCGCGACCGCGATCCCGGTGTCGCTGCTCGGCGCGGTGGCGGTGATCTACTTCTTCGGCTACACCTTCAACTCCGTGACGATGCTCGCGCTCCTGCTGCTGATCGGCGTCGTCGTCGACGACTCGATCGTGGTGCTCGAGAACATCTTCCGCCACCGCGAGCACCTCGATCCCGACCCGATCTCGGCGGCGATGAACGGCAGCCGCGAGGTCACCTTCGCCGTGCTCGCCGCGACGCTCTCGCTCGTGTCGATCTTCGCGCCGGTGATCTTCATCGGCGGGGTGATCGGCCAGTTCTTCAAGTCGTTCGCGGTCGTCGTCACCTTCGGCGTGCTGGTGTCGTGGTTCGTCTCGCTCACGCTGACGCCGATGCTGTGCTCGCGCTTCCTGCGCGTGCACAAGCACGAGGGCCGGATTCACCGATTCCTCGACCGGTTCTTCGACGGCCTCGACCGCCTGTACAAGCGGCTGCTGCACGGCGCGCTCGCGCACCGCTGGAAGGTGGTGCTCGTCTCGCTCCTCGTGCTGCCGGTGGCGATCGTGTACTTCTACTCGAACATCGGCAAGGAACTCGCGCCGGCGCAGGACGAGGGCAGATTCCTGATCACGATGCGCACGCCGCTCGGCTCGTCGATCCACTACACCGAGACCCGCCTGCGCCAGGTCGAGGAGATCGTGAAGCAGTTCCCGGAGGTGGTGACCGAGTGGGGCATCATCGGGCTCGGCTCGGCGCAGCAGGTGAACCAGGCGACGCTGGTGATCCGCATGCTGCCGAAGGACGAGCGCCGCGCGAAGGGGATGCGCTCGCAGCAGCAGGTGCTCGCGACGATCCGGCGCGAGATCTCCCAGGTGCCGGGGGCGCGCGTGTTCGCGCGCGGCTTCGGCGTCTTCCAGGGCCAGCGGACCGAGCCGCTGCAGTTCGTCGTGACCGGGCCGAACCTGCCGGAGATGGGCCGCCAGGCGACCGAGCTGCAGCGCGCGCTGCAGCTGAACCCCGCGATCGGCCGCATGGACACCGATCTCCAGCTCGACCTGCCGCAGCTCGTGCTCGCGCCCGACCGGACCCGCTCGCAGGCGTTCGGGCTGAGCGCGAACGACGTCGCCTCCGCGCTCAACATGCTGACCGGCGGCATCGACATCGCGAAGTACAACGACGAGCCGGGCGACGGCCAGCGCTACGACATCCGGGTGAAGGCGAAGGACGGCGAGTTCCTGCAGCAGGCCGATCTCTCCAAGATCTACCTCCGCAACCGGCAGGGGCAGCTGATCCGCCTCGACAGCGTGGCGAAGTTCCAGGAGGTCCTCGGGCCGGCGATCATCGGGCGCTTCGACCTCGAGTACGCCGCGACCTTCTACAACATTCCCTCGGTGTCGCTCGGCGACGCGGTGGAGATCGTGCGCGCCGCCGGCGAGAAGCTCCCGCCCGGCTATCGCGTCCAGTTCATCGGCGAGGCCGAGGAGCTCGGCAAGACCCAGCGCTACGTGCTGTTCGCGTTCGTCGTGGGCTCGGTGCTGCTCTTCATGGTGCTCGCGAGCCAGTTCAACTCGTTCGTGCAGCCGCTGATCATCATGCTCGCCGTGCCGCTCGCGATCGTCGGCGGGCTCGCGTCGCTGTGGCTCGCGGTCCCGGTCGCCGAACTCGCGCGGTGGTTCGGCGCGGAGATCCAGCCGCTCACCCTCAACATCTATTCGATGATCGGCCTGGTGCTGCTGATCGGCCTGGTGGCGAAGAACTCGATCCTGCTCGTCGACCTCACCAACCAGCGGCGCGTGCAGGGGCTCGGCGTCGACGACGCGCTGCGCGACGCCTGCCCGATCCGGATGCGGCCGGTGCTGATGACCTCCGCGACGATCATCCTCGCGCTGGCGCCCGCGGCGCTCGGCCTGGGCGCCGGCTCCGAAACGAACCAGCCGCTCGCGGTGGCGGTGATCGGGGGCATGATCACCTCGACCCTGCTGACGCTCGTCATCGTGCCGGCGGCCTACTCGCTGGTGGAGACCCGCGAGCTCGTGCGGCCCGTGGCTCGGCTCCTGCCGGCACGCCTCAGGCCGCGCGCGCAGTAGGCGGCGCGAAGCGAGCCGGCTCCGGCCCCTCTCCGTCAGCCGCCCGGGCTGACGTCCGGCTGCGGCCGGGCGACCGGCCCGCGCGCCGGCTTCGCCCTGGGCCGCCGGTCCTTCCCCTTCGCCCACACCCGGTAGCCGAGCAGCACCGCGAGGATCGCGGCGTAGATCGCCGGCTCGGTGACGTCGCGCTTCACCATCCACCAGAAATGCAGCACGCCGAGCGGCGCGATCACGTAGACGAGGCGGTGGAGCGAGAGCCAGCGCTTCGCCCCGAGCCGCTGGACCATCCGGTTGGTCGAGGTGATCGCGAGCGGCGTCATCAGCACGAGCGCGGTGAAGCCGACGGTGATGAACGGCCGCTTCACGATGTCCTTGAGAATCTCGGCGACGTCGAACACGTGGTCGAACGCGACGTAGCTCGAGACGTGCACCACGCCGTAGAAGAACGCGAACAGGCCGAGCATCCGCCGGAACGCGGCGAGCGAGTGCCAGCCGAAGAGCTTGCGCAGCGGCGTCACCGCGAGCGTGGCGAGCAGGAACCGCAGGGTCCAGTCGCCGGTCGCGCGGGTGATGTACTCGGCCGGGTTCGCGCCGAGCCATTCGGGGAAGACGAGCGCGCCCGCCGCGAGCCGCCCGACCGGGACGAGCGCCGCGACGAAGAGGAGCGCTTTCAGCGCGCGAACGGCCTGCGGCGACACCGGTTCAATAGAGCTTCTTCAGATCCATCCCGGCGTAGAGGCCGGCCACCTGGTCGCCGTAGCCGTTGAAGAGCACCGTCGGGCGGTTGGCGAAGAAATCGGGGATGCGGCGCTCCTTCTTCTGCGTCCAGCGCGGATGGTCGACGTCGGGGTTCACGTTGGAGTAGAAGCCGTACTCCTGCGGGTTCGCCCGCTCCCACGCGATCTTCGGCTGCTTCTCGACGAAGCGGATGCGCACGATCGACTTGCCCGACTTGAAGCCGTACTTCCACGGCACGACGAGGCGGACCGGCGCGCCGTTCTGGTTCGGCAGCACCTCGCCGTACAGCCCCACCGCCATGATCGTCAGCGGGTGCATCGCCTCGTCGATGCGCAGCCCCTCGAGATAGGGCCAGTCGAGCACCGGCAGCTTCGCGCCGATCATCGTCTCCGGCTGGTAGGCGGTCACGAACTCGACGAACTTCGCCTTGGCGGTGGGCTCCACGAGTTTCGCGATGCGGTTGAACTCGAAGCCGATCCACGGGACGACCATCGACCACGCCTCGACGCAGCGCAGGCGATAGACGCGCTCCTCGAGCGGGAATTTCAGCAGCTCCTCGATCCCGAAGCTGCGCGGCTTCGCGACTTCGCCCTCGACCACCACGTTCCACGGCCGGACCTTGAGCGCCTTCGCGTAGCGCGCCGGCTCCTCCTTCTCGGTGCCGAACTCGTAGTAGTTGTTGTAGGTGGTGACGTGCTTGTAGTCGGTCGGCTTCTCGGTCGTGCTGAACGCGCTCTTCGCGACGCCGTCGAGCTTCTGCAGCCCGAGCGTCTTCGGCGCCTGGGCCTGCGCGCCGGGGGCGAGCAGCCCGGTCGCACCGAGGATCGAGCCGGCCGCCGCGAGCTGCATGAACTCGCGCCGCCGCGCGTAGATCCCGGGCGGCGTGATCTCGGACGGGCGGACGTCGCCGGGGCGCTTGATGAGCATGGTCAGTCCTCGAAAGCCTCGATGAAGTCGGGAATACGAGTCGCCGTCGCCGGCGGATTCCTTACGGTCTGGCGCTCTGGCGCCCCGCTACTAGCGTGTGAGTACCCACTCCACAAGCAGTTTGGCGTCCGGGTCGGTGAGGTCCGGGTTGGGCGGCATCGGCACCTGGCCCCAGGCCCCCTGGCCGCCCTCCTTCAGCTTTTTCGCCAGCACCGCCGGCGCGGCGGCATCGGCCTTGTAGCGCGCGGCGACGTCGCGAAACGCCGGCCCGATCACCTGCTTCTCGAGCGAATGGCAGCCCAGACAGGCGTTCCGATTGAGGAGCTGGGTGACCGGGTCCGCCTGCGCCTGCGCGGCGGCCGCCTGCGCCGAGGCGGCCTGCGCCTCGGCCGACGGTCCCTCGCGGTTGTAGTAGGTCGCCAGGTAGTCGGTGATGATCCGGATCTCGTCCGGGGTGAGCGGGGCGCCGCGCTTCACCATCCGCTGCATCGTGTCCTCCCACTCCGCGCGCGACTGGCGCACGCGGACCACGTGCTCCATCTCGTGGCAGACCACGCACTTCGCCTGCGTGAGGTCGGCGCCCGGGCCCGGAACGAGCTCCACCTGGGCCGCGGCGAGCGCTGCGAGCGCGGCGAGGACCGCGCTCGCAGCGGCGGTCGCGCTACGCCTTGTCAACGACGATTCCCACCCGGTGGATCGAGTTCCAGAAGTACCCGAGCGGGTTCCACGTCGCGGAGACCGGCTGGGTGTTGCCTTTCTCGTCGGTCGCGCGCGCGAGGATGACGAGCTCGCCCGGCTGCGTGAGCGGCACCTCGAGCCGGAAGCGCCGCCAGGCGTACTTGTCGCCGCTCGGCGCGAGGTTCGCCGGCTGCCAGGCGCCGCCGCCGACCGACAGGTCGACGCGTTCGATGCCGTGATCGCCCGCCCAAGCCGATCCGCGCACGACGAGCAGCCCACCGGCCCGGTAACGATCACCGGGGCCGGGGAGCGTGATCATCGATTTCACCGGCCACGCTTCCGTGATCGGCGAACCGGGGGGCAGTCTCGACCCCGGCGGCACCGGCGGCTGCGGAATGCGGTAGCTGCCGTCCATGTACGTGCCCTTGAACGGCGCGTCGAGCACCTCGATTCCGGACAGCCACTTGATCGACGCCGACCCGACCCAGCCGGGCACGACCATCCGCAGCGGATAGCCGTGGATCCGCGGCAGGTCGCCGCCGTTCATCCCCCAGGCGATCATCGTGTGCCGCTCCAGCGCCTTCGCGAGCGGGATGGAGCGGATCACCTTCGGCGCCGTCGGGACCGCGGGGATGTCGTCGCCCGAGAACGCGACATGGACGGCGCCCGCCTTCACGCCGGCGAGCTTCAGCACGTCGGCGAGGCTCACGCCGGTCCAGGTCGGGCAGCCCATCCCGCCCGTCGGCAACCACGGCGTGCCGCTCGGCCGCGGCTGGAAGCCGGCGCGGCCCGAGCCCGCGCACTCGACCATCGCCTGGGTCGTGAACGACCGCAGCTTCTTCAGCTCGGCGAGCGGCAGGTCGAGCGGCTTGTCGACGAGGCCGCGGACGCGCAGCACGTGGTTCGTCGCCCCGAGGTCGGGCGTGAGCAGGTTGTTGCGGATGAACATCCGGTCGGTCGGCGTCACGTCGAAGTCGTGGTACTCCGCCGGCACGCTCCAGGTGAGCGGGCGCGCGGAATGGACCGGGAAGTCCGGGATCTTCGCGGCGAGGACGGTCCCGTTCGGGATCGTGCCGGTGGGGTCGACGAGCGGCGGCGCGGCCTGCGCGAGCGCACGCTGCGCGACGCCGCTGCCCGCGGCGGCGAGCGCACTCAAGCCTGCGGCGCGGGCGAGGAACCGTCTGCGGGCGAGCGCCGGATCGGGCGCGGAAGGTCGAACGGAACCGGACGAACGGTCGGAATCGTTCATGGTCTGCTCCTCTTCGGATCGCGAGTTGTAGTTGTGGCTCGAATCGCGCGGTCGGCGGCGGCGATTCGTTCGCCGCAGCGTAGCGACGGACCGGTAGCGATGCAAGCGCGGCGATTTGCGCGCCGCGGAATCAGGGGTTTAGCTGGCGGTAGACCGCGGTCGCGATCTCGAGCAGCTCGGGCTTCGGCAGCTCGCCCGAGAGCGCGTAGCCGAGCCGGCCGTCGATCCAGTAGAACACCGCGACCTTCTCTTCCTGGCTGAAGCGGAAGGCGGTGTCGCGGCTCTCGGTCGCGAGGCGCGACACGTAGAGCGTCAGGCGCTTGCCCTTCGCGTCCTGGTACATGAACTGCGCGACCGCGCCGGCGTCGCCCGGGAGCAGGCGCCCGCCGACGAGCTCGTAGCCCTCCTTCGTCAGCACCGGCGCGCGGAGCTTCGCGCCCAGCCGCTTCGAGAGCCAGTTGACGAGATGCTCCTGCTCGGCCGCGCCGACCTCGACCGGATGGCGCACCTCGGGCGAATACACCGCGTGCGCGACGGCAGCCTGCCGCGCGAGCGACGGACGCGCCGCCGGCCGGTCCACCGCGAGCTCGTGCGCGAACCAGCCGAGCACCGCACCGGCGGCGAGCCAGCCTGCCGCCATCGCGTGGCCCGCGAAGCGCCCGCGGGCACGCACGCTGCGGAGCCGTTCCGGCACCGGCTCGCCGAGCACCGGATCGTAGAGCGCGTGCAGCGCCGCGTTCTGCTCGCGGTAGGCCGCGGCGCGCGCCGCGTTTTCCGGCAATTGCGCGAGCTCGGCCTCGACCGCGCGCCGGCGCTCGGGATCGAGCCGGTCGTCGGCGTACGCCTGGAGGTCGTCTTCGGGGAGCTTCACTTGCGCTCGTCCTCGCGCGGCGTCACTTGACGACCTTCAGGCCGGGCAGGGCGCTCGCCCCGGCGAGCGTCGCCCGCAGCCGCTCGCGGCCGCGGAAGAGGCGCGACATCACCGTGCCGATCGGGATGCCGAGCGCCTCGCTCGCTTCGGCGTACGTGAGCTGCTCGAGCCCGACGAGCAGCACGACCGCGCGCTGCTCGGGCGGCAGCGCCGCGAGCGCGGTCTGCAGGTCGCGGATCTCGAGCTGCGCGCCGTCGGCCGCCGCGACCGCCGGCAGAGCGTCCTCGTCGAGCGCCTCCTCGGGATGCGCGCGCCGGCTGCGGAGCTGGTTGACGAATACGTTGTGCATGATTGCAAACAGCCACGCGCGCAGATCGCTTCCCGGGCGCCACAGGTGGCGCTTGTTGATCGCGCGCTCGATCGTGTCCTGGACGAGATCGTCCGCCGCGTACGCGTCGCCCATCAACGCGCGCGCATAGCGGCGCAGCCGCGGGATGTGCTCGGCGATCCGCTCGGGATTCAAGTCGGCCCCGCGCTTCCCGGCGCCGCGTTTCCGCCGCGCGCTTCGCGACCCGCGTACCGTCCCTGCGTCACGGGCGTGCCACCCGCCAGAGGTTGTCGAACGCCTCGCCCGTCTGATCGCCGGGCTTGCGGTCGTCGCTCCGGACGTAGAGCGGCCGGCCCTTGTACGCCCACTGCCGACGACCGTCCGCGCGGACGACGATCGTGTAGTCGCCCACCGCCCGCGCGCCCGCCGCCGCCTCGAGCGGCGGCCAGCTCGCCGCGCACTGCGCGGTGCAGACGCTCGACCCGCGCGGATCGCGATCGAACGTGTAGAGCGTCATCCCGCTCGTGTCCACGAGCGCAGTGCCCTCGCGGTGCACCGGCACGTGCGACAGCGCGATCAGCTCGCATCCGGAAACGAGGCCCGCCGCCGCCACGACCGCTCCGAGCACCATCGCAGCGCGCGCTCTCGATCGCGTGAACGGCGCGGGGGGTGTCCTTATTCCCGGCGCGGGGGGTGGTGCAGCGGCGCGAGTCGATGGCACCGCCGCCTCGTGGGGGACGGGTGCGCGCCCTAGCGCAGGCCGGCGATGAAGTCCGCGACCGCCTTGATCTCGGCGTCGGAGAGCCGCGCGGCGGTCATCCGCATCATCCGGTTCGGATCGTTCGCGCGCTCGCCCACGCGAAACGCCTTGAGCTGGGCTTCGATGTACTCGCGGTACTGTCCGCCGAGCAGCGGGTACTGCGCCGGCAGGCCGGTGCCGGTCGGACCGTGGCAGCCGGCACAGGCCGGCACGCCCTTTTCCGCGATGCCGCCGCGATAGATCCGCTGCCCGAGCTCGATCGACTTCTTGTCCCGCGCGACGTCGGGAACGAGCTTCTGGCCGGCGTAGAACGCGGCGACGTTCCGCATGTCGTCCGGCGAAAGCGCCGCGGCGAACGCGGCCATGATCGCATTCGGCCGCTCGGCGGGCTTGTTGTCCTTTCCCGGCCGGAAGTTCATGAGCTGCTTGGCGAGATACTCGGGAATCTGGCCGGCGAGCTTCGGGTTGGCCGGACCGATGCTGTTGCCGTCCGGGCCGTGGCAGGCGGCGCAGACCTCGCCCGCGATCTTCTGTCCCTTCGCGACGTCGGCCTTGGCCGGCGGATCGGCGGCGAGCGCAGCGCCGGCGGCGAGGAGGCCGGCGGCAGCGGTTGCGGCAAGCGCTGCGGCAAAGGCTGCGGGACACGCTGCGGCGGAAGACGCCGTTCGATTCATCGAGTTCCCTCTCGGTGCCGTGGATGCGGCCGGTTCCGGCGCGAGCGAGTCGCGGCGGAAAGCGCGCGCAAAAAAGGTTGCTATTCTATCCTCTCCACTCGCGCCGTTGCGACGGGATGTCCTTGTTTCAGAACGCAAGCTACGTCGCCTCCGCGCACCACCTGCGGGAGCTGCCGCCGCCCGATGCGCCCGAGATCGCGTTCGCCGGCCGCTCGAACGCAGGCAAGTCGAGCGCGATCAACGCATTGGCGAACCGCACGCGCCTTGCGTTCGTCAGCAAGACGCCCGGCCGCACGCAGACGATCAATCTCTTCCGGCTCGCCGGCGGCGGGCTCCTGGCCGATCTGCCCGGCTACGGCTACGCGAAGGTACCCGAGACGCTGCGCCGCCACTGGGAGGAGACGCTGAGCAGCTACCTCCAGTCGCGGGCGAGCCTCTGCGGCCTGGCGCTCGTGATGGACGCCCGCCATCCGCTGACCGAGCGCGACGAGCGGATGCTCGGCTGGTTCCGGCCGACCGGGCTGCCGGTGCACGTCCTCCTCACGAAGGCGGACAAGCTCACGCGGACGGCAGCGGCGGCGACGCTCGCGCGGGTGCGCGCGCACCTGCGGAGCTTCGGGCCGCGCCATACTGCGCAGCTCTTCTCGAGCGTCGATCGGACCGGCCTCGAAGAGGCAGAGACGGTGTTCGCCGGCTGGCTGGGGATCACGCCCGGCGAGGCCAATAAAAAAGCCCCGGGCTAAAGGGGAAAGCCGGGGGCTAAATGCCTTATTGGTTAAGGCACCCGCTCAGGGAGGAGAAGCGGGAGACGATCGAAACCGTCTACCCTTGAGAGTCGGGCGGTGCGGAAAAGGTTCCCGGCGCGAGGAGCCGGCCGGGCGCAGCGGTTCAGCGCGTTGATTCGACTGTGGAAATCGATTCGGGAGCGGAGCGATGAAGATCTACGGCAGTTTTCCGGGCGTGCGCATGCGCCGCATGCGCCACGACGATTTCTCCCGCCGCATGATGCGTGAGTCGGTACTTACTACGAACGACCTCCTCTGGCCGGTATTCGTGATCGACGGGAAGGCCGGAACGCAGGCCGTGCCGTCGATGCCGGGAGTGTTCCGGTACACCCTCGACCGGCTGCTCCCGGTCGCGGAGGAGGCGCTCGAGCTGCGCATCCCGGCGCTCGCGCTGTTTCCCGCGATCGAGCCCGCGCTCAAGACGCCGGACGGTAAAGAGGCCACCAATCCGAACGGCCTCGTGCCGCGCGTCGTCGCCGAACTGAAGAAGCGCTTTCCCGAGCTCGGGATCATGACCGACGTCGCGCTGGATCCCTATACCTCGCACGGGCAGGACGGCGTGATCGACGAGACCGGGTACATCCTGAACGACGAGACCGTTGCGATCCTGCAGCAGCAGGCGCTCACGCAGGCCGAGGCGGGCGTCGACATCGTCGCGCCGTCGGACATGATGGACGGGCGGATCGGCGCGATCCGTGCGGCGCTCGACGCGCGCAAGCTCATCCACACGCGGATCATGGCCTACTCGGCGAAGTACGCCTCCGGCTTCTACGGCCCGTTCCGCGACGCCGTCGGCTCGGCGGCGGCGCTCGGCAAGGGGAACAAGCTCGTCTACCAGATGGATCCGGCGAACTCGGACGAGGCGCTGTGGGAGGTCGGGCTCGACCTCCAGGAAGGCGCCGACATGGTGATGGTGAAGCCGGGGATGCCCTACCTCGACATCGTCCGCCGGGTGAAGGACGAGTTCAAGGCGCCGACCTTCGTCTACCAGGTGAGCGGCGAGTACGCGATGCTGAAGGCGGCGTTCGCGAACGGCTGGCTCGACGAGGCGAAGTGCGTGCTGGAGGCGCTCGTCGCGTTCAAGCGCGCCGGCGCCGACGGGATCCTCACCTACTTCGCGCGCGACGCCGCGAAGCTGCTGAAGGCGGGGTAGCGGCCGCACCGCGCGTCCGCCGCGCGGCTCCGGCGCCGGCGGTGCCGCGGCGCCGGCCGCACCGCGGTGCGGCGGCGACGATCAGGGCCGGCCGGCTCCGCCCCCGTCCGCGCCCTCCAGCCGCGCCTCGCGGATCACCTGGTCGAGCGCATTGCCCCTGCGGTCGACGGCGTAGATCCGCGCCGGCAGCAGGTTGCGGTCCCGGTCGAGCCACACCTCGATTGCGGTGCCGCCGTCCTCCTCGCGCCGGAAGCGCAGGCTTCGCACGCTGCCGAGGGGCGTCGCGATCGTCTCGTCGCCTGCCAGCCGCACCACGTGGCGCGCGAGCTTGCGGCTGGTGACCACGTGCACGCTCGCGGCGGCCGGGACCGGCTGCACGAAGTACATCTGGAACATCAGCGAGAGCGGATCCTGCGTGCCGGCGGGAAGGTCGATGGTGCGCGCCTCGGTCTTCCACGCGAGCGCGAGCTTGCGCCCGGCCCAGTCGAACTGCGCCGTCTCCGGGCGATCGCCGCGCCCGCGGTCGAGCGTGTAGCGCTCCGGCACGAGCCCGCCGGCGCCGAGCTGCCCGCTCGAGCGCTGCACGAACTTGCCGTCGAAGAAGAGCGACACGAGGCCCGCGGCCTCGGCGACCGCCGCCACCTCGTAGCGGTCGCCGGCCAGGGTCCACGTGTAGGTCATCTCGCCGACGCGCGTTGCCTCGTTGCCCGAATTCACGGCGGCGTAGTAGACGTCGTAGACGAGCCGCGCCGCCTTGAGCGGATACTCGCTCGGCGGCGGCGCATCGGCGAGCGGCGCCGCGGTGACCGGCGCATCGGCAACCGCTGTTGCGGGAACCGCCTCCACCCCCGGCTGTGCCGGGGACTCGGTGCCGGCGCCCGCCGATTCGGTCTGCGGCGCGGCCGCCGGAACGCCGTCGGGCGAGGGTGCCTCCAAGAGCGCCGCCGTCGCGAGCGGCGGCGGGCCCGCCGCGCGGTTCGGCCGCTCGGCTGCCCTCTTCACCGGTCGCGCCGCCGGCACGGGCACGATCTCGACCGGCGCGGCGGGCGACATCGTCACCACGAGCGGCGCGGGCGCCTCGTACCGCCAATCGGGCCCGAGGGTCGGCGTCCCGGCGAGCAGCGCGAGGTGGAGCGCGATCGACAGCCCCACGGCGACGGAAAGTGCCCGGTTTGCGGATTGCACGCGCGCCATGACGCGACCTTACTCTCAGCCGAGGACGAGCGCGACCCCGTGCGCGACGTCCGCCCCGACCGCCACCGATCCGTCCGGCATGCGCCTGGGCTCGAGCCCGCCCGCGCGCAGCGCCCGCTCGGCGGCATCGCGGTCGGCGACCCGCACGAAGAGCGCCGCGAAGAGCGGGACCGGCCGGGCGCTGATCCACAAGTCGGGGAGCCGCCGCGCGAGCGCCTGCGCGGTAACGAGGGCGATCGGCGTGTCGCCGGTCTCCACGAGCAGGCCCTCGGCGATCGTCTTCGCTTTCGCGTCGAACAGCCGCGCGTACGCGTTCGCCGTGCGGGCGACGTCGTCGCAGACGATCGCCACCGCGGCGAGGCCGGTCGCGCCGTTCGCGTGGCGCTGGTACTCGGGACGCCAGACCAGCTCGCGGGTCAGGTGCTCGCAGACGAAGAGTCGCCCGCCCGGCGTCGAGCCGGGCTTGAGCTGGACGACGCGGAAACGCGCATCGCGCCTGCCTTCGGGCAGCTCGACCGGGCGCGAGAACTCGACCGGATCGGCGGGCTGGAAGCCCGCCCACAGCGCCTCGGTGTAGGCGCCTTTCGCGTCCGCGGATTTCAGCGCGATCCCGGCGAGGCCGTCGCCGGCGCGCGCGAACTCGGTGTAATACTGCCGCGACGGGTGCGGCGCGCCCTCGGGGCTCACCAGCAGCTCGACGTAGTCGTGCCCGAACATCACGCAGTGGTTCTGCGAGCCGAGCGTGTGATGGCCGCGCGGCGAGACGGTGAAGCCCAGGCGCGCGAACGTGTCGCGCGCCGCGTCGAGGTCGCGCACGACGAGCACGACGTGATCGATGCCGGTGAGGTGCCTGCGCATGAGGCGCGATGTTATCATCGCGCGCATGCCGCTCCTCGAGCCGATCCGCGCGCTGCACGGCGAGATGACCGCGTGGCGGCGCGACATCCACGCCCATCCCGAGACCGCGTTCGAGGAGCATCGCACCGCGCAGGTCGTCGCCGGTCTTCTTACCGCGTTCGGCCTCGAAGTGCACCGCGGGCTCGCGCAGACGGGCGTCGTCGGCACGCTCCGCGCCGGCAGCGGAAAGCGCGCGATCGGCCTGCGCGCCGACCTCGACGCGCTCCACATCCGCGAGCAGAACACCTTCGCGCACCGGTCGAACTACGAGGGCAAGATGCACGCGTGCGGCCACGACGGCCACACCACGATGCTGCTCGGGGCGGCGAAGTATCTCGCGTCGACGCGCAGGTTCGACGGCACGGTCCATTTCATCTTCCAGCCGGCCGAAGAGAACGAGGGCGGCGGCCGCGAGATGGTGGCGGAGGGACTGTTCGAGAAGTTCCCGTGCGACGCGGTGTACGGCATGCACAACTGGCCGGGCATGCCGGTGGGGCAGTTCGGCGCGGTGGCCGGCCCGGTAATGGCGTCGTTCGACGTCTTCGAGATCGCGATCGCCGGGCGCGGCGCGCACGGCGCCATGCCGCACACCGGCATCGACCCGGTCGTCGCGGGCGCGGCGCTGGTGCAGGCGCTGCAGACCATTCCGAGCCGCACCGTGAACCCGGTCGATGCGGCGGTGGTGAGCGTGACGCAGTTCCACGCGGGCGACACGTGGAACGTCATCCCGGCGGAGGCGAACCTGCGCGGCACGACGCGCGCGTTCCGCCCGGACGTGCAGGATGCGATCGAAGCGGGAATCCGCCGCATCGTCGCCGGGATCGATGCGACGTACGGCACGACGAGTACGGTGCGATACGAGCGGCGCTACCCGCCGACCATCAACGCCGAGCGCGAGACGGCGATCGCCGGAGCGGTGATCGCCAAGGTGGTCGGCGAGCAGAACCTGCAGACCGACCTCCAGCCGACGATGGGCGCCGAGGACTTCGCGTTCATGCTGCAGGCGAAGCCGGGCTGCTACGTCTTCATCGGCAACGGGCCGGGCGAGGGCGGGTGCATCCTCCACAACCCGCGCTACGACTTCAACGACGAGATCCTGCCGATCGGCGCGAGCTACTGGGCCACTCTGGCGGAGCACGTTCTCGGCTCGCGCTGACTCGCGCGCGGGAATCGGCTGGCTTTCGCGCGCGACAACGGAATCATCGGCGGTTCCCTCCCGGACGGACGTGGAGGAAGCAGCACCCCTCCTCGCCCGGGCGCCACGTGTCGGCGTGGAACGCGAAGCCGGCGGCCTCGAACGTGCCGTTGTCGACGACGCC
>Ga0187893_10004030_pt1 | contig 28663 bp, 34 predicted proteins | sample MA1701074metaG_FD_139574 | JGI IMG/M metagenome (GOLD analysis project Ga0187893, IMG submission 139574) | White microbial mat communities from a basaltic lava cave in the Kipuka Kanohina Cave System on the Island of Hawaii, USA - MA170107-4 metaG ...
CCTCGAGCCCGTGCTCGAGGAGCCCGGCGCGTCCGAGTTGTTCTTCATCTTCCGGGACGCGACGGCGCCGGGCGAGACCTATGGCGCCGGCCGTTTCCTCTACGCGGAGATGCCGAAGGACGGCACACTCGTCCTCGACTTCAACAAGGCCTACAGCCCGCCCTGCGCCTTCACGCCCTACGCCACCTGCCCGCTGCCGCCCAAGCAGAACCGGCTGAGCGTGCGCATCGAAGCCGGCGAGCTGGATCCGAAGCTCCTGCACTGACCGCCGCCGGCGCGGCGACGAGAGCCGGCGCCGCGAGTTTGACGAAAAAGCACAGAACCTTCGGCCGGAACCGCGCGTCTAACGCGTTGAAACCAGAAGTGTTGGCGGAGTCGCCGGATGACTGGGACGAACCGGCCTTCCGCGGGGACAAACGGGAGATCCTGGATGCAGAACCTCAAGCACCTCGTCGCCGAGTACGAACGCCAGCTCATCGAGTCCGCCTTGAGCGCCCATGCCGGTAACCAGCGCCGCGCCGCCGCGGCCCTGGGCGTGTTGCCCACCACGCTTCACGAGAAGATGAAGCGGCTGGGCCTGTCCCGGCGTGAGGCCGGGTCAGGATTCGACGGGCCGCACCTCGAGGCGCACTGACCGCCTCCCCGGAGTCGGACCGACGCGGCTCTGTGCTAACTTGGCCGCGAGCCCGACGTGTCCCAGCGCCCCCCTTCACGCCGCGACAGCAGACGGACCGAGATCCTGAAGAGCGCGGCGGCGGCCTTCCGGCGCCGCGGTTATCACGGAGCCAGCGTCGAGGAGATCGCCGACTCGCTCCGCATGACCAAGGGCAGCCTCTACTACTATTTCAGGAGCAAGGAGGAGCTGCTCTTCTTCTGCCACGACTGGAGCCTGGACCTGCTCCTCGCTGCCCTGCGTGACGCACAGGCCCGGGAGGCGCGCCCCGACACGCGGCTGCGGGGCCTGATCGTCGCCTTCGTCCACATGATCCTCGACGAGCTACACGGCACCGCCTTGACCTTGGACCCCCAGGCCCTGTCGCCGCCCCTGCTCGAGAGGGTGATCGCCAAGCGCGACGCCTTCGACCAGGGCCTGCGCGGCATCCTGCAGGACGGGATCAGCGAGGGCCTCTTCGCCGCCGGCGACCCCAAGCTGCTCTCCTTCGCGATCCTGGGCGCCGTCAACTGGATCCCGCGCTGGTTCGACCCGCGCGGGCCGGCGACGTCCCAGGAGATCGCGGAGCAGTTCGCCGACTACCTCGTGAACGGCCTGCGCCCCAGCGCCAGCTAACGCTCCGCGGCCAGGCGGCCGTCCCGAGCCTCTGCTCCGGAAACGAGCACGAGGCGCATCGTTCCCGCATTGCCGATGTCGTCGAAGGCCAGCCGCAGCTCCACCGCGTCGCCGTAGAAACGCAGCCGCGTCGGATCCTCGTCGTCGGCCCGCCACACGGCCCGGCGTCGTCCATCACGCGTGAGTGCGTGCAGGGTGGCCGAGACGAGCACCGTCGCGTCGCGTCCCTCGTCGGGATCCGCGCCCAGGGCCGTCGCCCCCAGCTCGAGCCGGCGCTCCGCTCCCGTGCGCAGGTCGTCCGGGCCCTCTTGCGCGCCCGTGCTGCGGTCGTCGTCGGCGTCGATGTAGAGGACGGCCTTCAGGCGCCCGGAAACCGGCGTGCCGTCAGCAAGGCGCAGCACCCCTTGCACCGGGCGGTCGAAGCTGAGGCGCAGCACCAGGTGGTCGCCGTCGCGGGCCGCGTGCAGCTCCAGGACCTGGGCGGCGGCGCCGTCTCCCGGCGAACCCTCGAAGGCCACCAGCGCGGGCCGGGCGCCCCAGTAGACGAAGGGACGGCTCGCGGACAAGAGCCCGAGCAGGAGCAGCGCGAGCATGACGCGCGAGGGTACCACGCGGGCAGCGCGTGGTATCCTCCGCCGCCGTGCGCGCCACCGACGCCCACATCCACGTGCAGCCGTGGTGGGAGCTGAAGCCCGAGGTGCTCGACACCATGACCCGGGGGCGCGACGACCTCGACGCGTTGCACCGGATCATGAAGTCGCCGGAGCATCTGCTGCGGCGCCTCGACGACGACGGCATCGAGCGCGCCGTACTCGTCAACTACCCGAGTCCGGATCTGATGGGCTTCAGCGATCGCGTCAACGAGTACGTGGCCGAGTACTGTCGTGCCGCTCCCGATCGCCTGATCCCCATGGGCGGCGTCCACCCCCGTTTCAGCGAGGACGCCGGCGCCGAGGTCCGGCGCGCTGCGGAGCTGGGCGTGCGCGGCTTGAAGCTGCATCCGCCCCACATGGCGGTCGAGCCCAACGCCTACCTCCACGGCCTGGAGGCGCTGCGGGCGATCTACACGGAGGCCCAGCGCCTGCGCCTGCCGGTGATGATCCACACGGGCACTTCGGTGTTCCCCGGCGCGCGCAGCCGGGCCGGCGAGGCGATCCTGGTGGACGACGTGGCCGTGGATTTCCCCGAGCTGACGATCATCCTCGCCCACGGCGGGCGCCCGCTGTGGATGGACCAGGCCTTCTTCCTGGTGCGTCGTTTTCCCAACGTGTACATGGACGTGTCCAGCGTGCCGCCCCGGGCGATTCCGCGTTATTTCCCGCGCCTGGCCGAGATCGCCGACAAGGTCCTCTACGGCAGCGACTGGCCCTCGCCCGGCGTGCGCAGCATGGCGCTCAACCTCGAGGGCTTCCTGGCGCTGGAGCTGCCCGACGAGGCCAAGCGCAAGATCGTCCAGGACAACGCCCGCAAACTCTGGCCCTAGGGCCTGGGGTCCCTCAGGCGCCGCCGGAGCTGATCTCGCGCACGCATTCCTCGGCCAGGCTGGCCGCCCGCTGCGCGCCCACGAAGGCGACCAGGCCGCGCCTGAGCAGCTCCTGGAACTCGCTCAATTGCTGGGGCGAGGCGCCGGCGCCGATCCCATGTTTCGCGCACAGGTGGCGCGCCACGGCGTCGGCCGAATGGGCGCCGAGATGCGGCGAGAGTTTAGTCGCAATACGTTCCGCGACACTCAAGCTCGAAACCTCACCTGGGCTGCAATTCTCGCACGAGAGGCTCGCGCCGCAACCCGGCCTGGTGTCCCCCCATCACGGGCCGATCAGGCCGGCGACGGCACCCGCGGGGTCCTGGATCACGCAGAAGCGCTGCTCCCCCATCGAGCGCGGACCGTTGATGACCCGTCCGCCGCGGAGCTCGCACTCGCGGATGGCGCGATCGAGGTCGGAGACGCTGATGTACACCAGCCACTGGGCCGGAAGGCCGGCGTTGGTGCCGCGGGCGTGGCAGATGCCCGCGGCGGGGCCGCCGGAGTCGCGAGGGATCATGTTGAAGTCGGCGTATGCCCCCATCGGCACGGGCTCGAAACGCCAGTCCGCGACCGCCGCGTAGAAGTCCCGCAGCTGCTCCGCGTCCTTCACGGTCAGGTCGGTCCACACGATCCGGCCCAACTGGCTCTCGGTCATCGCCGCCCCCTCACGGTCCGAGGACCCCGAGATAGGGCCGCCAGGGCCCCACCGCCTCCGCGTGGCGTCTCGCCATCACCCGCGCGATCTGTCCCAGGTGATTCAGGTCGTGGACGACCCAGGTGGCGACCAGTTGCCGGAGCGTCACGTGCCCCAGCGCTGGATGTTGCCCGGGGAGCGCCAGCTCGGCGTCGCCGAGCGTGAACCCGCGCAGCAACTCCAGGTTCGCCGCGCGCTTGCGGGCCATCTCCTCCAGGATCTCGCCGAGCGGCTTGCCCCGCAGCCTGTCCCGGAAGCCGAAGCGGTCGAAGGGCTCGAAGGGTTGGCTGTCGCGTGTGGCCAGGATCAAGCGTATCCGGGGGATCCAGTCGGTGTCCTCGCCGTGGATCAGGTGGCCGACCACGTCCCGCGGGCTGAAGCTGTCGGGCCCCTCCCGGGTCTCGGTCCAGGCCTCGGGCAAGCCATCGAGCCAGGCGCGAAGCGTCTGTGGCGTGCGCTCGAGAACGGCGACCGCCTCCGCGACGAAGGGATGCATGGCGTCTGCGGCCATTCTAGCCCGGCTGGCCCAGCAGATCGTGTTATCTTCACGGGCTCCCGGAGGACGCCTGAGGGTGCAGAAGCTGGCGGTGGTCGGGTCGGGCCTGATGGGCTGCGGCATCGCCTACGCTGCAGCCGTGGCCGGCTTCGAGACCAGCCTTCACGACGTGTCGGGGGAGGCCCTGGAGCGGGCGCTGGCCCGGATTCAGGAGGATCTTCGCGAAGGGGTCGCGCGGGGCAAGCTCCAGGCCGGCGACGCCGCCCTGGCCTTGAAACGCGTGCAGCCGACCCGAGAGCTGGACGCCGGCGCGGACTTCGTGATCGAGGCCGTCCCCGAAGACATGGGCCTGAAGCTGCGGCTGTTCGCGCGCCTCGACGCGATCTGCCGTCCCGACGTGGTGCTGGCCACGAACACCTCGGGGCTGTCGATCACCGAGATCGCCGCCGCGACCAGCCGGCCGGCGCGCGTGGCCGGCATGCACTTCTTCAACCCGGTGCCCAAGATGAAGCTGGTGGAGATCGTACGCGGCCTCGACACCGGCGAGGAGGCGATCGAGGCGGTGGACGCCGTCGCGCGCCGCATGGGCAAGCAGACCGTGGTGGTGCGCGAGTCACCGGGCTTCATCACCTCGCGTATCAACGCCATGATCGGCAACGAGGCCTTCTACATGCTGGAGTCGGGCGTCGCCTCGGCCCGGGACATCGACAAGGCCCTGAAGCTGGGCCTCAACCACCCGACGGGCCCTTCGAGCTGGTGGACCTGGTGGGCCTCGACACCCGGCTGTCGGTGCTGGAGTTCCTGCACCGCAGCCTGGGCGAGAAGTACCGCCCCTGCCCGCTGCTCGTGCAATACGTCAAAGGCGGCCGCCTGGGGCGCAAGGCCGGGCGCGGCGTCTACGAGTACCCGGCGCCATAACGTGGGCTACACGAACCTGCGGCTGGCTCGCGACGGCCCGCTGGCGACGCTCAGCGTCGACCGGCCGAAGGTACACAACGCCCTCGACACCGAAACGGTGCGCGAGTTCCACGCGGCCCTCGACGAGGTCCGAGGCTGGGGTTCGAGGGTGCTGATCGTGACCGGCGCCGGCGACAAGGCCTTCGTCTCCGGCGCCGACATCCGCGCCATCCGCGAGCGGCGCCGCGAGGACGCCCTGGCCAGCATCAACTCGCGCCTGTTTGCGGCCGTCGAGGCCCAGGACGCGGTGACGATCGCAGCCGTGAACGGGGTCGCCCTCGGCGGGGGCTGCGAGCTGGCGCTGGCCTGCGACCTGAGGATCGCGGCGGAATCCGCCTCGTTCGGCCAACCCGAGCCCGCCATCGGCATCATCCCCGGCGCGGGGGCCACCCAGCGGCTGCCACGCATCGTGGGCCTGGGACGAGCGAAGGAGCTGGTCCTGACCGGGGCGCGCTGGGACGCGCGCCAGGCGCTCCAGTTCGGCCTCGTGAGCGAGGTCGTGGCGTTGGCGGAGTTGTTGCCCGCCGCGCGGCGCTGGGCCGAGCGGGTGCTGGCCCTGGGCCCCTTGGCGGTGCGGCTCGCCAAGCTGGCCTTGAACGCGTCGTCGCAGATGCCGCTGGGCGCGGGACTGCTGTACGAGTCGGCGGTCCAGGCGATCAGCTTCGAGTCGAACGACAAGAGGGAGGGAACCGCGGCGTTTCTCGAGAAGCGCAAACCGCGGTTCACGGGGGAATGAGGACTTTCGGGCTCGTGTTTCTGGCGCTGGGCGTGGCGGCGTTTTTCTACTGCCAGCAGCAGCTGGGGGAGCTTCCTGCCGCGCCCCAGGGCCTCTCGATGCAAGAGGCCTGGCGTTATCCCTACTCGCGCTGGCAGGCGGGCCAGTACGCCGCGGGTTTCGCCGCCTGCGTCGGCGGGCTGCTGCTCCTGTTCCCCAAGGGCCGTTGAGCCGGCTCCGGGCCGTCACCGTGTTCTGCGGCTCGAGCGCCGGCACCAACCCGGCCTTCCGCGAGGCGGCCCTGGCGCTGGGCAAGATGGTGGCGCGCTCGGGCCGTACCCTCGTCTACGGCGGGGGCCACGTGGGCCTGATGGGTCTGCTCGCGGACGCGGCGCTGGCGGAGGGCGGACAGGTGGTGGGCGTGATCCCCGAGGCGCTCGTGGCCCGCGAGGTCGGCCACCGCGGCCTGTCGGACCTGCGGGTGGTCGGCAGCATGCACGAGCGCAAGGCGCTGATGGCGGACCTGGGCGACGCCTTCGTCGCCTTGCCCGGCGGCTTCGGCACCCTCGACGAGTTGTTCGAGGTCGTGACCTGGGCCCAGCTCGGCCTGCACCGGAAGCCGATCGGGCTGCTGGACGTGGACGGCTACTTCGATCCGCTGCTGCGTTTCGCGGACCGCAGCGTGGCGGACGGCTTCGTGCGTCCGGAGCACCGGTCGCTGCTGGTCGTCGAGCGGGACCCGGCGTCGCTCCTCGCCTGCCTGGAGGCCTTCGAGGCCGACCGGACACCGAAAGGGACGAGCAGGTGGTCCCTCGCCCCCGGCGGCTCGTCCACGGATCCACGCGCCTGAACCCAGATTCGTTCCCTGCCGCACGGCCATCGGTCATCCTGCCGCGGTTTCGGAGGATCGACCCATGTCCCAGATGGTGCCCGTCACCGCCGCGACGTCGCCCAACCTCAAGGCCCTGGTGGAGGACTACGAACGCCAGCTCATCACGAGTGCCCTTCGCGAGACGCGCGGCCAGCAGCGCCGCGCCGCGGCCATGCTGGGGATCCTGCCCTCGACCCTGCACGAGAAGATGACGCGGCTGGGCATCCCCACCGCGCGAGCGTACCGCCCGTAACCGGGCGCCGACCGCGTCGGGCTCCAGGCCGCGGAGTGGGGCCGCTACGAACTGCTGGTAGCATCCGCGCGTGACCCCGGAGCGGCGGCTGGAGCTGTACCGCGCGCTGCTGTTGCCGCGCCTGATCGAAGAGAAGATGCTGGTCCTGCTGCGGCAGGGGAAGCTGTCGAAGTGGTTCTCCGGCATCGGCCAGGAGGCGATCGCGGTGGGCGTGGCGTCGGCCCTGGACCCGGAGGACTGGATCCTGCCGCTGCACCGCAACCTCGGCGTCTTCACCACGCGCGGCTTGGACCTCTCGCGGCTGTTCCGGCAGCTCCTCGGCAAGGACGGCTTCACGAAGGGCCGCGACCGCAGCTTCCACTTCGGCCACCTGCCCGCCCGGGTGGTGGGCATGATCAGCCACCTGGGCGCGATGCTGCCGGTGGCGTGTGGCCTGGCGCTGGCGGCCCAGCGTCGTGGCGAGACGCGCCTGGCGGCGTGTTTCGTGGGGGACGGCGCCACCAGCGAGGGCGACTTCCACGAGGCCGTGAACCTGGCCGCGGTCTGGAAGTTGCCCGTGTTGTTCGTGATCGAGAACAACCAGTACGGCCTGTCCACCCCGGTCGCGGAGCAGTACGCCTGCCGCGACCTCGCCGATCGCGGTGTGGGTTACGGAATCCTCGGCGCGACCGTCGACGGCAACGACCTGCTGGCGGTGCTGACGGCCGTGGAGCAGTCTGCCGCCCGCGCGCGCCGGGGCGACGGCCCCACCTTGCTCGAGTTCAAGACCTTTCGCATGCGCGGCCACGAGGAGGCCTCGGGCACCGCCTACGTGCCGAGGCAGGCCCTCGAGGAGTGGGCGCGCCGGGATCCCATCGCGCGTTTCGAGGGCGTGCTGCGCAGCGAGGGACTGCTGGACGACGCGCAGGCCGGCCGCCTGCGCGAGGAGTTGCGCCGCCGGATCGAGGCGCTGGTGGAGGCCGCCCTCCAGGCGCCGGACGCGGAGTCCACGCCGGAGGCGGAGTTGAGGGACGTCTACGCACCCTCTCCTGCGCGCCGGCCGGAGCCGCCGGTCTCGGGGCCCGAGCGCCGTTACGTGGATGCGATCCGCGAAGGCCTCGGGCTCGCGCTCCGGAACGATCCGACGGTGCTGCTGATGGGCCAGGACATCGCCGAATACGGCGGCGTGTTCAAGGCCACCGAAGGCCTGGCCGCGGCCTACGGCCGCGAGCGCGTGCGGAACACGCCGATCATCGAGTCGGGCGCGATCGGCACGGCCCTGGGCCTCGCTCTGGACGGTTTCCGCCCCATGGTCGAGATGCAGTTCGGCGACTTCATCAGCTGCGGCTTCAACCAGATCGTCAACAACCTCGCCAAGACCCACTACCGCTGGGGCGCCGGCGTGCCGGTGGTGGTGCGGGCCCCGATCGGCGGCGGCCTGGGGGCCGGCCCTTACCATTCCCAGAACGTCGAGGCCTGGTTCACCCACGTCGCGGGGCTGAAGGTGGTGGCCCCGGCCACCCCCTTCGACGCCAAGGGCCTGCTCCTCGCCGCCTTCGAGGACGGCAACCCGGTGCTGTACCTGGAGCACAAGTTGCTGTACCGCTCCGTGAAGGGTCCGGTTCCCGAAGCACGCTACCTGGTGCCGATCGGACCGGCGCGCATCACACGCGCCGGCCGGCACGCGACGATCGTCACCTGGAGCGTGGGCGTCTTGTGGGCCCTCGAGGCCGCGCACGCCCTGGCCGCCGAGGGCGTCGAGGTCGAGGTCGTCGACCTGCGGACGCTCGTGCCCTGGGACCGCGAGGCGGTGCTCGGGTCCGTGCGCAAGACGGGGCGCGCCCTGGTGCTCCAAGAGGCTCCGCTGACCGGCGGCTTTGGCGCCGAGGTCGCCGCCACGATCGCCCGCGACGCCTTCGAGCGGCTCGACGCTCCGGTCGAGCGCCTGGGCGGCCTCGACACCCCGATCCCCTTCAGCAGGGCCCTGGAAGCGAACTTCTCACCCCGGGACCGCCTGCTGCCGGCCCTGAGGGCCCTGCTGCGTTATTGAAGCGTCCGGGTCCGAGCTAGTTCACGTAGCCGAGCGCGCGCAGCGCCTCGCGGTCTTCCTCGGTGATCTCGACCTGCTCCGCGGGTCCCTTGGCCGCGTGGCGCCGCAGGCTCTCGAGCAGCGCTCGCAAGCGGCGCTCCAGCCAGCCGGCGGCGACTCTCTCGCGTGTCGCGAGGTTCCGGGTCTCCAGCGGGTCGCGCGCCACGTCGTACAACTCTGCCGGCCCGCCGCCCTGGCCGTAACGCCGCGGGTCGTGGTTGAGGATCAGCTTCAGGTCGCCGACCCGGAGCGCCTGTTTCTCGGCCTTGCCGAAACGCGTCTCGCTGACGAACACCGGCAGGCCCACGGGCCGGGCGCGTCCCAACCACAACGCGCTCAGGTCACGTCCCTCCGTGCGCGGCGCTTCGACGCCCAGCAGCGCGAGCAGGGTCGGCAGCACGTCCACCTGGGCGACGGGCGCCGGCTCACGCGTGCCCCCGCGTTCGGACCCGGGCAGCCTGATCACCAGGGGAACACGTATCAGCTCACGATACAGAGACTGGCCGTGGCCCTTGGCACCGTGGTCGAGGAACTCCTCGCCGTGGTCCGCTGTGAACAGGAACAACGTCGAATCCAGGCGCCCGCGTTGTCGCAGCCCGTCGAGAAACGTGCCGAGGGCGCGGTCGTTGTCCCAGACCTCCCCCTGGTAGAGGGCGTCGAGGTAATCGGCTTCCTCGGGGCTGAGGGTCGGCTGCATCAGGATCGGGCGGCTGGCCCGTCGTGGCAGCCCGGGAGCGAAGCGACGGTAGGCCTCCGCGCTGGGCTCGTAGGTCGCGTGGGGCTCCATGGTGTGGAGGTAGAGCAGGAAGGGCCCGGGCGTCCGGTCCACGAAACGCAGGCCACGCTCCACCACCTCGGGCGCGGACAACCCGTAGAGCTTGGCCTCGCCCTCGTTCCACTCCTCGAAACCCTGTGCGAAACCGAAGCGGTGATGGACGACATGGTTCGAGACGACGGCTCCCGTGTGGTAACCCGCCCCCTTCAGCGCCTCGGCCAGGGTCGTGAAGCGCCCCAGCAGCGGCCGCTCGAAGCCCACCGCGCCGTGTGTCGCGGGGTGCAGGCCCGTGAAGAGCGAAGCGACGGTGGGCCGGGTCCACGAGGACTGGGCCCACATCTCCTCGAACACCACCGCCTCCCGAGCCAGCGCGTCGAGGTGGGGCGAGGTCGGCTTCTCGAACCCGTAGCTGGAGAGCCGATCCGCCCGCAACGTGTCGGTCAGGAAGATCACGATCGAGGGACGCTGGCCCAGGCGGGCGCTGGGCAAGGGGCGCGTTCCGATCGGATCCAGGCCCACCACCCCCGCCGCCTCGAGCCGGACGCTGGCGTCGCCCGGGTTGCGGATCTCCAGGCGCGTGTAGCTGCCGGCGGGAACCGACAGCGGCCACTCGACACGCGTGCCGACGCCGGGTCTGAGCTCCCTGGGCGGCAGGTCCAGCGCCGACCCGGCGGTTTCGAGGCGCGCCTCGAGCCGGGCCGGGCGAGCCGCCGTGGCCCGCAACGTGGCCCGGGCTCCGGGGCCCAGGCGAAGGAAGTAGGCCAGGCCCGAGGCCGGCGGCAGCACGAGTGCCTCGCCCTCCCGCGCGGGCAGGCTCCGCGCCGCGACACTCCCGACCCGGGAGAGGTCGAGCCGCGTGATCCCCACCGCCGCCGGCTGCAGGTCTCGCTCGCCTGGAGGAGGCACGAAGCGACGCGGAACCCGGAACCACAAGGTCGAGCCGCCCTCGGGTTGGGCCTCGGTCGGGAGCGTGAGCTGGATCTCCTGGTCGACCGGGGTCAACTCGAGCTGCGCGACCACTCGCTCGCCGAGCGTGAGCCTGAGCGGCAGGCGCGGGCCGAGCTCGGGGTGGCAACGCGCCCTCAACGTCAGCACCTTCGGCGCGGCGGTAGCGATCGGCAGCGGGAGCGCGGCGTCCTCGGTGAGGCTCCACACCATCGGTGCACCCTGGTCGGCGGCGGGGTCCTGCCACGACGGCCAGCGGAACACCCCGGACGCGATCAGGAAGGGCAGGTCGAACCCATCGGAGCGGATCTCCGCCTCGCCGAGGTTCTGGGCGAAGAGGTACTCCGGGACCGGGGCCGGCGGCTCCGAACGGCAGCCGCTGACGGCCGCAGCAACCGCCAGGGCCGCGCCGACTGCCCGCATCACGGCGCGGACTCGCGCGAGCATCGGGCGAGTCTAATGTACGAGGCGCGACGGCGCATACGCGGCGTCACTTCGCGCCGACGCTGGTCCTCTGGCGCGTGGCCGGGCTTCTTTTCGGAGGCCCGGCCCCGATAGAATCCGGCCATGAGCGAAGAAGAGGCCCCGAAGTCGGCCTACGAGCTGGCCATGGAGCGGCTACGCCAGAAGGACCGTGACGCGGGCGTCGAGGAGCGGCTGCTGAACGAGGAACAGAAGGCCGAGATCGCCGGGATCCGGCGCCACTACGACGCCAAACTCGCCGAGCGCGAGATCCTGCACCACTCCGAGCGGCGCAAGGCCGAGACCCAGGAGGCGCTCCAGGAGCTCGAGGACAACTACCGCCGCGACCGGGAGCGCATCAGCTCGGAACGCGACACCAAGATCGAGAAGGTCAGATCGTCGTCCCGTCGCTGACCACGCCGTTTTTGGGCACGATCACGATGCCGTCCCGGATGTACCAGCCGTCGCCGTCGAGGTGCTCGGCCCCCGCCGCGTTGCGGATCGTGACGCCGGCGCCGATACGCGCGTTTTTGTCGATGATGGCGCTCTGGACGACGGTCTCGGAGCCGATCCCGATCGGCGGCAGGCCACGGCCGCCGTGGCGCTGGATCTCGTCGAGGGTCTCGTAGTAGTCGGCGCCCAGCACCAGGCTGTCGAGGATCCGCGCGCCGCGGGCGATGCGGGCCCGGATCCCGATCACCGAGCGCTCCACCTCGGCGCCGACCAGGATCGAGCCCTCGGAGATCAGCGCGTTCTTCACGGTGCAGGCCTCGACCTTGGTGGCCGGCAGCAGGCGCGGGTGGGTGTACACGGGGTGCGCCGCGTCGTAGAAGTCGAAGGGCGGCACCGGCTGGCAGAGGGCGAGGTTGGCGAGGTAGTAGGAGCGGATCGTCCCCACGTCCTCCCAGTAGCCGCGCTGGATGTGGGCGTGGACCCGCAGCAGCGGCACCGACTCGGGGATCACGTTCTTGCCGAAGTCGATCAGCTTCTCGTCGAGGAGCGAGCGCTCCAGGGCCTCGCGGTTGAAGACGTAGATGCCCATCGAGGCCAGGAACACGGGACCGGTGCCGGGCATCTCGGAGACCAGTTCCGGCAGCCGCTCCGGCTTCGGCTTCTCCTCGAAGTGGGTGATCCGCCCCTGCCGGTTCACCTTGAGGATGCCCAGGGAGGGCGCCGCCTCGGCGCTCACCGGGATCACGGCCACCGTGACGTCGGCGACGTGTCGGCGATGCGTCTCCAGCAGGCGGCGGTAGTCCATCTGGTAGAGCTGGTCCCCCGACAGGATCAGCACCTCGCGGGAGCGATGCTCGGCCAGGTGGCGCAGGCTGCGCCGGACCGCGTCGGCCGTGCCCTGGAACCAGTCCGAATGGTCCTCGGTCTGCTCCGCGGCGAGCAGCGACACGAAGCCGGACGAGAAGTAGTCGAACTTGTAGGTGTGGTTCAGGTGCTTGTTCAGGCTCTCGGACTGGTACTGCGTCAACACGAAGATGCGTCGACAGTTCGAGTTGAGGCAGTTGCTGATCGGAATGTCGATCAGCCGGTACTTGCCCGCGATGGGCACCGCGGGCTTGGAACGGTGCAGGGTGAGCGGGAACAGGCGCGTCCCGCGCCCGCCCCCGAGGATGACCGCGATCACGTCCTGCATCTCGCGGGCATTCTGCCACGAGTCTGGTACGCTTCCGACTCCTGATGGCGAGCGCCGCGCCGTCCTCGCGTCACGCGCCGGGGCTCCTGCGCCGCGCCGCCGCCGGCGCCTGGCACGTTCCCGGCGCCTTCGTTTTCCTGGCCCGGCGACCCCGCCTGATCCCGCTCGCCGTGGTGCCGGCGCTCCTGGCGGCGGCCTGTGTGGGCGGCGGGCTGGTGGCCGGCATCTACGCGGGGCCGTCGGTGGAGGCGGCCCTCACGCCCGGCCCGGGCCGCGTGCCCGGCTTCGTCGCCGGGCTGCTGGCCGCCAGCGTGTGGATCGCGACCCTCGCCACCTGCCTGGTGCTGGGGCTGGCCCTGGCCCTGCTGCTGGCCGCGCCGGTCCTCGACCGCCTGTCGCGCGAGACCGAGGTCCTGGAGCGCGGCCGCGCGCTGGAGGCGTCGCGCGGCCTGAGCTGGGAGATCGTGGAGTCGTTGCGCGGGGCCCTCTACTTCCTGGCCGCGGCTCCCTTCGTGTTCGTGCTCGGGCTGGTGCCCTTCCTGGGCCCGGCCCTGGCCGGAGTGTGGGCGGCGAGCGCCCTCTCCTTCCAGCTCACGGAGCCCACCCTGGTGCGGCACGGCCTGGCGTTCGCCGAGCGGCGCGCCTGGCATCGCGCCTGGCGCGCCGAGAGCCTGGGCTTCGGGCTGCTGGCGCTGCTGGCGCTGGTGGTGCCCTGCGCGAACTTCGTGCTGGTGCCGGCCCTCATCGTGGGCGGCACACGGCTGGTGCTCGAGTTGCCCGAGAGCCCAGCGGCCGAGTCGGGGTCCCCCGACAGCAGTGCGTGACGGGTCGCCTCAGGTCTCGTCTTCGGCCGACGACCTCGAGGGCTTGCGCTCGCCGCCAAGGGTGACCTTCAGGTCCAGGGTGCGGCCCTCGCGCAGCACCTGGACCGCCACCTCCTGGCCCGGGTCCGCCGCGTCGAGGGCCTTGCGCAGGTCGCGCGCGTCCGCGATCGCACGGCCGTCGAGCTTCAGGATCAGGTCGCCCGCCTTGAGCCCGGCCCGGGCGGCCGGCCCGTCCTCGTCCGCCGACGTGACCAGCACGCCCTGGTCGGCCGGCGCCTTGAAGTACCTCGCGAGTTGACCCTCGATCTCCTGGTACTCGAGGCCGAGCTTGCGGGGCCCGCCCGAGAACGCGAGTGGTCCGTCGCTTTCCCCGTGCCAACGGAACTTCGGCAGCATCGGCAGTCGCGGCGCTCGCGGCGCCTCAGGCGCGTCCGGCGGCTCCGGCGGCTCGGGCATGAGCAGCTGGAAATCCTCCAAGTCCAGGCCCGGCGAACGCCGGCCTTCCGCCAAGGTGGCCTCCAGCTTCTGGGTGGCGCCGTCGCGCCGCACCTCGATGGACACGCCCCGGCCTTCAGGCGTCTCCGCAACCAGGCGCGCCAGGTGTGCCGCGCTGCGCACCACCTCGCCGTCGAAACGCGCGACCACGTCTCCCTGCTTGAGCCCCGCCTTCTCCGCCGGCGAGTCCTTCACCACCGTCTTGACCCGGGCGCCGCGCTCAGCGCCGCTCGTGTCCTCGAGGCTCACGCCCAGCCAGGCGCCGGCCCCGCGGCGGACGATCTCCACGCGTTTTCCCGGCCCGGCCTTCACGACCGGAGTGGCCAGGAGTCCGCCCGCCAGCGCCACCGCCAGGGCCCAGGCTCCGCTGCGAAGCTGCTTCATCACTTTCCTCCGTCCAACAGGTTGATCGGCAGACGGCAGGGCCGCCTCCCTGGCCCTAGAGACGCAGCAGGGCCGCGCAAAGTCGGGGACCCGTCGAGTGTTCCCTGCCAGCCGAGGCGCACGCACCGCGCGTTGCGCGCGAGGGCCATCTCGTCCGGCGCTCGCCTAGTGCACGCCTCCGCCGCCACCGTGGGTCTGCTCCACGGCCTTCCACTCGAGGATCTCGACCAGGCGCAGGCAACGCGCCTCGACGCTGCCGCAGTCGAGCAGGGATTGGCGCTCGACGGGCTCGAGATCCAGGGACTGGCACAAGGCGTTCACGAAGGCGGGCGCCGGCAGCTCGTTCTGCATCACCAGCACCGCGGGCCCGTCGCTGGCGTGGCCGATGGCCGCCAGCAGCCGCGGCTTCACGGCAGCCAGCACCTGGGAGTCGCCGAGCTCGTCATCGAGGGCCACGACACTCGCCAGCCGGTACGGCTCCCCGTCGTGCTCGCCCTCGATGCGAAAGCGGCCCAGGCCGCGCAACACGATGTTGAAGCGGCCGTCGGCGAGGGCCTGGCACTGGTCCAGACGGCCGGCACAGCCGATCGGGTAGATCGCGGGCCGCCCCCCGTAGTCCGGCTCCCAACCGGCGCGCAGCAGCACCATGCCGATCGTCCTGTCGCCCGCCTGGGCGTCGCGCACCATCTTGCGATAACGCGGCTCGAAGACGTGCAGCGGCAGCGGCATGCCCGGAAACAGCACCACGTTGGGCAGCGGGAACAGCGGGATCCTGGCCGGCAGCGCGGCGGGTCCGGCCACGCTGGCTAGGTCCCGATGGGTTGCGGCGCCAGCTCGCGCTCGCGAGGGGCTTCGAGCGCGGCGCTCAGCATCCGGGGCCGGGGCGGCGGAAGGTCAACGTTCCCGCCGTCAGTGCTGGTGGCCGCCGGCCTCGCCCTGCGCCTGGAAGGAGTGGCCGCAGCCACAGGTGGAGGTGGCGTTGGGGTTCTTGATGGCGAACCCGCCACCGAGCAGGTCGTTCTTGTAGTCCACCTCGGCGCCGTCCAGGTAACGAAGGCTCATCGGGTCCACGATCACGCGGATGCCCGAGATCTCGAAGGTCTCGTCGCCATCCGCGGCCTCGTCGAGCACCATGCCGTACTGGAACCCAGAGCAGCCCCCGCCCTGCACGTAGATGCGCAGGCCGCCGTTGGGAATGCTCTGTTTCTCCTGCTCCAGGATGCCCTTGACCTTCTCCGCCGCTGTGGAAGTGAGCGTGATCATCGACTTCGTGTCTCCTATACGCGGCGCCCCCGTGGGGCTCCCCCGTCACACCATCCTAACCCAACCGGGACCACAAGCGAAGCCTCACTATAATGGCGCGCCGCGGGCCATGGCTGACTCCTGGGACGACAGCGAGATCGTGAGGCGCGTCGCCGAGGCGGGGCTGCGGGGACGCGGGGGCGCCTGGTTTCCCACCGCGCGCAAGTGGCAGGCGGTTCGGGCGGAGGCGCGAGACCCCTTCGCGGGCGCAGGCCGCGCCCCGGTCGTCGTGGCCAACGGGGCGGAGGGCGAGCCCGGCTCCATCAAGGACCGCCACGTGATGACGACCCGGCCCGGCGACCTGTTCGCGGGGCTGCGCCTGGCGGCCCGCGCCGTCGGGGCCTCCGAGGCCTTCGTGTGCCTGAAGGGCTCCTTCGCTCGGGCCGCCGAGGTCTTGCAGGCGGCGCTCGACTCCGAGCCTCCCCAGGGCCTGGCGATCGGGATTCGCCGCGGCGACGACAGCTACGTCGGCGGCGAGGAGACCGCGCTGCTGGAGTCCCTGGAGGGCAAACGAGCCTGGCCGCGCCCCAAGCCGCCCCTGCCCCACGCCGCGGGCCTCCACGGCCGGCCCACGCTGGTGCAGAACGTCGAGACGCTGGCCCGCGTGCCGGCGGCGGTCGCCGATCCGGCCGCCTTCCGCGCCTCCGAGGCCACGCTCGTCTCGGTCTGGGGCCACGTGCGGCGCCCCGGGGTGTACGAGGTGCGACTGGGCACGCCCCTCGTGCGCATCGTCGAACAGGACGGCGGCGGCGCACCCGAGGGCCTGGGCATGTTGTTCCCGGCAGGGCCGTCGGGGGCGCCGCTGCGCCCCGGGGAGGCCGGCGCCGGCCTCGACCCGGACGCGCTCAAGGGCGCTGGCTCGAGCCTCGGCACCGCGTCCCTGCTGGTGCTGCGGGCTTCGGTCTGCCCGGTCAGCGTCGCGCGTTCGCTGGCCGAGTTCTTCGAGCGCGAGGCGTGTGGCCAATGCCCGCCGTGTTCGGTGGGCAGCGCCCGCCTGGCCGGGATCCTGCGCGGCCTCGAGTCGGGGCAGGGCCGGGCCGCCGATCTCGGCTTCCTGGCGGAGGCGGCCGGCTTCATGTCGGGGCACGGCTATTGCGCTCACGGCCGCACCGGCGCCGCCGTGGTCGGGGCGCTGGTGGAGCGTTGGCGCGCCGACGTCGAGGCCCACATCGCGGCGCATGGCTGCCCCAGGCCCGAGGCGCGCGTGGATCCCTTCGCCGAGGGATCGGCCGAGCGCGCGGCGATCGAGGCGCTGGCGTGAGCAGCGTCTTTTTCCTCTACCTGGTGCACTTCGGGCTCGGGCTGCTGGCGACCTTGTACTTCGTTCCGGAGCGCGCGGGGCTCAAGTACTTCAAGCTGTGCTCCGCGATCAGCGCCTTCATGATGACCGCCGGCGTGTACCTCGCGTGGCGCCGGTTCGGGCTCGGGGGAGGTCCAGGCGCGCCGGGCGCCGAGCGTTACCCCGCCGTGCTGGCGTGCGCCGCGGCCGGCCTGGCATTCTGCGTGCTCTACAACCGTGCCGCCCATTTCGGCTGGCGCCGGCTGCGTGTGCCCTTGCTCTCGGCCTCGCTACTGGCCGGCCTGGCGAGCGTGCTGCTCGCGCCGCCCCTGGGCCGGCTGGCCCTCGCCGCGACGGACCTCACGTCGATCCTGCTGCTGGGCGCCGCGGCCGGGGCCATGATCCTCGGCCACTTCTACCTGGTGGTGATCGACCTGCCGATCCAGGCCCTGCGCCGCCTCACCGTGTTGCTCATGCTGGCGCTGGGCCTGCGTGCCGTGGTGGTCCTGGTGCTGCTCTTCGGACCGGTGGCCGGCGGCCTCGAGGACGCGCGGCGGGTGGCGGCCGGCCTCTGGAGCCCCGACGGCGTGTTCGTGTGGATGCGCGTCCTGTTCGGCATCGCGGGTCCGGCCTCGCTCTCCTGGTTCATCTGGAAAACCGTCGAGATCCGCTCGACCCAGTCCGCCACCGGGATCCTGTACGTGCAGCTTTTCCTGGTGATGTCGGGCGAGCTGCTCGCAAAGTACCTGCGGGTGGCGGCGGGCCTCCCGTTGTGAGCCGTGCCCCCGAGATCGCGTTCGCCTGTGCCTCGTGCGGACGGGAAACCGTGGCGGGCCTCGACGGTCGTGGCCGCTGCCCGCAGTGCGGCGAGGCCCGGGAGCTCGGGTTGACGCCCGCGTTGCGCGAGCAGCGCATCGTCGACCGCTGCCCTGCCTGCGAGGGTGAGCAGCTCTATGTCCAGCGCGACTTCAACCAGAAGGTCGGCCTGGCGATCGTGGTGGTGGGCGCCGTGCTGGCGCCGTTCACGCCGTACTACTCGAGCCTGGTGGTGGCGGCCCTCGTGGACGCCGCTCTCTACGCGCTCTTGCCCGAGATCACCGTGTGTTACCGCTGTCACGCCCACTTCCGCGGGTTCCGCCGCAACCCGCGGCACGTGGCCTTCGACCTGCACACCGCCGAGCAGTACGAGGTCCGGCGATGAGGCCCGCCTGGCGCGAGCGGGTGCCCCCGGGGGACTGGGACGCGGTGGTGGTCGGGTCCGGCCCCAACGGGCTCGCGGGCGCGATCACGCTGGCCCGGGCCGGGCGCCGGGTGCTGGTGCTCGAGGCGGCGCCGGCGGCCGGCGGCGGCCTGCGTTCGGCCGCGTTGACCGAGCCCGGCTTCGTACACGACCTGTGCGCTTCGGTGCTGGCGCTGGGGGCGGTGTCGGAGTGTTTCCGCTCGTTGCCTCTCGAGCAGCACGGCTGCGTGCTGGAGACCCCCGCCCTGGCCGTCGCCCACCCGTTCGACGACGGCGGCGCCGCGGTCCTGGAGCGCTCCGTGGACGCGACCGCGTCCAGGCTCGGAGCGGACGGGCCCGCCTGGCGCGCCAGCTTTGCGTGGCTCGTCGAGCGCTGGGACGACTTCGCGCGCGCCGCCCTGGCGCCGCCGCGCCTGCCGCGGCACCCCTGGCTGCTGGGCCGTTTCGGCGTGGCCGCCCTGCGCTCGGCGGCCAGCCTGGCGCGTGGTCGGTTCTCGGGAGAGCCAGCGCGCGCGTTGTTCGCCGGCCTCGCGGCCCACGGCAACCTGCCGCTCGAGACGGCCGGCTCGGCCTCGGTGGGCCTGGTGTTGGGCGCGAGCGCGCATCGTGGCGGCTGGCCGGTCGCGCGCGGCGGCTCCCAGCGCCTGGCCGACGCCCTGGTGGCGTACCTCGGGTCGCTGGGCGGAGCCGTCGTCACCTCGGCGCACGTCGCGTCCCTCAACGAGCTGCCGCCCGCCCGCGCCGTGCTGCTCGACGTGACGCCGCGCCAGCTCGTGTCTCTCGCGGGTGAGCGCCTTCCCGCCGCCTACCGGCGCCGCCTCGCGCGCTACCGGCTCGGCCCGGGCGTGTTCAAGATCGACTACGCGCTCGACGCGCCGATCCCCTGGCGCGCGGCGGAGTGCCGGCGCTCCGCGACCGTACACGTCGGCGGCAGCCTCGAGGAGATCGCGCAGGGCGAGGCGACGGTAGCGCGGGGCGGGGTTCCCGAGCGGCCGTTCCTGATCCTGGTGCAGCCGACGGTGTGTGACCCGTCCCGCGCCCCCGCCGGCCGCCACACGGCCTGGGCCTATGCCCACGTGCCGAACGGCTGGCGCGGGGACGTGCAGCCCGCGATCGAAGCCCAGCTCGAGCGTTTCGCCCCCGGCTTCCGCCAGGTCGTGCGCGCACGCAGCGTTTGGGACCCGGCCCGCCTGGAGGCCGAGAATCCCAACCAGGCCGGCGGCGACATCGGCGGCGGCGCCGCGGACCTGCGCCAGCTCCTGGCGCGGCCGGTGTTGTCCCTCGATCCGTACGCGACGCCCTTGCGACACCTGACCCTGTGCTCCTCCTCGACGCCGCCCGGACCCGGCGCCCACGGCTTGTGCGGGCTCCACGCCGCGCGCTCGGCGCTGCGGCGCGGCGCCTGACGGCTACAATCCGCGGATGCTGCTCGCGCTGCTGCTCGCCACCCAGGTCGCCGCCGAGACGTCGCGCGGCCCCGCGGACCTCGGACCCGTGCCGGCCGACGCGGTCCGCGTGTTCCTGATCCGTCACGGTCAGGCCTTCAGCAATCTCGACCCCGCGCCGAAGCTGCCGCCCGACCAGCTCGACCGCCTGACCGACCTCGGCCACACCCAGTCCCGGCGGGCCGGGGAGGCGCTGCGCCGCGTGCGTCTCGAACGCATCCTCACCTCGCCCGCGGGCCGGGCACGCCAGACCGCGCGGGACCTGGGCACGCTGCTGGGCCTTCCGGTGGATGAGGAGCCGCGTCTGCGGCCGCTCGAGCTGGGCCAGGCGCCCGCCGGTCACGCGGACGCCTGGGACTGGCGAATCGCGCAGTGGGAGGCGGGCCAGGATCCGACTCCCCCAGGCGGCGAGTCGATGCAGGACATGGGCCGGCGGGTGCTCGACCTCGTGCAGTCTCTCGCCACCAGGCCCGGGCGCAGTCTGGTGCTGGTGGCCCACAGCGAGGTGATCGGGGCCTTCGCCGGCGAGCTTTTGGGTGTTCCCCCCGCGCAGCGCTGGCCACCCACCGTCCCCAATGCCTCGATCACGGTGGTCGAGGCGCGGGCCGGCGAGCGGCCCCGCGTGCTCCTCTCCTCCCACGTGCCCGCGCCGCCCCGCTGACGACGATGCCGGAGCTGCCCGACCTGCTCCACGTCGAGTCGAAGCTGCGGGAGCGGCTGGTGGGGCGCAAGGTCGAGGCCGAACGCGTGCGGGAGCCGGTGGTGCTGCGTTTCACCGTACGGGGCAACCTGTCGCTGCTCCTGGGCCGGCGGCTGGAGGGCGTCGAGCGGCGGGCCCACAACATCGCGTTGCGCTTCGAGGGCCTCGACCTGGTGGTGAACCCGATGCTGGCCGGGCGCTTCAAGCTGGCCGAACCCGGCGCCAAGGACGAGGCATCGCTGGCCTTCGCCCTGGGCTTCGGCGACCTCGAGCTCCGGTACCTCGACGACAAGGCCATGGGCAAGGCCTACCTGATCGCCAGCGGCGATTGGCGGGCTGTGCCCGGCCTGCAGGGCGTGGGGGTCGACATCCTCTCCGCCGAGTTCACCCGCGAGCGCTTCGTGAGCCTGCTGCGCCACCGCCGCGACCAGGTGCGGGCCTTCCTGCTCGACAAGAAGGCCCTCGACAGCATCGGCAACGCCTACGCCGACGAGATCCTCTTCGAGGCGGGCATCCATCCCAAGACCTGGTGCCGCTCGCTCTCCCACGAGGCGGCGGTCCGCCTCCACGCGGCCATCGTCTCGGTGATGAGGTCGGCGATCGAGGAGGTCGCGCGCCGCGACGAGCCGACCGAGGTCAAGGTGCGCGACTTCCTGAAGGTGCGGCTCAAGGACCTCTGCCCGCGTTGCGGCGCCAAGCTCCGCACCGCGGGCGTCAAGGGCATGGACGCCTACTTCTGCCCGAACTGCCAGCCCGCGACACGCCCGGGCTTCGTGGACTGGCGCAAGACCGGCAAGTGAGGCGTCAGCGGATCGCCAGGATGGCCTCGACCAGCTTGGGGTCCTTCGGGAGCTGATCCACGGCGGGCAGCCGCCTCACCAGCTCGCGCCAGCGCGGGTCGGAGGCGAAGGCCTTCGCGAACAGCGGCCGCGCGCGCTCGAGTGTGCCGTCCTGGGCCAGCGCCACCGCGTGCCAGAACGCCATCTCCGCGTTCCGGGGCTGCAGCGCCTGGGCCGCGCCGTACTCCCGCTCGGCGCAGTCCCAGTCGGCGATGGCGGTGCAGTCGTCGCCGGCCGTCATGTGGTTGTAGGCGCGCTGCACCCCCACCAGCCGCCGCAGCTCGCCCAGGGGATCCGGGTGGTCCTCCACACGCAGGTCGAACACCTTGTCGGCCCAGGGGCGCCCGCTCGGCTTCGCCTTGACGATCAGGATCGCGGCGGACTGGCGGCCGCGAATGTCGCCGCCCTCGCCCTCGGCGGCCTCCAGGGCCCTGAGCATGCGTTCGGCCAGGTCCCCCGTGGCCGCCTCGAAGGTCCGCGCCATGGCCGGCCACACCGTGTCCCGCTCCATCAGGTTGGCCTGGACCGCGTAGGTCGGCCCGGTCTGTCCGCCTGCGGCCGAAATGCACTTCGCCCCGGTGTGCGTGGCGACGCCGCCCCGAGCGTCCAGCATCGCCACCTGCCGCACCTCGCGTTGCGCATCTCCGGCCAGCAACGACGCCAGGGCGTCGGGCGCGGCCTTGCCCGCGCGCATCAGCTCCAGGCCCAGCGGCCCGTAGGCGGGGTCCACGAAGGACTGGGTCGCGACCGCGCCCACGCCGGCCTCGGCCCACGACACCATGGAGCCGACCGAGAACCAGTGGCTCTGCACCGCGACGCCCATCTGGCCGCTGTCAGGGTCGCGGGCCACGATCGAGTAGGTGTGGACGGGCCGCGCGGGCGCGGCCGAGAGGAGGAGCGCGAGCAGGATCTGGCCCATGCCGCAGTATAGCCGCCGCCCTGGCCTGGGCCCTGGACAGCCTCGAAGCGCCCGGCGGATAATGGTGGGTCGCATTCAAAGGAGACGGATGAGCAAGGAAGATTTGATCGAGCTGCAGGGGACGGTGACTGAGGTCCTGGCCGGGGGCAACTACAAGGTGAAGGTGGGAGAGAACCACGAGGTGCTGGCGCGACTCAACGGCAAGATGCGCCAGTTCCGCATCCGCGTGATCCAGGGCGATCGAGTCACCGTGGGCGTCTCGCCCTACGACCTGAAGCGCGGGCTGATCACCTACCGCGCGAAATAACCCTGACCCTCCGCGCCGTTCTCTTCGATCTCGACGACACCCTCCTCGACTTTGCCCGGTCGCAGCGGGCCGCGCTGCGCGCAGCCTCACAGACCCTCGGCCTCCCCTTCTCGCCGGTCCGGCTCGCCGCATACAGCCGCGTCAACGAGGCGGTCTGGGACCGGTATCGGCGTGGCGAGATCGACGTGAAGACACTGAAACGCGAGCGTTTTCGCGAGTACATGCGCGCCACCGACGGCGACCCGGGCCGCGCCGACCGCCTCGCGCGGCGTTACGAGCTGGAGCTCTCGCGGCGGGCCCACCCCTTCCCCGGCTGCCGGCGCGCGCTCACCGTCCTGAAGCGCCGCTTTCGCCTGGGCCTCGTCACCAACGGCCTGACGCGGATCCAGCACGGCCGCCTGCGGGCCTCGCGCCTGCGCGGCTTCTTCGAGAGCGTGGTCACCTCCGAGGGGTGCGGCATCGCCAAGCCCGACCCGCGGATCCTGGACGTCGCGTTGCGCGAGCTGGGGGTGGCGGCCCGCGAGGCCGTGTACGTGGGTGACGATCCGGCGGTGGACCTGCCTGCGGCCCGCGGGGCCGGGGTGGGGTTCGTGTGGGTCGACCGGGGGCGCCACACGCTGGGCCGACACGAGCGGCCGCGCCACCGGGTCACACACCTGCGCGAGGTGGAGGAGCTGCTCATATAATTCCCGGCGATCGGGGGTGAGATCTGGACGCGCCGGTCGCCATCCCGCGCAGGGCCGCGTTTTCCGTCGTCTTCCTCAGGAGCCGGATCCCGTCGAGCCATCCCTCCGCCGCCCTGCTCGGAGCGGAGCGTTTCGGAGCGGGTGTGGCGATCGCCCCCGACCGCGTCTTGACGGCCCACTACCTCGTGATGGGCGCGGAGCACGTCGAGATCACCGGCCCGGACGCGCGCGAGCGCAGCGTTGCGCGGGTGGGCCTGGATCATGACAGCGGGTTGGCGCTGCTAGTGACCGAGGGCGAGGAGCTTCCGCCGTCACCGGTGGGACGCTCGGCCGACGCCGTGCCGGGGACCCCCGTGTTCCTCGTGACCTGGACCAGCGAGGGCCGGCGCGCGAGCGGCTTCGGCCACGTGTCGGTGGTTGGGCCCTTCGAGGCCTTCTGGGAGTACATGCTGGAGCGCGCCATCATGACCACGATCCTCAACCCCGGCCTGGCCGGGGCGGCGTTGTTCGATTCGATGGGAAGGGTGCTGGGGATCGTGTCCCTGGGGTTGACGTCGGTGGGACGCTACAGCCTCGCGATCCCCGTCGATCTCTTCACCGCACAACGCGAGGCGCTCGAGCAGGGCGATGCCGGCGGACCCAGACGTGCCTGGGTCGGCTTTTTTCCGCTGCCCGGCGAGGGCGGCGTGACCGTGTCGGGCGTCGTGGCGGGATCACCCGCCGAGCGCGCCGGGGTCAAGAGCGGCGACCTCCTGTTGTCGGTGGACGGGCGGCCCGTGGCCTCGGTGCGCGACGTCTACCGCGAGCTCTGGAAGAAGGGACCCGGCGACGCGATCAGCCTCCAGGTCCTGCGCGACGCGACGATCCACGCGATCGAGATCACCGCAGGGGATCGCTACCACTTCTACCGCTGACCCTCCCGCCGCCCTGATCCCGGCCCCGCCACCCAGCACTGCATTATCCAGATCTGGATAACACAACCGCTCCCAGCAGTGCCCGACCCACCGAAACCGCTGCACCCCGGTCAGTTCGCCCATCGTATGCACGCAAACCACCCCCGAAATGAACAGGTCTGTATAATTGCTTTCGACAGACCATGACGACCCGGCGACTTCGACCAACTCTCCTGCTCCAGACCCTGGCGGCCCTCGCCAGTCTCGCTGTCTTTACCGGCGTGGTCCTCCTTTTCGGGCGCGGCACGAGCCTTGGGGTCATGGTTGGCGCCTTCATTTTCTGGGTGCTGGCGCTCGAGCTCGAGGTGTTGCCTTGGTTACTCGAGCGCTTCGCAGTCCGCTGGGCGGAAAAGCATGGTGGCCTTCTTGGCTCGCGTTGGTTCACGTTCGTGCCCCAAGACCATCGCCGGGCGCAAGATCTTCATCGGCAGCACACCCGCGACAACCCGACGCTGTGGTGAAGTCCTCCTTCAACTCTCCGGTAGTTCCAGTCTCCGGCTGGACTCTCGTCAGCAATCTCAGAGACCTGGGCTTAAGGATGCTGTCGAACAACGGGTTGCAACCTGACGGCGCTCTCAGCGCCGCCCGGGCACGTTGGAGGCGGGCTTCGTGCTCGCTAGCGCTCGCACCGCGCCGCAGGTGAACCCGGTGTTGGGCCGACAATAACTCCCCTGTGCGGAGCTGATCCGTTGATCAAACTTGCGGCACCATCGCTGGCCCTTACCCTCGAGGCGAACGCCCTCGACTTTCTTGTTGATGGCCTCGAGCGATTTAGGCAACGCTGCAAGGCTACCGACCTGAAATACGCGATTCTCCAGGTCTCTCAGGCCATCGAGCTCTTCCTGAAGGCTCGCCTAGCCAAGGAACACCCCCTCCTCGTCTTCAAGGATCCTGCCAAGAGCGGCGCTGACTTACCGACCGTAGGGGTTAGCGACGCGCTTCGGCGCCTTCAAGCAGCTGGGGTGTCGCTCACTGCGCGAGACACCAGCGATGTTGTGGCCCTGAGCCATCTCAGGAATCGTCTACTCCATTCTGAGATCAAGGTTCTACAGGAAGACGCTGAGGCCAGCGTTGGCAGGGCGCTGAGCTTCTTGGAGAGGTTCCTGCAGGCCGAATTGTCGTTGGCTGTCGCTGACCATGTCTCGGAAGAAGCGTTGTTCATCGGCAGAAAGGCAGGTGAAGCTTACGACGGCGCCCTTAAGCTGGCGCAGGATCGACTCGACAAAGCATTGGCAGAACTGCGGCCGCAGCAGGCGGAGGCTGTTCGTCTGGTTAGCTGCTTCCTGTGCGGTCAGCCCATGGCCATCTATCCCACTCCTGACGCAGTTCCACGTAACCAGGCGCGATGCTACTTCTGTGACGAGTGGAATCGTGTCACCACGTGCAAATCATGTGGCGCGCTCACGACGTTCGGCGACACGTGCGAGTGCTGCCCGTGAAAGAACCGATTGAGCGGCCCAACAAAGCGTAAAGCCGACGAGGTCCGCGCATTGCAGGCGTGGCGCGGACCTCGCGGCTCAACGCAATGTTGGGCCGACGCGGGGCGAAGGAGGACCGAGATGTGGCGGCGAGCAACTTGGCACGAATGCGCCGACGAACTTGACCAAATCTGCCACGCGTTTCGCGCCGCACATTGGGGGAGGCGTACCGGGGGCAAGGGGCCGCCGAGGCACCCCGACGACGAGGCGGAGATGAGGGAGACGTCGGAGCCGGGCATCCAGATCTTGAGGGCCCTCGCCGCGGCCATCAGGGCTGAGCAGGACTTCAAACTGATCCCGCCTGCTCGGGCTGTTGTTGGCGCTCTGAAGAACGTGGATCCAACTCCTGCCGACGCGCTCGAGGTGAAGAGGGGTGGCGGATACGCGTCTGTCCTTAAACCGTCCCGGCTACACGCCTTTGCATCTCCGCGAGGCACTCAACAAGATCGTCCACGCCGACCCCCGAACCGCCGGCTATTACGTGGCTCCACTGGACCGGGCACACGATCTACTGCTTTACGGCGACAACCGCGGCAACACGTGGTTTGCTGCAGTGTCCGTCCTTGAACTCATCAAGGCGATTCGGGCTTTACCTGACACAACGTCGTTGACCGTGGGCGGACGAATCCATGACGTATGAGACGCGGGCTCACTTCACCGTTTAGCCGGACTGTTGCGTCGATCGCTTGAGGACAACCCAGTGTTCGGCAGACATAGCTGGGAGCGAGACGGGACGGTCCCGGGAGGCGAGGGATGCCGTCGCCATACGTCGCTGAGGTCCAGACCGCACGGTGGACGAGTGATGCTGTTCGTCAGGCCTTTCGGGATGCTGGCTTCTCCGTGACCGAGTGGCCGCTGACTCAGCATCTGGAGAAGCAGCTCCCAGCCGATGCGATATTCTTCTCGCGGCGGTTTTCTAAGCTTTTCGGCTTCCAGTACAAGACCGTGTATCGGAATGGCAAGGACCACTGGCCTCTGGACCCGAACCAGCATCGCCGCCTCCGGGTCTACCCGTGGATCTACTACTGCTGTTCCGAGCTGAGGGATCCGGCAGACCACGGCCTCGCCCTTCATTTCGCTCGCATCTATGCCACAGGGTTCGGGTACCAGCCGCGACTGAGTGGGAGCAGCTATTCCGAAGGCCAGGCGCGCTATATCCGCTGGGGGGCGTTCTATCAGCAGCTGAAGCAGTGCCGTGCGGGCCTGCGCGTCACATCCCGCACCGATTTCGCCGACGCTGTGGGTACACTCAGTGGCAATGCACGTCTTCGCGAGGTCGTGCAGATGGGCGACGTCCTGCTCGCCGACTTCGACAGGCGCGCGGTCCTGGTGGAGCGGCTGTTCTAAGACGGGGAGGAGCTGCCGAACAATGGGTATCTGGACTCCTCCGTCAACTAGGAAGCCGTAGTCGTTAGTTCACGGGGTGTTACACGGTCACAGGGGCCATTCTCGAGGATCGAGCCGGAGGGGATTCGCTGAAAGCCGAATGAGCGTGATGTAATCGCCCGCGACTGCCTTTACTTGCGGAGGTGCAGGAATGGCTCTGACGTCGGGACAAAAGGCCGCGCGTACTCGGAAGAGACGCGCTGCGGCAAAGAAGGCCGCAACCACGCGAAAGCGGCGCGTTGCGGGCAAGAAGGCGGCAGTAACCCGCAAGCGACGAGCGGCCGGCGCAAAGGCCGCAGCAACCCGTCGGCGCCGCGCCGCGGCCCGAAAGGCGGCCGCCACTCGAAAGGCGAAGCTGTCGAGCCCCCCAGGAGCTGAGATTCCCTCTGAGGGAAGCAGCCCTGCAGGTGCCGTGTAACAACGAGCAGCTGACGAGGCACTGCTGTCGGCATGTCTGGCTCAGAAGCCTCGCCGCTGATCCGCGGTGTTGGGCGGACAATCGGAGGAGTAGGAGACAGCCGTGTTCGTGAAGGCAATCGAGCACGCTGCGGCGTTTACGCGCCCAATCCATGTCATCGTGCGCTACTTCGGCTCCACCGAGGCTCACCCCGGGGCAGCCAGTCTCTTCTTCGTTAACGCCGAAGGCTGGGCACTGACATGCAGACATGTTGCTGAACAGCTCATAGGCGCAGACCAGGTCGCGACGCAGTACAAAGCGTTCAAGGCTGACCGTAACGCCTTGGGCGCCAAGCACAGGCGTCAAGCTGAGAGAGAGCTTCAGCGTAAGTACGGTCTCGACCAGACAAAGCCCGTGCAGATCGCCAACCGTTTCATGAACTGCGTGGAAGGGCCGCTAAACCTGACGGCAAAGCTCCACGCAACTCTGGACGTAGCGTTGCTGAAGTTCGACGGGTTCACGAAGCTGGGTCCCTCGGCGTTTCCGGTCTTCGCCAAGAACGGTGCGGATCTGAAGCAAGGCAGGTTCCTCTGTCGCCTTGGCTTTCCCTTTCCTGAGTTTAAGAACTTCTCCTACGACGCAGCCACCGACTCGATCGGCTGGACCCAGCAGGGTCAAGACCACACCCCGCAGTTTCCGATCGAGGGTATGGTGACTCGGCACTTGCTGGCGCCGGGCGGCGGTGTGGCGGGCTTTGAGCTATCAACACCTGGCCTCCGTGGCCAGAGCGGCGGTCCTGCATTCGACACCGAGGGCCGCGTCTGGGGGATGCAGGCGCGCACCGCCCATCTGGATCTCGACTTCGACGTCGACATGGAGGTCGTCCGCGCCGGCCGACGTAAGCAGGTCAAGGAGAGTGCCATCCTTCATGTGGGCCACTGCGTGGACGTCGAGGTGCTGAAGGCGTTCATGAGGGACCACGGCGTGCGATTCGTGGAGGGGTGAGCCGCCAAACAAGGAGTGTCTGGACTTCTCCCGTCAAGGGAAATTGTTTTCCGTTCCTAGCTCCTCCTGCCGTCAGCGCTGGCGGCTGTTTCATTCCTTCCTAAGCGCCGTGGCCGTTGTCGTTGTGCGCAAGCGGGCAACAGGAATCGGACTGCAAACGTATCTGCGGCCTCGTACGGTTGGGGCTCTCGGCCCCGGGCCATGATGGGAATCCGCGCGAGCGGGAGCCAATCGATGACAGCGGCCTCGAAGGCCACCATTGTTATCGGCTTCTCCACTCGCCGGTCCGACCTGTTCCGCCATCACGCTATTCGACTGCAGTGCCAGGCG
>Ga0187893_10004031_pt1 | contig 28659 bp, 26 predicted proteins | sample MA1701074metaG_FD_139574 | JGI IMG/M metagenome (GOLD analysis project Ga0187893, IMG submission 139574) | White microbial mat communities from a basaltic lava cave in the Kipuka Kanohina Cave System on the Island of Hawaii, USA - MA170107-4 metaG ...
ATGCGACAGCGCGTGGCGGCGCATGGGGCACTCCTCGACGGGGGCGGGCGGGCGCCGAGGGCAGCGCGAGCGCGCATCATCGCATGAGCGTTCGCGACGCTCTCAGCGCGCCGTGCGTCGCCGTACGCAGGCCGCGACGAGTTTCTCGGATCGAGCCGCGCTTCACGCGCTCCACGCGCATCCTGCGCATTCACGAGCGACGCCACGCGACCACACGCGGTGCCGCGGCTGTTCGTGCTCGAGAACCAGTCAAATTAATTCGGTGCAAAGTCCCACCGAGAACAAGCCTGGTCCCCCGACCTCCCCTGAAGATCTGATCCGGACCCGATCGAGTCGGGGACCGGGGCACCGCAGGCTAGCGTCCACGTTCCCGGTGTCGCCCGATTCCGGAGCCGTGGTCGCGGACCCACCTCGGGCTCACGCGCCCGCCGACCGACGCTCCCTCCCGGCCCGTTCGCCGAGCGGGGCGCCCGTTCGCCGACTCCCTCTGGAAGCCGCGCCGCGCCCCGCTACCGTGAGCATGCACGAGGCGCGTGCGGGCCGACGCCGCTGATGGACTCCCTCGAAGAGCGCAGCGGCCCCGCAGCGTCAGCGACCGAGCGCGGAGGGTTCGTTCATGAGACTCACGCCCATCTTCATCAGTGCCGTCACGGCGTTCACGCTGGGGGGCTGTCCCGACTGGACGGACCCGACGCGCGACCTCACCCGGATCATGCTGTGGCCTGGCGGGACGGAGCTCGCGGACCCGGATCACACGCTGCCGGCCCGCACGGACACGCCGCGCACGCGCAAGGCTCCGTTCCCCGGGGACGAGCACCTGGCCGGACTGCGCGCCCGCCGCGCGGACCGCCGGCCATGAGCGCGGACCGCCGTCGGCGCCATGCCCGCGGCCTGCAGCATGGCCCCGCGGGCCGGACGCCCCGGAGCCTGGCCCTGGGCGTCGCGCTCGCCAGCCTGGTCGCGTTCGCGGCCCCCGAGCTGCACGCGCAGGCTTCCTGCCCGAGGATCATGGTGCAGGACTCCACACTCGACCATCTCGTGGACCCGCCCGGTTACAGGACCGCGCGACTCGGCACACTCGGGGGCGTGATCCGCTCCGGGACCGGCACGCGGCCCATGATCCTCATCCCGGGCCTGGGTTTCGGCGGCGGCGTGTTCACCGAGTTCATGCGGCGCTTCGAAAGCGAGTACCGCATGTACGCCGTCACGCTCCCCGGCTTCGGCGGGACCGCGGCCCCGCCGAGCCCGGGCCCGAAAGTGAGCTTCGGGAGCCAGACCTGGACCAACGGTGCGCTGGCCGCGATCGAGCACCTGATAAAGGAGGAGAAGCTCGAGAGCCCCGTCATCGTCGGCCACCGGCTCACCGGGACCCAGCTCGCGTTCCGCCTGGCGCTCGCGCGCTCCGACGTACGCGCGGTCGTCCTCCTCGCCGGGTCGGCGAAGATGATCCTCACCGATACGGCCTACGCGACCTACTACGGCACGCTCGAGCGCCGCGTCGCGTCGGTGGACCGCTGGCTCGCGCCGCGCTGGTTCCGGACGGTCACGCGGGAAACCTGGGACGACAACAACTTCCTTCCCGGCGACTACGCGGTCCATCCGGTGCGCGGGCTCAGGCTCTGGCGCGAGGCGGCGAGCCCCGGGCTGCACGTGTGGGTGCGCTACCTGTGCGAGTTCAACGCCCAGGACGTCTCGCTCGAGCTGGACCGGCTCACGGTCCCCACGCTCCTGCTCGAGCCGGGGCTGGAGGGCAACTGGCACGAGGCCGGCCAGGACTACATGCGCGGCTTCTGCCGCGACAGTTGGGAGGGCCGCGCGGTGAAGCACCCGAGGATCACGGTCAGGACCATCCCGGGCGCCCGCGCGTGCATGTGGTTCGACCAGCAGGACGCCGTGCACGACGCGGTCGCGGGGTTTCTTCGAGGTGTCGGAGCTCGATGAGTCGGACGTAGAGTGAGCGCCATGGCCCGCCCGCCCTCGCGCTTCTGGACCTGGTACGCGCTCGCCTGGGTCCCCTACGTCGTCACCGTGCTCTTCACCTACGTGACGAGCGGCGAGCGGCGCATGGGGCTCGCGGTCCAGGGGGCGTTCATCAGCGCGCTGCCGCTCGCGCTGCTCGGCGTGGTGGTCGTCCGCATCGCTCGCCGGCTCCGCTGGCCGCCGGCCTCGGCCGGCCGCTTCCTCGCGCTCCATGCCGGGCTCGCCGTGCTCTACGCGCTGCTCACCGTGGCGGCGCATGACACGCTGTACGTGCTCTCCAACTGGGCGCGCAACGGCATGTTCACGTTCGGCACGATCGCCCCCGCGATCGTGCTCTGGCAGTTCCTGCTCGCGCTCATCGTCTACTGTGCGATCGCCGGTGTCACCCACACCATCGAGATCCAGGCGCGGTTGCGCGCGGAGCAGGAGCGGCTGGCGCGCGCGCGTGCGCTCCAGGCCGAGGCCGAGCTGGGCGCGCTGCGCGCCCAGTTGAACCCGCACTTCCTGTTCAACACGCTGCACACGGTACTGGCCCTGGTGCGCGCGGACCCGCGGCGCGCCGAGAAGGCCGTGGAGCAGCTCGGCGATCTGCTGCGCTACGCGCTCCGGGTGCAGCAGGAGCCGCGGGACGAGGCCACGCTCGCCGAGGAGTGGAAGTTCGTGAGCGACTACCTGGGACTCGAGCAGCTCCGGCTGGAAGGGCGGCTCCGGGTCGAGGCCGACCTCTCGCCCGACGCGCTGGAGTGCGTGGTCCCGGTGTTCTGCCTGCAGCCGCTGGTCGAGAACGCGATCCGACACGGCATCGCGCCCCGCGCGGGGGGCGGACGGCTCGCGGTGTCGGCCTGGGTCGAAGACGATCGGGTCGAGCTCACGGTGTCGGACGACGGGCGCGGCTCGAGCCACGAGTGGGTGCGGGGCGACGCGGGCAGCGGCCTCAGGCTCGTGCGGCAGCGGCTCGAGGCCCTGTGCGCGGGCCGCGCGGAGATGCTCGTCGAGCCAAGCCTGCCGGGCGGCGGCTTCGCGGTCCGGCTGCGGATCCCCGCGCGGAGGTCGCCGTGAGGATCCGCGCCCTGCTCGTGGAGGACGAGCCGCTCGCGCGGAAGGCGCTCCGCGATTTCGTCGCGGAGGTCGAGTGGCTGGAGACCGTGGGCGAGGCCGCGGACGGACGCGAGGCCCTGCGGCTGATCGACTCGCTGGAGCCGGATCTCGTCTTCCTCGACGTCCAATTGCCGGAGCTCTCCGGGCTCGACGTGCTCGAGCAGATCCGCCACGAGCCCGCGGTGGTCTTCACCACGGCCTTCGACCGCTACGCGGTGGCCGCGTTCGAGCTGGAGGCGATCGACTACCTGATCAAGCCCTTCGGGGCCGACCGCTTCCGCGAGACGCTCGAGCGCGTGCGCCGGCGCCTCGCCGCGGACGCCGCACCGGGCGAGCCGCTGGGGGAACGGGCGCGGGCGGCTCTCGGCCGGGGCCCGCTCACGCGCCTCTTCGCGCGGCGGGCGGACGGGATCGTCCCCATCCCGCTCGAGACGGTCGCGCACATCGAGGCGGCCGACGACTACGTCACGGTGCACAGTCGCGGCGAGCGCCACCTGCTCCACGTGACGCTCGCGGAGCTGGCGGCCCGGCTCGACCCCGGGCGCTTCCTGCGGGTGCATCGCTCGCACGTCGTGAACCTCGACGCCGTGGAGGCGATCCGTGAGCACGACTCGCGCCGGCTGGTCGTCCACCTGCGTGACGGGCAGCGCGTCGTGGCGAGCAGGACGGGTTCGCAGGCGCTGCGGGATCTCGCGTCGTGACGGACGGTGGATTCACGGTGGACGGTCCGGGGACGGAGGTCGAGGCTCGCCGGACCGCCGCAAACCCTTGCCAATCGCGGCCATGAGCCCCGCGGCGCGTTGACGCGGCGCGCCCCGCTCGCCTACCTTCGCAGGTCCTTCCCCGCCGCCCCGGGCTCCGCCACCCGCCTGGTCGGGCGCGAGCCACCGTCCGCCCCCGGAGGACCCGCATGATCCGCAGCATGACCGGCTACGGCTCGGCCGAGCTCGAGCGCTCCGGGCAGCGCCTCACGGCCGAGATCCGCTCGGTCAACCACCGCTTCTGCGAGCTCTCGGTGCGCGGCCCCAAGGTGGCGCTCGCGTTCGAGGACCAGATCCGGCAGCTCATCCAGGACCGCTTCTCGCGCGGGAAGTTCAACCTCACGATCACCTGGGTCGGGGCGGGCGATCAGGGCGAGGTCCTCAAGCTGAACGAGGCAGTGGCGCAGCGCTACGTGGATCTCATGTCGCAGCTCAAGGCCCGCTTCGGCCTGAAGGGCGACGTGGACCTGGCCACGGTGGCGGCGCTCCCGGACCTCTTCACCTGGGAGCACACGGCCATGTCGGACGAGGAGAGCTGGGCGCTCGTGCGTGGGGTGGTCGGGGCGGCCTGCGACAGCATGATCCTCATGAAGGACCGCGAGGGCGAGGCGCTCACCCGCGACTTCGAGAAGCGCCTGCACGCCATACGCACCCAGCTCGACCGGGTCTCCGAGCGCGCGCCGCTGCGGCCGGTGGAAGCGAAGGAGCGCATGGTCGCGCGCATCCGGCCGCTGCTCGACGACGTGGAGATGGACCCCATCCGCATCGCCCAGGAGGTGGCGCTGCTCGCCGACCGTCTGGACTGCACCGAGGAGTGCGTGCGGCTCGCGGCGCACCTGGACCAGTTCCGCCACCTGATCGAGAGCGACGAATTGGCCGGGCGCAAGCTCAACTTCCTGCTCCAGGAGCTGAACCGCGAGGCCAACACCATCGGCTCCAAGGCGAACGACGTCGAGATCGGCCACGCGGTGATCGTGATGAAGGAAGAGATCGAGCGCATCCGCGAACAGGTGCAGAACGTCGAATGAGCATGGCGCGCATGGCAGAGGCCCCGAGGTCCGCGGCGCGGGCACCGGCGAAGCCGCCGGGTTTCATCCTCGTGGTCACGGGTCCGTCGGGCGCGGGCAAGGGCACGCTCGTCGCACGGCTGCTCGAGCAGCGGCCGGAGTGCGTGTTCTCGGTCTCGGCCACCACGCGGCCGAGGCGGGTCACCGAGGACCACGGGCGCGAGTACATCTTCCTCTCGCAGGAGGAGTTCCTGGCCCGGGTGGACCAGGGCTACTTCCTCGAATGGGCGAACGTGCACGGCAGGCTCTACGGTACGCCCGTGGCGCCGGTGGACGAGCAGGTGCGCGCCGGGCACGTGGTGGTGCTCGACGTGGACGTTCAGGGCGGCGCGAGCGTGCGCCGGGTCCGGCCGCGGGCGGTGAGCGTGTTCGTCTACCCGCCCTCGGTCGAGTCGCTGCGGGCCCGGCTGGAAGCACGCGGCACCGACAGCCCCGAGGTCATCGCCGAGCGGCTCCGGAACGCGCCCGGCGAGCTGGCGCAGGCGGTGCACTACGACTACATCATCATGAACGACGACCTGGAGCGCGCCACCGCGGCGCTGCTCGCGATCCACGACTCCGAGCTCGCGCGCGTGCGCGGGTCGGCGCTCTCCGGTTAGGAGCACCCGCGCCCCGGCACCGGGGTGCTGAAAAGCAGTTCATCGGCGCGCCGGGTCTGAGCGCGGCGCGTGGCAGGATTCTCGACCATCATCCGAAAGGGAAGACGCATGAAGCTGTCCGCACTGGTCCCGCCCCCGGGCAAGAGCAAGTACGAGCTGTCCATCGTCGCCGCGCGCGAGGCGCGCCGGCTCAACAACTGGGTCCGCCGGAGCGGCGAGACGCTGCACGGCAAGGTCACCGCGGTGGCGCTCGAGCGGGTGATCCACGACGACGTGCCGTACTACTACGAGGATCCGATGGCGCTCCTGGCGCAGCCGGAGAACTCGATGGCGGAGCCGACGCTGGACTAGCCTTCCCCGGGCGCGCGGCGCGGCCGCGCGGCCCGGTCCCCGGGCGGTGGCCGCGCACGGGGAGCCGCCCGAAGGCCCGTGAGAAGGGAGTGTAGCGCGATGCTGCGGGACCGCGTGGTGGTCGTGGGCGTGTCGGGCGGCATCGCCGCCTACAAGGCCTGCGAGCTGGTGCGCCGGCTGCGTGAGCGCGGCGCCGCGGTCCTCGTGGTGATGACGAAGGCGGCGTGCGAGTTCGTGACCCCGCTCACGTTCCAGGCGCTCTCGGGGAACCCGGTGGTCACCGACCTGTGGGGCGACCAGAAGCCGCGCTTCGAGCTGCCGCTGGAATCCCTCGGCAGGGTGCGCGGCCACGTCGAGCACGTGGACGTGGCCGAGGTGGCGGACGTCGTCGTGCTGGCGCCGGCCACCGCCGACCTCATAGCGCGGCTCGCGCACGGCGAGGCGCCCGACGCGCTCACGTCGCTGGTGCTGGCGACACCGGCGCCGCGCCTCGTGGCGCCGGCCATGGACCTGCAGATGTGGCAGGCCGCGGCCACGCAGGACAACGTGCGCACGTTGCACGCGCGCGGCTTCCGCTTCGTGGGCCCCGACTCGGGGCCGCTCGCCTCGGGGCTCTCGGGACCGGGCCGGCTCGCCGGGGTGGACGCGATCGTGGCCGAGCTGGAGGAGGTGCTGCGCGTGCGCACGAGCATGAGCGGCCTGCGCGTGTTGATCGGCGCGGGCCGCACCGAGGAGCCGCTCGACCCGGTGCGCGTGCTCACGAACCGCTCGAGCGGCCGCATGGGGTTCGCGCTCGCCGAGGCCGCGCGCGACCGCGGCGCGAGCGTCACCGTGGTGGCGGGCCCGGTGAGCGTGGAGCCGCCCCACGGCGTGGAGGTGGAGCGCGTGGTGACGGCGCTCCAGATGGAGCGCGCCATGCGCGAGCGGGCGCCGAAGGCGCAGGTGGTGGTGATGGCGGCCGCGGTGGCGGACTACCGCCCGGCCCGGCCCTCGGTGCAGAAGCTCAAGCGCGCCGGCGGCCCGCTCAAGGTGACGTTCGAGCCGAACCCCGACATCCTCGCCGGACTCGGCGCGGCGAAGGGCCGCGAGCAGACACTGGTGGGTTTCGCGCTCGAGACCGAGAACGGTGTTGCCAACGCGCGCAAGAAGCTCACCGAGAAGCAGGCCGACCTGATCGTGCTCAACTCGCCTGAGCAGGGGATCGGCGGTGGGACCAACACCGTGACGCTGGTGGAGGCGCTCGGGGCCGTGGAGCTGCCCGAGACGAGCAAGCGCGAGGTGGCCGAGCGCATCTTCGATCGCGTGCTCGAGCTGCGCGGCGCGGGCGTGGAGAAGCCGAAGCTCGAGCTGGCCGGCGGGCGCGCGGCGAAGCCGAAGCGCGGCGCGGGGAGCCGCAGGTCGTGAGCGACCAGCTCCGCAGCGAGGCGGCCGCGCTCGCGCGCGCGCTCCGGCGCACGGTGGAGCGCGCGCGCGCGGGCGGCTCGGGCGAGCTGCTGGCGAGCGGCGTGGCGCGGGCCCGCCGCGGCCCACCGGGCGAGGCGCCGGCGGCCGCCGTGGCCGTCGAGACCGCCGCCGTGGCCGTCGAAGCCGACGCCCCGCCCGGGAACGGCTTCACGCTCACGCCGCCCGAGGCCGCCCCGCACATGCCCAGGCGCGGCGCCGCGAAGGCCGACGCCGGGCCCGGGCCGGACAGGTTCGACCTGCCGCGGTTCACCCAGGACCTCCACCCCTCGGCGCTCGCGGGCGGCCGCGACGACCTCGCCGAGGCCTCGCTCCCGGTGCTCGACGCGATCGCCGCCGAGGCGCGCGCCTGCCGTCTCTGCGGGCTCTGCGAGACGCGCACGCAGGCCGTGCCCGGCGTGGGCTCGGCGCGCTCGGGGATCGTGTTCGTGGGCGAGGCCCCGGGCGCCGACGAGGACGCCCGCGGCGAGCCGTTCGTGGGCCGCGCCGGCGAGCTCCTGACCCGGATGATCGCCGCCATGGACGAGAAGCAGCTCATCCCCGGGGTGAAGCTCTCGCGCGAGACCGTGTACATCGCGAACGTGCTCAAGTGCCGGCCGCCCGAGAACCGCAACCCGCTCCCGCACGAGATCGAGTCGTGCTCGCCCTACCTCGTCCGCCAGCTCGAGGCGCTCCAGCCGCGCATCATCTGCTGCCTCGGCAAGTTCGCGGCCGAGCTGCTGCTCCAGATCAAGGGCTCCGTGGGCGGCATGCGCGGCCGCACCTACCGATGGCGGGGCGCCAAGCTCATCGTCACATATCATCCGGCCTACCTGCTGCGAAGCCCGAGCGCCAAGCGCCCCGTCTGGGACGACCTCCAGCGCCTCGCGCAGGAATACCTCACCGACTAGCACTTCCCCGCGTCGCTCCCGACGGACGCGCCCCGGCGCGCAGAGAGGAACACCACCATGTCCGACATCATCCAGTCCGGCGCCGGCGGGCCGCCGGGCCTCACGCCGCCGCAGGCGCTCGAGGCCGAGCGCTCGATCCTCGCGGCCATGATGCTCGACGAGGGCGCCATCGGGCGCGCGGTCGAGCGGATCGACGCCGGGGCGTTCTACCGCACCGCGCACGGCAAGCTGTTCGAGGCCATCGTCGCGCTCTACGAGGACAGCCAGCCGGCCGATCTCATCACCGTGGCCGAGAAGCTGCGTGAGCGCGGCGACCTCGAGGCCGTGGGCGGCCAGGCGTTCCTGGCGCTGATCATGGACTACGCGACCACGGCCGCGAACATCGAGCAGCACGTGCGCATCGTCCAGTCCAAGTCCGTGCTGCGGCAGCTCATCAAGGCCACGAGCGAGATCCAGCAGCAGGCCTACGCCGGCAGCGAGGAGACGGCCGACATCCTCGACCGCGCCGAGGCCCGCATCTTCGGCATCACCGACCAGCGCATCCGCACCGGGTTCACGAACATCCGCGAGCTGCTGAAGCCCACGTTCGACAACATCCAGAAGCTGTTCGAGCGCAAGGTGCAGGTGACCGGCGTGCCGAGCGGCTGGGACGACCTCGACAAGCTCACGAGCGGCTGGCAGCCGGGCGACCTCGTCATCCTGGCCGGCCGGCCCGCCATGGGGAAGACCTCGGCGGCCATGAACATGGCCGAGAACGCCGCCATCCGTCACGGCGTGCCGGTGGCGGTGTTCTCGCTGGAGATGAGCAAGGAGCAGCTCGCGCTGCGGCTCTTGTGCTCGCAGAGCGAGGTGGCGCTGCACAAGGTGCGCACGGGCTTCCTCGGCAACGAGGACTGGCCGCGGCTCACGACGGGCGCGGGCCTGCTCACCGCGGCGCCGATCCTCATCGACGATTCGCCGGCGCAGTCCGTGCTCGAGGTCCGCGCCAAGTGCCGCCGGCTCAAGGCCGAGGGCAAGCTCGGGCTCGTCGTGCTCGACTACATCCAGCTCATGCGCAGCTCGACGCCGGCGGAGAATCGGGTGCAGGAGATCAGCCAGATCTCGCGCGGCCTCAAGGCGCTGGCGAAAGAGCTGAGCGTGCCCATCCTGGCGCTGTCGCAGCTCTCGCGCGCGGTGGAGCAGCGCGGAGGCGGCGGCCGCCCGCAGCTCTCGGACCTGCGCGAGAGCGGCGCCCTCGAGCAGGACGCGGACGTCGTGCTGTTCGTGTACCGCGAGGTCGTCTACAAGCCCGACACGGCCGAGCCCGGCAAGGCGCAGCTCATCATCGCCAAGCAGCGCAACGGCCCCACCGACGAGGTGGACATGACGTTCCTGCGCGAGTGCACGAAGTTCGTGCCGTACAGTCCGATCATGTCGGGCGAGACGGAGCCAGGGTTCTAGGCGCATGAACGACAACGGCCTCACCGCGCGCGGCGTGGGGTTCCTGTGGAACCGCGCCGCCGACTGGATGGCCGACGTGGGGCGCATCGCACTGCTCGTGGGCGACACGCTGCGCATGCTCGGGCGCGGGCTCCGCTCGTTCCGGCTGGTCGTGGACGAGATGCACGCCATCGGCGTGCAGTCGCTGGTGCTGGTGCTCATCGTGAGCCTGTTCACGGGAGCGGTGGCGGCGGTGCAGGCGGCCTACCAGTTCTCGAACGTGGTCCCGCTCAAGTACATCGGCTCGGTGATCCTGCGCTCGGTCATCATCGAGCTGGGCCCGGTGCTCACCGCGCTCATCGTGGGCGGCCGCGTGGGGGCCGCGATCGCGGCCGAGCTGGGCACGATGCGCGTCACCGAGCAGATCGACGCGCTCGAGGCCATGGCCATCAACCCGGTGCGCTACCTGGTGGTGCCGCGGGTCGTGGCCTCCATCGTCATGCTCCCGATCCTGGTGATGATCGCGAACGCGGTGGCCATCTTCGGCGGCTACGTCGTCAGCGTCACGAGCATCGGGGTCAGCTCCCACACCTACGTGAGTGGACTCCAGGACTTCTTCTACATGAAGGACCTCTACTCGGGGCTCATCAAGGCGGTCGTGTTCGGGGCCATCATCGGCTGGATGGGCTGCTACCACGGCTTCCGCACCGAGGGCGGCGCCGAGGGCGTGGGCCAGGCGACGACGCGCGCCGTGGTGTCGTCCTGCGTGCTCGTGCTGGTGAGCGACTACGTGCTCGCGAGCGTGCTCTTCAAGTTCATCTTCGCGTCGTGATCCGCATCCGGGGGCTGTCCAAGAAGCTGGGGCGCAAGCAGGTCCTGAAGGACCTCGACCTCGACATCCCCACCGGCCGCAACACCGTCATCATGGGCCCGAGCGGCACCGGGAAGAGCGTCCTTCTCAAGCACATCATCGGGCTCATGACGCCCGACTCCGGCACCATCGAGGTGGACGGGCGGGTGGTCACGGGCCTCGGCGAGCGCGGGTGGAACGAGGTCCGCATGCGCTTCGGGATGCTGTTCCAGGGCTCGGCGCTGTTCGACTCGCTCACCGTGGGCGAGAACATCGCGCTGCCGCTCCGGGAGCACACCGATCTCACGGAGGCCGAGATCCGCGACCGCGTCGCCGAGAGGCTGGAATGGGTCGGTCTGCGCGGCGTCGAGGACATGAAGCCGGCGTCGCTCTCGGGCGGGATGCGCAAGCGCGTGGGCCTCGCGCGCGCCATCGCCATGGACCCGGCCTACATCCTCTACGACGAGCCCACGACCGGGCTCGACCCCATCATGTCGGACGTCATCAACCGGCTGGTGCGCGGCCTCCAGGAGCGGATCGGCGCCACGTCCATCATCGTGACGCACGACATGGCGAGCGCCTGGCAGCTCGGAGACCGGCTCGCGCTCCTCCACGGCGGCAAGGTCGTGTTCACGGGCACCCCGGAGGAGGCGCGCACCACCGGCAACGAGCTGGTGCGTCAGTTCGTCGAGGGCTCGAGCGAGGGGCCGATCGGTGTGGTCTGACCCGGGCGGCCGCGCCCGACCGGCTCATGTAGACTGCGCGGCCGCCCGTGCCGCGTCGGACCCCGAGGGAGCGAGGAGCCGGACTTGAGCCGTCGAACCGAGATCCAGGTCGGCGCCACCGTGCTGGTGGCGCTCGGCATCACGCTGTGGGGCATCACCTGGCTCAAGGAGCTGACGCTCGCCCGCAAGGCCCGCGTGTGGCACGTGGCGTTCCCGCAGACGGGCGGGCTCGCGAGCAGCGACGAGGTGCAGGTGAACGGCCTGCGCAAGGGGAGCGTGGGCCGGGTGGCGCTCGTGGGCGACCACGTCGTCGTGGACCTGTCGCTCGCCACCGAGATCACGCTCACCACCGACAGCCGCGTGGCCATCCGCAACATCGGCCTGATGGGCGAGAAGGTGATCGCCGTGGACCTGCGCGCCTCGGGCACACCCTACACCGAGCGCGACACCATCCCGGGCATCTACGAGCTGGGCGTGGCCGAGGTGCTCGCGAGCCTCGGGACCACGGTGGACGCGATCGCCCGGCTCGCGGACCAGCTCCAGGGCATCACCCGGGTCATGGAGCAGAGTGGCGGCCTGGACAAGACGCTCGCCAACTTCCAGGAGACCAGCGAGCAGCTGAAGGGCACCGTGACCGAGAACCGCGCGCTGCTCCGCGAGACGCTCCAGAACCTGAACGCGGCCTCGCGCACGGCGAAGGCCCTCACCACCGACCGCGAGGCGCAGCTCCGGCGCACGCTCGAGTCATTCGAGCGCACCGCCGCGGGCATGGAGCGGCTCACGATCCGGCTCGACTCGCTGCGCTCGGTGCTCCACAGCGTCTCCGGGAAGGTGGACCGCGGCGAGGGGTCGCTCGGCCGGCTCGTCAACGACCCGAAGCTTTACGACGACGCGAAGGAGACCGTCGCCCAGTTCCGCGCGCTCATCCAGGACATCAAGAAGAACCCGAAGAAGTACATCAACTTGAGCGTGTTCTGATCCGCACCCGCACCTGACCCGCGAAAGCCCGGGCGCGCCGCGTCCCGCCCCCGCGTGAGGCACCGATGTCATCCCGCACGAGCCCCAAGCGACCCGCGAAAGCCCCGCGCACCTCGTTCTTCTGCTCCGCCTGCGGCAACGAGCAGCCGCGCTGGTTCGGCCACTGCCCGGCGTGCGGCGAGTGGAACACGGCGACCGAGGCGCCGGCGGGCGGGAAGCCGGCCGCGAAGGCGGGGCCGCGCGCGAGGCGCAGCTGGGCGCCCGCCTCGGGCGCCCGTCGCGAGGGTCCGGTCGCGCTCGCTCAGGTGTCGCTGGACGAGACGGCGCGCACGCACACCGGCATGCGCGAGCTGGACCGCGTGCTCGGGGGCGGCGTCGTGCCGGGCTCACTGCTCCTCGTGGGCGGCGACCCGGGGATCGGCAAGAGCACGCTGCTCCTCCAGCTCGCGCTCGCGCTCGCCGCGGACGGGAAGAAGGTGCTCTACGTCTCGGGCGAGGAGAGCGAGCAGCAGATCCGGCTCCGCGCGGCCCGGCTCGGCGACGTGCCAGCGGGCCTCCTGCTCCTCTGCGAGACCGACCTCGAGCGCGTGCTGGAGACGGCCGCGGGCACGGCGCCGGACGCGCTCATCGCGGATTCCATCCAGACGCTCACGCGCGCGGATCTCGAGGGCGGCGCGGGCACGGTGACGCAGGTGCGCGAGTGCGGGCTGGCACTGCTCCACTACGCCAAGGCGTCGCGCACGCCGGTGTTCCTCGTGGGCCACGTCACCAAGGACGGCGCCGTGGCGGGGCCGCGGGTGCTCGAGCACATGGTGGACGCGGTGCTCTACCTGGAGGGCGAGCGCTACCAGCACTACCGCGTGCTGCGCGCGGCCAAGAACCGCTTCGGCAGCACGCACGAGCTGGGCGTGTTCGAGATGCTCGAGTCGGGCCTGCGCGAGGTGGCCAACCCGAGCGAGGCGTTCCTCTCGGACGGCGCCCGCGACGTGCCCGGCGTGGCGGTGGTGGCGAGCCTCGAGGGCGCGCGGCCGCTGCTCGTGGAGGTGCAGGCGCTTGTTTCCACGTCGTTCTACGGCACGCCACAGCGCGTCACGAGCGGGTATGACCCTCGCCGGCTCGCCGTGCTGCTGGCCGTGCTCGAACGCCGTGTCGGGCTGCGGCTCGGCCGGCACGACGTGTTCGTGACGGTGACCGGCGGGTTCCGGCTGGACGACCCGGGCGCCGACCTGGGCGTGGCGCTCGCGATCGCGTCCAGCTTCCGGAGCCGCCCCGTGCTCGCGGGCACGCTCGCGCTCGGGGAGGTGAGCCTCTCCGGCGAGCTGCGGCGCGTGCCGCGGCTGGAGGCCCGTCTGCGCGAGGCGGCGCAGATGGGCTTCGCGCGCGCCGGCTTCCCGGCGGCGCAGCAGGCGGACGCCGCGGGTGCGGGGCTCGAGCCGGTGCCGCTCGCCACGCTCCGCGAGGCGTGCGAGAAGCTGCTCGGCGGGAAGGTCGAGGTGCCGCGCCCCGAGACGCCCGCGCCGCGCGCGGACGCGCGTCCGGGCGAGCGGGCCGCCGGCTCCGCGCGCGTCCGCCCGACGGCGGCGAAAGCGCCGGCCGGTCCGCCCCCCGATCGGACGGACCCGTGACCGCCCCAGCCCCCCGCACCTTGAGCGAGGCGGCGCAGCGCGTGCAGGACGCGCTCCGCGCCGCGGGCTTCGCGAACACCGTGCGCGAGCTGGATTCCCCCGTGCGCACCGCCGCGGCCGCGGCCCAGGCGGTGGGCTGCACCGTGGAGCAGATCGTCAAGTCGCTCGTCTTCCGCCGCGTCACGAGCGGCGCGCCGCTCCTCGTGGTGGCGAGCGGCCGCCACCGCGTGAGCGAGGCGAGGCTCGAATCCCTCGTCGGCGAGGCGCTCCGGATGGGCGATCCCGGATTCGTGCGCGACGTGACGGGCTTCGCCATCGGCGGCATCCCGCCGATCGGGCATCCGCGAGCGCTCGAGACGCTCGTGGACGCGCATCTCCTCACGCTCGGCGGCCTGTGGGCGGCGGCGGGGCACCCGAATTCGCTGTTCCCGCTCAGCGGCGACGAGCTCGTGCGCATGACCCGCGGTCGCGTGGCCGAGGTGGCGGAATGACGCCCGGCACCTGCGCCATCCTGCTCTGCGCCGGCCGCGGCGAGCGGCTCGGCTCGAGCGTGCCCAAGGCGCTCGTGCCGCTCGCCGGCCGGCCGCTCTTCACCTGGAGCCTGGAGGCGTTCCAGCGCTGCGACGCCGTCGGCGGCATCGTGCTCGTGGGCCCGGTGCGGACGCTGCGCGAGCTGGTGTCGGCGAGCGGCGTGGGCGTGGCGAAGGTGGTGGCGTACACGGAGGGCGGCGAGGCGCGGCAGCACTCGGTGGGCCGCGGGCTCCACGTGGTGCCCGAGTCGTTCACGCACGTGGCGGTGCACGACTCGGCGAGGGCGCTGGTGACGCCGGAGGTGATCGCTCGCGCGGTCGCCGAGGCGGTCGAGCACGGCGCCGCGATCGCCGCCGTGCCGCAGTCCGACACGCTCAAGCAGGGCACGCTCGGGAGCATCACCGCGACCGTGCCGCGCGCGGGGCTGTGGGCGGCGCAGACGCCGCAGGTGTTCCGGCGCGACTGGCTCGAGCGCGCGCAACGCGAGGCGGCCGAGGTCGCCACCGACGACGCGACGCTGGTCGAGTGGCTCGGCCATCCCGTGCGGCTCGCGCTCGGCGACCCGCTCAACTTCAAGATCACCACCGCCGCCGACCTGGAGCTGGCCGAGGCCTGGCTCGCGCACCGCTCGGCCGCCGCGCGCGGGGGAGGCGCTGCGTGAGCCTGCGCGTGGGCCTCGGCTACGACGTGCACCGCGCCAAGGCGGGTCGCCCGCTGGTGCTGGGCGGCGTGAAGCTCGAGAGCGACTGGGGGCTCGACGGCCACAGCGACGCCGACGTGATCGCGCACGCCATCGGCGACGCGCTGCTGGGCGCCGCGGGCCTCGGCGACCTGGGCGAGCACTTCCCGCCCGGCGACCCGCGCTGGAAGGACGCCTCGAGCCTGGACCTGCTCGCGCGCATCGCCGCGCTCCTCGTCGAGCGCGGCGCGCGCATCGTGAACGTGGACGCCACGCTCGTCGCGGAGGTCCCGAAGCTGGCGCCGCACCGCATGGCGATGTGCGCGAACCTCGCACGCGCGCTCGGCATCCCCGGCGGCCAGGTGAGCGTCAAGGCGACCACGAACGAGACGCTCGGCGCGATCGGCCGCCGCGAAGGGCTCGCCGCGCTCGCCGTGGCGCTCGTGGAGCGGGCGTGAGCGGCACGCCGCCCGTCCGCGTCCGCTTCGCGCCGAGCCCCACCGGCTGGCTGCACGTGGGCGGCGCGCGCACGGCCTACTTCAACTGGCTCTTCGCCCGGAAGCACGGCGGCGCGCTGGTGCTGCGCATCGAGGACACGGACGTCGTGCGCTCGGACGAGGCGAGCGAACGGGCCGTGCTGGACGAGCTCCGCTGGCTCGGACTCGGCTGGGACGAGGGCCCGGACACGGGCGGCGCGCACGGGCCCTACCGCCAGAGCGAGCGGCTCGCGATCTACGGCGAGCACGCGGGGCGACTGCTCGCGAACGGCCGCGCCTACCGCTGCTTCTGCACCGACGCCGAGCTGCAGGCGCGTCGCGCCGCCGCGCACGCCGCGGGTCGCCCGCCGCACTACGACGGCCGCTGCCGGGGGCTCGCGCCCACCGAGGCCACGGCGCGGGCGGCCGCCGGCGAGCCGCACAGCGTGCGTTTCGCGGTGGAGCCGCGCGACTGGACGCTCCACGACGCGGTGCGCGCCGAGGTCACTTTCCCGGCCGGGATGGTGGGCGACTTCGTGCTGCTCCGCTCGAGCGGACTCCCCACCTACAACTTCGCCTGCGCGGTGGACGACCACGGCATGGCCATCTCGCACGTGATCCGCGCCGAAGAGCACCTCGCCAACACGCCGCGGCAGCTCATGCTGATGGACGCCTTCGGCTGGGGGCCGCCGCGCTACGCGCACGTGCCGCTCATCCTGAATCCCGACCGCAGCAAGATGAGCAAGCGTGAGGGCGGGGGGCACCCGGCACAGCCGGATCCGGTGGCGGTCGGCGACTGGCGGCGCGCGGGAATCGTGGCCCAGGCGCTGCTCGCCCACCTCGCGCTGCTCGGCTTCCACCCGGGTGACGAACGTGAGGTCCTCACCCGCGCCGAGCTGCTCGAGGCGTTCTCGCTCGAGCGCGTGGGCCGGAGCGGCTCGGTCTTCGATCGGGCGAAGCTCATGTGGATGAACGCCCACTGGCTGCATCACGCCGACGGCGCGACGCTCACGGCCTGGGCGGCGGCGGCGGGGCCGGACGCGCCGGAGTTCCTGCCCGCCGCGGCCCGGCGCTGGCCCGCCGCGAGGCTCGCGCGCGTGCTCGAGACGCTGCGCGGGAACCTCGCCACGCTGGCCGACCTGCCGGGCGAGCTGGCGCCGTTCCTGGACGAGCCCCTCGCGCCCGAGCCGGCGGCCGCGGCGGCGCTAGCCACGGCGGATGCGACGCGCGTATGCGCGGCGGCGGCGGGCGCGTTCGGGGCGCTTGCGGACTGGAGCGCCGAGGGGGTTAAATCCGCCGTCCGTTCGCTCGCCCCCGCGCTCGGGCTCGAGGGGAGGAGCGTCTACCTCCCCATCCGCGCGGCGCTCACCGGACGCACGCACGGGCCCGAGCTGCCGCTCCTCGCGGAGCTGCTCGGCCGCGAGCGCTGCGTGGCCCGGCTCGAGCGCGCCGCCGGCCGGGCGGCCGCTCGCTAGCGGGACCCGTGTGCGCCGGGGCGGCGCGCCCGGCACGACCCACCATCCGTTCACGGAGGAAGTCGCGATGAAGGTCGCGGTGCTCATGGGAGGGCGCTCGAGCGAGCGCGAGATCTCGCTGCGCACGGGGCAGGGCGTGGCGCAGGCGCTTCGCCACCTTGGCCACGACGTGACGTCGGTGGACGCCGCCGACGGCAGCACGATCGCCGCCGGCAAGGAGGAGGCCTCGGCCGCGAAGCGCGAGTCGGTGCTCAAGCTCCCGCTCTCGGCGATGCTGGCGAGCGTGCAGTGCGCGGCGGTGAAGGAGGCGGACGTCGTGTTCGTGGCGCTCCACGGCACCTACGGCGAGGACGGCACGATCCAGGCCGCGCTCGAGCTGGCGGGCAAGGTCTACACCGGCTCGGGCGTGCTCGCGAGCGCGATCGCCATGGACAAGGCCATGAGCAAGCGGGTGTTCGAGCGCGAGGCCATCCCCACGCCGCACTGGGTGCTGCTCGAGTCCGGCGTGCCGGGGCGGACCATCGACACGAGCCTGCTCGGCGGCTATCCGCTCGTCGTGAAGCCCAACGCCGAGGGCTCGACCGTGGGGCTCTCCATCGTCCGGCACGTGTCCGAGCTGGACGCGGCGCTCGAGAAGGCCGGCCGGCACGACCACCAGATCCTGGTCGAGCAGTTCGTGCCGGGCCGCGAGCTGACCGTGGCGGTGGTGGGCGAGGAGGCGTTCCCGATCGTGGAGATCGCGCCCAAGAGCGGCTTCTACGACTACGAGGCCAAGTACACGAAGGGGAAGACCGACTACACCTGCCCGGCGAAGCTCGACGCCGAGCTGGCCCGCCACGTGCGCGAGCTGGCGGTGGAGTGCTGCGCGGTGCTCGGCTGCCGCGGCGTCGCGCGCGCGGACTTCCGGCTCTCGGAGGACAACGAGCCGCAGGTGCTCGAGGTGAACACCGTGCCGGGCCTGACCCCCACGAGTCTCGTGCCCATGGCGGCGCAGGCCAAGGGCATGAGCTACGACCAGCTCGTGGGGCGCATGCTCGACCTGGCGCTCGCCGACGCGCGCGCGGCTCGCGCCGCCGCGCATTGAGCGCGGGCCGCGCGCGGCGCGACAATACGAACGACCGCAGCACCATCCCGGTGGGAGATCCCATGGACCGCACGCTGGAATTCCTCAAGGAGCTCGTCGAGGCGCACGGGGTGCCCGGCTTCGAGGACGACGTCTCGAAGGTGATGCAGAAGCACCTGCAGGGCGTGGGTCCGTTCAGCCGGGACCGGCTCGGGAGCTTCATCTGCGAGAAGGTGGGCGACCCCAGGGGGCCGCGCATCATGCTCGCCGGGCACCTGGACGAAGTGGGGTTCATGGTGCGCTCGATCACGAAGGAGGGCTTCGTCAAGTTCCTGCCGCTCGGCGGCTGGTGGGGCCACGTCGTGCTCGGGCAGCGGCTCCTGATCCGCACGCGCAAGGGAGACGTGCTCGGCGTGGTGGGCAGCAAGCCGCCGCACGAGCTGCGCGACGAGGACCGCAAGAAGGTGCTGGAGATCAAGGACATGTACATCGACGTCGGCGCCACCAGCGACTGGGACGTGAAGCAGCACCTCGACATCCGCGCCGGCGACCCGATCGTGCCCGACTCGGCGTTCACGGTGATGGCGAACCCGGACCTGCTGCTGGCGAAGGCGTGGGACAACCGCATCGGCTGCGCGCTCGCCGCGGAGACCGCGCACCGGCTCGCGGACGTGAAGCACCCGAACGTGCTGCACGTGGTGGCCACGGCGCAGGAGGAGGTGGGCCTGCGCGGCGCCAAGACCTCGGCGACCAAGCTCAAGCCCGACGTTGGCTTCGCGCTGGACGTGGGCATCGCGCACGACACACCCGGCACCGAGGGCGACGAGAAGCTGGGCGGCGGGCCGCTCGTGGTGATCTACGACTCGAGCAGCATCCCGAACCGCCGGCTCCTGGACCTGGTCGTCGCGACGGCCGAGGCGGAGAAGATCCCGCTCCAGTTCGAGGCGGTCGAGCGCGGCGGGACCGACGCCGGCCGCATCCACCTCTCCGGCGAGGGCGTGCCCTGCATCTCGATGGGCGTGCCGGCGCGCTACATCCACAGCCACGTGAGTCTCATCGACCGCCGGGACTTCGAGGCCGCGGTCAAGCTGCTGGTCGCGATCGTCCGGCGCCTCGACCGGAAGACCGTCGAGGGCCTGACGTGAGGCGCGGCGGGCCCGCCCCGGGGGCGGGCGCGGCGGCCGCGTGCGCCGCATGATCGCGCAGGGGCTCGTCGCGCCCGTGGCCGCCGCCGCCGCGGCCGACACCACGCACGGGCTCCCGGCGTGGCTCATGGACACGGAGCGGCTCGGCGTGATGCTGGTGCGCCTCGGGCTCACGGTACTCACCGCGTTCCTCGCCCAGCGGCTCCTGTTCCTGCTCGTCCGCCGCGGCGAGATCTGGCTCGAGGGCGCCTCGCGCCGCTCGGGCCACGCCGTCCAGCGCGCGCACACGATCGGCCAGCTCCTGCGCCACGGCGTCACCGCGCTCGTGGGCGGCTGGGCCCTCCTGCACGGGCTCGAGATCCTCGGCTGGGACGTGAAGCCGCTGCTCGTGGGCGCCAGCATCCTGGGCGCCGCGATCGGCTTCGGCGCGCAATTGCTGGTGCGTGACGTCATCGCGGGCACGTTCATCTTCATCGAGGACCAGTTCGTGGTGGGTGACACGATCGAGGTGAACGGCAACCCCGCCACGGTCGAGGCGGTCACGCTCCGCAGCACGCGGCTGCGCGACTTCCAGGGGCGCGAGCTGCACGTGCCGAACGGCGAGATGAAGCTGGTGGTGAACCACAGCCGCGGCTGGAACCGGGCGGTCGTGGACCTGCCCGTGGCCCCCGGGCAGGACCTGGCGAGCGCGCTGCGCGCGGCCGAGACGGTGGCCGCCGCTCTGAACGGCGACCCGGCCTGGGGCCCGCTGCTGCTCGAACCGTTCACGACCCTGGGCTTCGATCGCGTGAGCCCCGAGGGCTCCACGCTGCGCCTGGTGGCGCGCGCGCGCCCCGGCGGCGACGCCGCGCGCCTCGCCCGCGAGCTGCGCCTGCGCGTGCTCGAGCGCTGGCGCGCGGAGGGCATCCGCACCGCGGCCGACCCGCCCGGGTCGCGTGCGGGCCCGCCGCCGGCGGCCCCGGAGCGCTGAATCGCGTACCGTGGTGCGCCCGCCGGCCCGAGCGGCCGCGTGGGGACCCCGAACCCGAGGAGGACGGTCGTGCCCGCACTTCGCATCTACGACACGCTGACCCGCGAGAAGCGCGAGTTCGTGCCCGTCCAGCCGGGCCGGGTCGGCATGTACGTGTGCGGCATGACCGTGCAGAACAAGCCGCACGTGGGCCACATCCGCGCCTCGCTCTCGGCCGAGGTCATGCGCCGCTACCTCGAGCACCTCGGCTACGAGGTCACGTACGTCTACAACTTCACCGACGTGGACGACAAGATCATCGAGCGCGCGGCGGCCGAGGGCGTCGAGTACGAGCGCGTGAGCGACCGCAACATCGAGGCGTACCTGCGCTACGCGGACGTTCACAACATCAAGCGCGCCACCCACTACCCGCGCGCCACGCGCCACATCCCCGAGATGCACGCGATGATCGCGAGGCTGATCGAGAAGGGCTACGCCTACGCCGCGGGCGGCGACGTGTACTACGAGGTCCGCAGGAAGGCCGACTACGGCAAGCTCTCGGGCCGCCGCGTGGACGAGCTGCGCGAGGGCCACCGCATCGAGCCCGGCGAGCAGAAGCGCGACCCGCTCGACTTCGCGCTGTGGAAGGGCGCCAAGCCCGGCGAGCCGGCGTGGGAGAGCCCGTGGGGGCCGGGCCGGCCGGGCTGGCACATCGAGTGCTCGGCCATGGCCATGAAGTACCTGGGCGAGACGTTCGACATCCACGGCGGCGGGCAGGACCTGATCTTCCCGCACCACGAGAACGAGATCGCGCAGAGCGAGGCCTACTGCGGCAAGCCGTTCGCGAATCACTGGGCCGAGAACGGGCTCGTGAACCTCTCCGGCGCCAAGATGAGCAAGTCGGTGGGCAACTTCTTCTTCATCGAGGACATCGCCCGCGACTGGGACCCCGAGGTGACCCGCTTCTACCTCATGAGCACCCACTACCGGAGCCCGATCGAGTTCAGCATGGAGCGGCTGCAGGAGGCCGCGGTGGCCTACGCGCGGCTGCGCGGGCCGCTGGAGCGGACTGGTGCCTGGACCGCGCTCGAGGGCCCGGCCCCGGGCGGCGCGCTCGGCGAGGCGGTGGCCGAGGCCGAGCGCCTGTTCCACGAGGCCATGCACGACGACTTCAACACCGCCGCGGCGCTCGGGCACCTCTTCGACCTGGCCCGGGCCGTGAACCGCTCGCTCGACGATGGCGGAGGCGCGGAGGCGGTCCAGGGCGCCCGGGCGCTGCTCCGGCTGGGAGGCCTCCTGGGGCTCTTATGGCGGGTGCCGGGCGAGCCGGCCTGGAGCCCCGACGTGCTCGAGCTGGCCGAGGCGCGCGCGGCCGCGAGGAAATCGCGTAACTGGAAGCTGTCAGATGAGTTACGCGACAAGCTCGCCGAGCTCGGGGTGGCGGTCGAGGACTCGCCGCAGGGCCAGAACCTCAAGCGGCGCTAGGCGCTTCGGCCCGACAAATCGCTTGCCCGTGGGGGAGGCCGGGGTCTAGCCTTGAACCGACCCGGGCGAGAGCGCCGCCGTCACGTTCGAGAGGTCCCCCCTGTATCCACCTCGAGAGGCGTGGCCACGGCGAACACGTTCGGGTCTTTTCAGTCTTTCCAGGGCGTGGAAGGACCGGGAGCAGAAAGGGAACATGCGGCAGAGAATGGCAATGAGGTTGTGGAGTCTCCTGCTGGCGCTCTCCCTCGTGGCGAGCGGGACGGCGGTGACGCCGAGGACCACCTGGGCGGACCAGTACCCGGGTGAGCCCGCGCCTTCGCCATCGCCCGACACGGGTGTGGGCGACCCGGATTGGCCACCCTCGCCTGGCGCCAGGTCCCCGAAGCCGTCGCCGACGCGCGGCGCCGGCGGGCCGGCTCAGTACGAGTCGGCGCGGATGACCTGGTCGGGCAAGTGGGTGTGGAGCTTCCGCATGGCCTTCTCGTCGGTGCACCGCATCTTCTTCCGCTTCTGACGCTTCGCGTCGGGGCCGTCGGGAGGGGAGCGGGCACCGCCGGGGGCCTGACGTCAGGGTAGTCGTGTAGTCACTCGGAGAACGGGCGTGTTGATGGGCGATTCGGACAGGATCGCGTCACTCGAGCAGCGTCTCGCGGGCTCCGTGGCCTCGCCGGCCACGGCGCTCGAGGACCTCGAGATGCTCGCCGACCTCTATCTCCAAGCGGACAGTCACGTGCCCGCGCTGGAGACCATCGACCGCCTGCTGTCGTTGCCGGCGGCGCGCGGCCTCTCGGCCGCGCGCCGCGCGGCCATCGAGCTCAAGGCCGTGAACTGCCGCATCGCCAAGGGCGAGCCGCAGGCGGCCGCCGCGCAGGCGCGGGAGCTGCTCAAGGCGCTGCCTGCCGGGCTGGCCGAGCCGCGCGCGCGCGCGCTGCTGGCACTTGCCAAGGCCCTGCACCACCTCGGCCGCATCGCGGATGCGCGCGCGAGCGCGCAGCAGGCGCTGGGCGTGGCCGAGTCGCTCGGCGACCTCGCGCTCTGCGCGCAGGCCCTGGCCACGATCACGGTTTCGGCCTACCGCGAGGGCGACCTCGCGCTGGCCCGCGAGATGGGTGAGGAGGCGCTGGTCCTGTTCCGACGCGTGGGCGACGAGGACAGCGCGGCCATCACGCGCACCACGCTCGGGCTCGTCTACAAGCAGCACTGCGAGTGGGAGCCCGCCATCGCGCACCTCGAGGCCGCGCTCGCGCACCATCGCGCCCGCGGCCGGCTCGCGGACACCGCGAGCCCGCTCCAGAACCTGGGGGTCGTCCACCAGAAGATGGGCGACTGGCCGCGCGCGGCCGAGCACTACCGGGCGTGCGAGCACGTGCTCGTGCAGCTCGGCGACGACTTCCACCTGGCGCTCGTGGACATCGGGCTCGGCAACGTGGCCCGACTGCAGCGTCGCTTCACCGAGGCCGAGACCCGGCTCCTCTCCGCGCTCGAGCGCGCCCGCCGCCACGGCGGGCACCGCGAGGAGGTGCTGGCGCTCGAGTTCCTCGGCGAGCTGGACTTCGACCGCGGCCGCGCCGAGCGGTCGCTGGGCCGCTACCACGAGGCGCTGGCGCTGGCCGAGCGCTCGGCGCCCGAGGGCGACCTCGTGGTCGAGATCGAGCGGCGCCGGGCCGAGGCCTTGGTCGCGATCGGCCGGCTGGACGAGGCGGAGCAGACGCTCGACCGGGCCATGCGGCTCGCGCGCCTGACCGACGACCGCTTCGAGCACGCCGCGGCGCACCGGGTCGCCGGCGACCTCGCGCTCGCGCGCGGCCGCCGGCTGGAGGCCCGCGAGCGTTGGGAGCAGGCTTCGCGGCTGCTCGTCGCCTGCCGCGAGCGCTACGAGCTCGCGCGCGTGCAACTCTCGCTCGCGCGCGTCATCGACGACCCGCGCGCGGCCCGCTCGCACGCGACGCGCGCCTGCGCGTTGTTCGCCGAGCTGGGAGTGGCGCACTGGCAGGAGCAGGCCGAGGCCGAGCTGGCGCGGCTGCTGGGCCCCGCGCCGGTCACGGCGCCGACGCGCGCCGACTCGCTGCTCGGAAAGCGCCACCGCGCGCCCGGGCTCGTGGCGGCCTCGGCGGCCATGCGCAACGTGGAGACGCTCGCGCGGCGCGCCGCGGCCACCGAGCTCTCGGTGCTCATCACCGGCGAGACCGGCACCGGCAAGGAGCTGGTCGCGCGCACGATCCACGGGCAGTCGCCGCGGGCCGCGCGGCCGTTCCTCGCGGTCAACTGCGGCGCGCTGCGGGCCGACCTGGCCCTGTCGCAGCTCTTCGGCCACCGCAAGGGCGCGTTCACCGGCGCGCACGCCGAGGGCATCGGCCTGGTCGAGGCCGCGCACGGCGGCACGCTGTTCCTGGACGAGGTCGGCGAGCTGCCGCTCGACGTGCAGGTGACGCTGCTCCGCTTCCTCGAGAGCGGCGAGTACCTGCGCCTCGGTGAGACCCAGGTGCGGCGCGCGGACGTGCGGCTCATCGCCGCCACGAACCGGTCGCTGCGCGGCTCGGAGGGCGAGCGGCTGTTCCGGCGCGACCTGCTCTACCGCCTGAACGAGATCGAGATCCGCCTGCCGGCGCTGCGCGAGCGCCCCGAGGACATCGTGCCGCTCGCCCGCCACTTCCTGTCGTTCTACGGCGGCCTCGAGGGCCCGCGCCTCGGCCACGACGGCGAGACGCTGCTCGCCTCCTACGCCTGGCCCGGCAACGTGCGCGAGCTGGAGAACGTCATGAAGCGCCTCGCCGCGCTGCACGCCGGCCAGGGCGAGGTGGACTCGGGCGCGCTGCTCCCGCTCCTCGCGGAGCCGGCCCCGCGCGCGGCCGAGAAGGCCGACCGCCGCGCGCAGGAGCGCGACGAGATCGTCGCGGCGTGGCGGCAGGCGCACGGCAACAAGAGCCGGCTGGCGGCGCTGCTCGGCGTGAGCCGGAAGACGCTGTACGCGCGACTGAAGCGGCTCGATCTGACGCTCTAGATGACGTTCGGCGATCCGGCATCGCCGGATCGCTCAAGACGTTCCAGGTCGTCACACGGATGGCAGGTCCGCGCGCCCCGCGCGCGTGACGGCTCCGCCCGCGAGCGATCCCTCCCCACGCGGTAGAGGCAGTGCCACGGAGCGGCGGGACCGCTCGTGGCCCGTGCGGTCGGGGACCCGGCCCGCGAGCCGCGGGGGACACCCGCCGAGGAGCCCCCGCCACGGGAAGGGAGGTCCCGATGCATCGCGCCAACCTGCGCGCCGTCCACGCCGTCGCGACCGAGGTGTCGTCGTGAAGTCGGCCGGAGTGGCGATCGTGCTGGTCACCGTGCTCCAGGCCTTGAACGTGCTCGGCGAGTGCCCGAAACCGCCCGCCCCGGGCGACCCGCTGCCCGGGCTCTCCAGGGACGAGCAGGCCCGCTTCGCCGCGGGACGCGGCGTGTTCCAGCAGGTGTTCGAGCCCGCGACCGGCCTCGGGCCGCTGTTCAACGCCCCGTCGTGTGTCGAGTGCCACAACGAGCCCGTGGTGGGCGGCAACGGGAACGAGGACGAGACGCACGCCACCGTCGCGGGGCCCGGCGGCGCCTGCGACCTGCTGCTCGCGAGCGGCGGGCCGGTGTTCCAGACCAGCGTCACGCCCGCGCTCAAGGCCGCCCTCGGCATCGACCGCGAGCCGATCCCCGACGGCGCCGCGCGCGCCACCCGGTCCGCGCCCGACATCATGGGCTTCGCGCTCCTCGATGCGGTGCCCGAGGCCGACATCCTCACCCGTGCCGACTCCGCGGACCGGAACCGCGACGGCATCTCGGGGCGCGTGAACCGCTTCTTCGACGGCCGCATCGGTCGCTTCGGGCGAAAGGGCTTCCTGCCCTCGCTCGACGAGTTCAACGCCGGCGCGTTCGTGATCGAGATGGGGGTGACGAACCCCGGCTCGCCGAGCGAGGGCACGGTCGGCACACAGCCCATCCCGCCCGGCGTGGACCCGCTGCCCGAGCCCGAACTGTCCGCCGAGGCGGTGGCGCTCGTGAACGACTTCGTCCGCTTCCTCGCGCCGCCGATGCCGCGCCCGCTCACCCGGGCCGGCGAGCGCGGGCGGATCCGGTTCCAGGCGCTCGGCTGCGCCTCGTGCCACACGCCCGCGCTCCGCACCGGCCGGAACGCGGTGCCGGCGCTCGACCGAAAGGTCTTCTACCCCTACACGGACCTGCTCCTCCACGACTTGGGGGCCGAGCGCGGCGACATCTGCTTCGGCGGCGCGGAGGCCGCCGAGTTCCGCACCGAGCCGCTCATGGGCGCGGGCCTCGCGAGCCGCTTCATGCACGACGGCGCCGCGCGCACGCTCGAGCAGGCGATCGAGTTCCACGGCGGCGAGGGAAGCGCCTCGCGGGCGAGGTTCCGGAAGCTGTCCGTGAAGGAGAAGGCGGAGCTGATCGAGTTCCTGAAGTCGCTGTGATGCGCCGCGGCACGGAGGCCCGCGCTCGCGCCGCTCGGCGTGAGCGCGGCCCCGGCCGCGCCCGTCCGGACCGCGCTCGCCGCCGCTCCGCGCTCGCGAGCGCAGATGTCATCGGGCTGTCACCGGAGCACGGACTGTCACCCCGAGGGTGACAGAGCGGAACCTGCTCGCCCGCTTGGCTTTCGCGGGTCCGACCCGGCAGCGGGTGTTTCGAGGCGGGGGTGACAGGTGTCGAACGAGAGCCGCTGTAGCCGCTCCTGACCAGGATGCCGGTGTCGCCGCATCACGATGAGCGGCAAGGCGATGCTCACGCGGGACGTGCCACGCGGCCGGACATCGTGCAACTGGCACGGTGCGTGCTGCACCGTACGCGCAGGATACGGGTCGTGCGCGGTGACGCTCGCGATCCAGGGGGACGGAGATCCCTGGGGGGTAGGAAGAGTCCGGAAGGCTCGCGCGCAGGTCGGCACCTCCGTCGGCGCGCGACCTTCCGGGACTCCGGCCCGGGGGGTCTCCAGCAGAGGTTCCAGGCAGCACGGTTTCACGGGGCGCGCATGCGCCCGGGGGCTCGTACCCTCATCCACTCCCCGGGGCGATCCGTAAGGACTGCGGAGATTCCCCGGGGCCGAAACAGGTGACCAAAGGGGGGATGGACGCACCAGGAAGTCGGCAGTCGCAGGTGAAGTGGTTCGAAGCAACGTCACGCAACAACACAACTGAATACGCCCGGTCAACGAAGCCGTAAGGACCATGGAGTTCATCCCGGTCGCTCCGGGTCCTTTCGGGAAGAGGCAGTCGGAGTCGAGGAAACTCGACCGCCGGCTGCCTTTTCGATTGCGGCGCGATCCGCCAGCCATGCCCTCGCCCGGCGTGCCCGCCCGCGTCCGTGCGCCGCGGCGGGCCGGAGTGTCGCGCGAGCGAGGACCGTGGGCGCCGGCCGCTTGGTCGGGAGGCATTGCCCCGGGCGGTTCCCCGGTGCTAGCGTCCGGGCGATGCCCGCCCCCTGGAACTCCTCGCGCGGTGGCCGCTCGCTGGCCGCCGCACCGCGGCTCCTCGCGGCGCTGGCGGCGCTCGCGTTCGCGATCGCCCTCGGCTGCGGCGGCAAATCGGCCGACTCGGGCTCGGCGCCGGGCGGCTCGAGCGGGGGGGCAGGGACGACGACCCCGCCGCCCGCCCCCGCGCCCGAGACGACCGCCGCCACCGGCGGCGGCACGGCGGCCGCGAGCTCCGGTGCCACGCTCTTCGCCCAGAAGTGCGCGCTCTGCCACGGCCCCGACGGCCACGGCGACGGACCCGGCTCGGCGGCCCTGAACCCCAAGCCGCGGAACTTCCACGATCGGGCCTACATGAAGACGCGCACCGATGCGGAGCTCCTCGAGGTCATCCGCAACGGCAAGGGCGTGATGCCCAAGTGGGGCGGCCTCATGAGCGAGGCCGAGATGCAGGCGGTCCTCGCCTTCGTGCGGGAGCTCGGCGAGAAGCCCTGATCCGCCCTGCGGGCGAGCGGCGCCGCGAGCCGTGCGAGTCTTGACGCGATCCGGGCCCGTGCCTATGGTGCCCGAGCCCGAAAGCCTTGCGAACTGCTGGCGTAGCTCAACTGGTAGAGCATCTCATTTGTAATGAGGTGGTTGGGGGTTCGAGTCCCTTCGCCAGCTCAGCAGACCCGCCGGCCCCGCCGGCGGAGCCGGGTCCCGGGCGCCTGGCCGGGTCCTCACGGCCGGGCCGGCGGGCCCTGGGGCACGAAGCCGTCGTGGAGGGGTGCCCGAGCGGCCAAAGGGAGCAGACTGTAAATCTGCCGGCGTACGCCTTCGAAGGTTCGAATCCTTCCCCCTCCACCAGCCATCTCCATCGCGTGCAAGCCCGTCGCGGGAATAGCTCAGCGGCTAGAGCATCGGCCTTCCAAGCCGAGGGTCGCGGGTTCGAATCCCGTTTCCCGCTCCATTCTCCATAAGGCGAACCCGGTCCGGGCCGTACCGGGTTCGCCGAGCCGGCGGGTCCGGCCGCCCGCCCATCACCAGCAGTTTGCAGCGTCTTTACGTTCCGCTGGCGCACCCCGGGCCGTCGCCCGGCATCCGATCGGGCCGGCTGTAACTGCCGGCATGCCGGCGATTTCGGGTTGACGCCGCGGGAGCGCCCATCTAGATTCCCCGTTTCGCGCGACACCCCCGGACGACTTCCCAAGGAAGTCGCCTAGGGGTGGTGTGTCTTTTCCTCGAGCACACCCGGGGCTCGCCGAGCCCTCCCGATCCGGCCAGCACATCACATCTCCCGTCTTCATCCGAGCCGGGCTGTCCGCTGGGATGGTCGCCGTCGTGCGCGCCCACGTAGCTCAGTCGGTAGAGCATCTCCATGGTAAGGAGAAGGTCACCGGTTCGATTCCGGTCGTGGGCTCCACCTGCACACGAGGTTCGCCGGTCGGGCGCACGGCGGTCCGCCACGAATACCAACAGGTCCTGAACCCAGGGAGTCCGTCGAGATGGCGAAGGCGAAATTCGAGCGCACGAAGCCGCACGTGAACGTGGGGACGATCGGGCACGTGGACCACGGGAAGACGACGCTCACCGCAGCGATCACGATGGTGCTGGCCCAGAAGAATCC
>Ga0187893_10004032_pt1 | contig 28642 bp, 20 predicted proteins | sample MA1701074metaG_FD_139574 | JGI IMG/M metagenome (GOLD analysis project Ga0187893, IMG submission 139574) | White microbial mat communities from a basaltic lava cave in the Kipuka Kanohina Cave System on the Island of Hawaii, USA - MA170107-4 metaG ...
AACTACCTCGAGTCGCGTTACATGTACGGCCGCATCAGCGGGATCTTCATCAAAGACAACATGGTCTACGCAATCGACTCGGAGTCTGGCCCGTTGAACCATGTGAACTGGCGCAACGGTGTGCGCATCGGTCCGCTCGACGAGGATCGCATCACCGCGTTCATTCCGCCGTTCGAGCGCGAAGACCGAGTGTACCAAGGAGCGGCTGGCGAAGGCGTGGCCGTCGACGCCGACGGGAATGTCTACGCAGCGGAAGGACCGAACTCGTTCAACCAGGCGGGAGGCGCGTTCACCAAGTACTCCGTGAAGTGAACGGCTCGATCACGCTGGCACACGATCTGTGATCGTGTGTTCGATGGCCCGGTCCCCCAGGAACGACGTGTGATTCGCTCGCGACGGCCAGGCCACAGGCATCGACGAAGCGCGAAGGTGCCTTGCCGTCCACGAGCAGACGATGCAATGGCGCGGACCGACGACGTCCGCTCAGCTGCTTCCCCCTGATACCGGAAGCCACCGGTCACTATGGGGATTCGTTCGTGGACGGAGGGCGGATTCGTGCCCGCTCGCAACGAGCCGCAGGCGAGTTGCGGCGGCCTATGGAATCAACAGAACCCAGCGGGAGCTGACAGATGTTCCCCGTCGTACTGAATTAGCGGCCCGCAGCGCTCCCGGTTTGACCGCACGGCGGATTGTCGTACAAAATGTCGTACATGGCCAAGACATCGGTTTCTGTGCGCGAGCTTCAGCAGAACCTGAAGCGCGTGATGGCGCGCGTCGAGAGGGGTGAGACCGTGGAGGTCACGCGCCGCCGGCGTCCGGTCGCGCGGTTGGCGCCGGCGAAGGCAACCCGGCCTGTGTCGGACTGGCCGGATCTCGAGGCGCGCACTCGCGCCGTGTTTGGCGACAGAGTCATCAGCCCCGGCGGGTCTGACATCGTCATCGAGGGGCGCGGCGAGCGGTGAGCACCTACGTCGATGCGAGCGCCCTGGTGCCGATCTATGTGCCGGAGCGTTTTTCGACGTCAGCGCGTTCCGCGGTTCGCATTGCCGGCCAAGTCCCGTTCACGGCGATCCACGAGCTCGAAGTGCCAAACGCCTTCGAGCTGCTGGTGGGCCGTGAGCTGATCACGCGCGAAGACTGCCGCTCGATTCAGCAACAGCTGCGCGATGACGTCGAACGTCAGCGATTGCTGCCGACGTCACTCGACCTGGATGAGGTGTTCACGCAGGCCAGCGAACTCTCGAGGCTCTACACGGCGAAGCACCTTGCGCGCAGTCTGGATCTGCTTCACGTCGCCGCGGCGCACGCGGCGATGTGCAACACGTTCGTGTCAGCTGACGATCGACAGCTTGCGGTTGCCAAGGCGAGCGGCCTCAGAACGGTAGACATCAAGCGCCGGCCGCGACGGCAGAAGCGCTGACCGCGACCATCAGGCAGCCGGTGCTGCTTCAGTCAAGCGTTCGATCGCTCGATTCAGCTGACTATCGGGCCCGCTCCACACTGCCTCGGGCGAAGGAGACTCTTCGACGTCCGGGCTCACCCCGCGTCCCTCGAGATTGGTCCAGCAGTCAGCAAGTACTTATGTCTAAATGGTTTAGATATGGCGGAGAGAGTGGGATTCGAACCGGACGAAATCGCTCCCCTCAACAACTTACGGCAATTCCGAAGCGCTCAACGCTCCAGAAACACTCGAAACCGTCCGAACTGGAACGATCCAGGAACGGTGAATTCGGGAGCCGTCTCAGCCGCCGAGCAATCCCAGACACACGCGTGGGCTCACGATTCGAATGCCTTCGTACTCTCCGAGTGCCAACAGATCGGTATCGCCCGTCACAACCAACGTGGCGCGCCCTTCGAGCGCTGCGGCAAGATACTTGTCATCGTCCGGGTCGGTGCTGGCGCCGCTCATCGCGTAATCGCCAGCGACCAACTCCGCGAGGAGGACGATGTCCTCGAACCACAGTTCGGGATCGACGGTGCGACGGAGGTATTTCCGGACTTTCGTGTACGCCAAGGCGCGGAGCGTCTCGTCCACAATCGCTGGTGAGAGCACGATCGCGAACGCCGAGTCGCGCAGGAACCGCTCGATCACGCGACCTGGTGGGCCTTCGGGACGAATGATCGCGTTGACATAGACGTTCGCGTCCAGCACGACTCGAACCACGCGCTACTTCGTCCGGCGTCGCGGTTTCCGGCTCCGTTTCCGGGCCCAGGCCTGCGCCTCAAGGGACAGGTCGGTCGCCGTTCTCTCGGTCAGGCCACCTACGCCCTTCTGCTCTGCCATGAAATCGAGCGCCTGTCGACGTGCGAACCGTCGCATCTGTTCGAGCCGCTCAATGGGCACCAGGGCCGCCAGGGCTTTGCCTTTCCGCTCGATGACGAACTCGTCTCGACGGAGCGCCACGCGGTTGAGCATGTCGCCGATTCGCTGCCGCACGTCGATCGTGGACACCTTTTCTGACATCACGCAACTCCAGCAACCATTCTACTTGCTATAGATTGCCCCCGACAACCCGAAGCGAAGAGGCTGCGTCAGCTGAAGCGCGTCTACGACCCGACGAATCTGTTTCGTCTGAATGCGAACGTCGCGCCGTAATCGCGGTCGTAGCGCATAGACTCAGCCTACACCTCGCCCAGTTCAGACTCCCACTTCCAATAGGCGGACGGCGAGAGTATTCGGATTCCTTGAAACGGATCCAGGGTCAACAGATCTTGATCGCCGGTGACGATAGCACTGCAGTGACCGGCAAGCGCCGTCGCCAAGACGAGGTCGTCGTCGCGGTCGCGGCAGGTTGGGGGGTCGAGGGGGTTCGGCGCCACGAGCGTGAACCGCTCCGCGAGCAGTTGCATCGCGCTCCGCACATCGACGGCCCGCTGCCGGAACTTGTGCTCCAGCACGTCGCGCAGTTCGTCGAACAGCGGTTGCGACGAGATGACGGTATGCTGCTGGCGGACGCAGTGTTCGAGAAGTTCGTGGCAGGTGCCGCGGGCGACCAGAGCCGCAACCAACACGTTGGTGTCGAGCAGCAGTCTCACGAGACGCGGGTGAACACGTCCTCGTCGGTGTAGATCCCCTGAGTCTGCGCGGCCGCCATCATGCGCTGCCGCAGTCGCCTGAACCGGCGCACGAAGAGGAAGTCTTCGAGCGATTGCCGGAGCACGTCGCTGCGGGAGATGCCCTCCTCTTTGGCGACCCGGTCCAACTCTCGCCGGACGGCCTGAGGCAGGCTAATCGTGACGGTCTCTCTCATGGCGTATTAGATTCTAATACACGTGTCTGCCCGCGGCCAGCGACCCACAGCCGTGCCGGCAGTTCAATTCTCATCGGCGACGATAAGTCTCATTGAATCAGCGAATTATGCGCGCTCCCACGCGGGCAATACCGTGTTTCCCTAAGCCATTTAGAGTGAATGACTTAGTAGCCACGTCGGTTCCGGAGGCACCCACTCCGGGCACTCGAGGGACGTAAGTTATTTAGTTTCAATCAATTATGAATGGCGGAGAGGGTGGGATTCGAACCTCGCGAAATCGCTCCCGTCAACGACTTACGGCAATTCTGAAGCGCTCAAAGCTCCAGAATCACTCAAAACCTCCCGAGTTGGAACGATCCAGGAACGGTGAATCTCGCAGCCACTCTCGTTCATCCCGCGACTTTCGCGACTTACCGTCCTCCGCTGCTCCTGCCAAGTCGCAACGTCGCGGCGTTAGCGCTGCGAACGAGTCTAGTTTCAGACAACGACTCGCGTGCCGTCAAACCGAGTGACTGAAAATCCCTGGAACGGCTCCGGCCAGCAGGCTCTGAGTTCACCCAGCAGCTCGAGCGCAACCTGCTCGCCCAGCGCCAGACCGGCAACGTTGTCGCTTCGCCAGTGAATTCCGGCCGCACTTCGACCCATCGCCACGTTCGACGCGAGCTTGTCGAGCTCTCCGCCCACCGTCAGCGTCGGGCCGGAATATGGTGTGAGTGTCAGGCCATCGGGGCGAGCGACGACTGGTTCCTCTATCGGAAAGCTCTCGTCGAAGAAGGCCTTCAACACCGTCGTACACGCACCGGCAATCGTGGCGTGCCCGGACGGGAAAGATGGGTGGAGAGGACAACCTTCTGGATAGGCCTGCGGCAACAGGTACGACTTGGTCCGTTGAAACACCAGGTCGAGTGCAGGTGAGCCGAGGACACTAGGATGAATCGGGTAATTCGCCTGGCCGGTTCTTAAACGATGAATCCGTCCGCCGAATTCCTCAGGACGGATCCAACGATGCACCACCCACTTGTGATACCACGCGTGCTGCAGCGCGAGGTTCGAAACCCGCGCGACCAGATCGAGAGCGTGCGCAACCCCCAGCGTGCTGAAACCGGACTGGGACTTCGAGGTCCGGTACGGAATCGACGGTTCGAACGGCGCCCCCTTGTAAGGACGCCGCACGTCCGTCGTGCCTTCCATGCCGAACAGCACCAGGCAGGCAGTCAGAAACGCCTGATAAGTGAAGTCCAGCTGAACGTAGGCGGCCAGATCCCGCGCCGAGCGGATGTAACGAAATGTCCCCGCATGTCTCGATGTCGTGCCGGCGCCATTCTGCACGGCAAGCCAGTCATCCCAAACAGTGAGATAGTCCAGACCTGGTGTAGCGGTCCTCACGTGCGGCACGAGGCGGATGGCGCCGTACGGCACTTCCTTCCATAAGAACTGAGAAATGTATGGACCAGCGAGGTCTCCCGCCGTCGCTCCTCGGAACACACAACCAGGCGTGACAGCGCCCGCGACCCGCGGACCGCGATATCCGGCGAACGCAGAGAGCTCCGTGCAGGCGCGGCCAACGGTCGGATCCGATTCGTAGGCGTCGAACGTGACATCGCGAGTGGCTGCCTGCCAGTACAGTTCACACGCCTCTGCAGCCAGTTCGGCGCTATCGAACCGGGGGGGAGAGGCAACGGAAAGCGCGTGGGCATCTGGCCCCTCGAGAGTGAACGCGAATGCGGCCTGCGGATTGACCTGCCGGATGTCGCCCGGCGTGGGTACGATCTCGAAGTCTTCGACGCGGCCTGATCGCGCGGCTCTGACGAGGCCCTGGAACGCCGAAGGCTCGACTTCTCCCGTCTGTGCATGGGGAAGTCCTTTGCTGTAGCTTGCGATCAGGTTCGAATAGCGGCGCTCGTCGCCATTGGTGCTGTCCCCAGCCACTTGCCGACGCCGCTGTGCCTGTGCCGCCCTCAGCCGTACCTCATAGGACCTGGCGCGACGAGTGCGCTGGATAGCGCCGGTGGGCGGAACGAGCTCAGCCGGCGACTGCGGTGACCGAGTTTGAGCGCCAGCAAGCGCGGTTGATTTGGTGAGCAGGGCGCCGAGGGTACCTGCCCCGAGAGCCAGCGCGTCGCGGCGGGTGAGGGGCTCGGTCGCGTCCCGCGATTTCCTGCGTTTGGCCATCGCCTACGGCTTCGTCAAGATGAACGTGGACGGCCCGTACGTTGGCGTGTAGATCTCTCCGTTGCCTTCGATCATCACGAACTGACCGGACGCTGAAGGATACGTGAGCACCTGGAAGGCGTCGCCGCTCGAGGGGACAAACCCGTCGATCGTGCGGACGTCAAGGGTCCCGCCGAGCGTTGCCGGAGTGCCGAACGCGATTCGATCGAACAGTCCGACCGCCACGCCGCCGAGCCGGTGCACGAGCGTCCCTTCGTTCAAGAAGTTGCCTGAGATGGTGAGCAGCCTGGCCGGCCCCGCGAACTCCAACGTGCCCTGGTTGACCACATTCGACCCCACGCCAAAGCCACTTCCAATGACGGCATCCGTCTCGAACCGCAAAGTCCCGCCGATTGGATTCACGATCGTGGCGCCGGTCTCGACAAACGGTGCGCTGTCTTGCCAGAGGGTCAATGTGCCAAGCCTCAGCGTCCTCTCTGACAGGACTCTGCCGAACGAACCACCCGCGAAAACTGTTGTCGTTCCCGTGATCTCCAGCGCTCCGGTACCTCGGATGGCGCCGTCCTGCCAGCTCAGCGACGGTGCGATGACCGTCGCCGTTCCACCCAGCTGACCGCCACTCAACGTGAGCGCCGGAATACTGAACGGCGTCGGCCCGTCGAAGTTGACGGCGCCACTGGCAATAGTCACCGACGAACCGAACCCGCCGATCGAACCGCTGAACGTCGTGGTGCCGCTACCACTGAAGACAACACTCCCCGCGCTGAAGAATCCTCCGATCGTGGTTTGCCCGCCCAACTCCACCGCGCCAGCCGTTTCAACGCGCGACGTCGAGTCAAGACTGGTCGCGCCGCCGAAGCTGAGAGTGGTGTCGGCTGCGCCCGAGAAATTCCCGCTGCCTGACGCGCCCCCTGCCAACGCCAGCGTCCCGGTCAGGAGATCGATCGTGCCGTCATTCGTGAGAGCAATCCCATTTCCCAGCGTCGCCGTCCCCGCACCATGCTTCGCCATGCCACCATCATTGGCGAACGTCGTGGGGTTGAGCGAACCGCCGACGTTCCAGGACACTGCAAGCGTGCCCAAGAGCTGCACCTGCCCGTTGAGTGGATTCACCAGCGACGTTCCGCCACCCATGACCAGTTGGGATCCGTCGGCAAATGTCGTCTGAGGACCGAGTCGAAGGACGCCGCCCTCACCGAAGATGGTCGCGCCAAAAGACGCCGCATTCGAGAAAGCCGTAGCGCTCGTGACGGAAATCGTCGCAGGAGCACTGAATCCGAATCCGCCTGCCGTCCAGTTCAAAGTGCCGACAGTCAGGTTCGAACCAGCGCTGACGCTGCCACTCAGAAGATTCACGACACCGAGCCCTGTCGGCGTCGCGGTCGCAAAGCTTGCACTGCCGGTGCTCACCGTCAAGGTGCCTATCGAAGCAGGCGCGCCTGAAAACGCAGCGTTGCCGAACCCAGCGACCGTTAGCTCTAGCGCGCTGAAGGCTCCGCGAACCGAAAGGCCCGCACCGACATCAACAACGCCCTCCGTGTTGACGACAGAGGTCGATTCGAAAACGTAATCAGTGCGGTCCCAGGAGATGCGAGAGCCGGCCTGCCCAAGGAAGCTTCCGCTGGAGCTCCCGCCACCCGTCATCAGAACTGTCCCTCCCCGGAGATCGAAAACCCCACTGTTGCTGAATCCGACACCTGCCCGGAGCACGCCAGTGCCCAACTTGACGATCGTGCCAAGATTCGTCACCGTGCCGTTCGTGTCGAAAAGGCCGAGCGCGAATTCGTTCGACGTTGTGACGGTCCATACCGAGCCGGCTGGATTGACGATCGCGGCGCTATTCGTGAACCTGACTTCACTGAAGAAGCCCTGCAGATCGGACGCCGTGGTGGTTCCCAGTCGGAGTGTGCGGCCCGACAGCCTGCCGCCAAGCAGGGTGGTCGCTCCAGTGACCACCAGTTCGCCGCTGCCCTCGAGCGTTCCACCTTCCAAACTGAACGTGCTCGCCGACATCGCAGCCGAACCCTGCAGCACCCCTGACAGTGTCAAGCCTCCGTTCCAGGCAGTGGCGGCGTCGATCGAGAGCGGCCCATTGGCGACTACGACGTGCTCTTCGGTCTGCAATCTCGAGAGCGACAAGGCGCCAACGTCATAGGTGATCGTCGGATTGGCACCGGGACGGTCGATGACGACGAAGTCACCAGGCTGCGGTACCTCGTTGTCGCTCCAGTTCGAGGGGGCGCTCCAGAGCCCGCTGGCGTCGCTGATCCAACGCTTATCGCCACGAACCGAGAACGTCCAGGCAAAATCGCTGCCCATCGGATTGCCGGACAAGTCGGATACCGTTCCTCCGACTACGGCGCGATAGCTGCCTATCGGCAGTGGACCGAGGAATGACAGGACTGCCGTGGCAGACTGCGCGTTATACGAGACATTTCCACCGGGCACGACAACGTCATCGGTGGTGCCAGGCAACCCGTCCGGCCCCGCCGAGAAGAGTTGGAAGGCGGCTGCAGTCAGTGTGGCAACATCAATCGTTTCGCCGAACGTTGCCGACAAGCTCGAGAGCGTATTCTGTTGGTGCCGTGACGTATTCGGTGGCGTCACGACCCGCACGCTCGGCGGCGTGCCGTCTTCGACCAGCGTTACGGAAATATCGGCGGTGCACGTTCGATTACCGCCGGTATCGAACGCGCATGCTTTCACCGTGAAAGACGCTGCGGCGCCGAGCAGTGGCGTGACGAAGCGATGCTCGAACGGGAAGTTGCCATCGCGCGCCACGCTGGCCCCGTTGACGAAGAACTCCACGTTGCGCACCTGAACGTCGTCGTCCACATTTGCCGTCAGCCGCATGACATGGCCTTCTTCGGCTGTGCCGCCGGTTGGCGACAGAGAGAAGTTGCTCTCAAGGGCGATGGTTGGGGGAACACCGCTTCGATCGAAGGCCAGGTAGTTGACGACCTGCAGGCCGGCCTCGCTGTCGGCGACATATCCAATCCCGTTGTAGATCGACACCGCCGCCGCGAGCCCCGGCGTCTCGAATTCGGTGATGAACCGGTCCGTCTGTGCAGGATCGGACACGTCGTACAACGAGACGTTGTGCGGGCCATCGTCCGTGCGGTTGGGGCCCACGGCGGCGAATCCCAGGCCGGAGCCATTGGCCACGATCTGCTTCCACCCGAACTGTGAGGTGCTGCCGGCCGTTATGAGCGTCGGGTGCCTCGGATCCGCCAGGCTGAAGGTGTTGTAGCCGCTCGCATGTGTTGCGTACGCAATGCCGGCGCCCGCGAACACACGCAGTCGCCGGTTGCCAACGCCTTGCGACCCCGGCGAAGCCACCGAGCCGCTGACCTGGAGTGGAGATTCCAGGGGAATCGCGTGGAGCTGAATGTGGCCCTGACCCACCGTCAGCACATAGAGGGTGTCGCGCTCGATTGCGAGGTCCTGAAGCGCCCCACTGCCTGAGGGGAGGTCGACGGTCTCCAGGACAGTGCCGCTGGCAAGATCCACGGCGGCCACTCGGTTGGTGTCGAGCCCGACATACGCAGTTCCACCCGCAACCGTAACTGCTTGTGCGCCGCCACCGAGAATCGAGGGACCGAGCTGCCGAACGATGCGAGCGGCGGGTGGGTCGCTGATGTCGACGACGGCAAGACCCGCGGGTCCGTCCGCGACGGCGACGAGCGTATCCTCGAACGCCACCGCGTGCGCGTCACCAGGCGTATCGACCTGCCCGACGATAACGGGGGAGAGACCTGCAACCACGTTCAGGACGGAAACGCCGTTTCCAGAATTAGCGACAAAGACTACATCATTACGGGCTGCGACATCGACGGCGACCCCAGCTGTATCAGCAGTCGCCACCACACCGGTTTGAACAGCGAGCCCATCGAGCGGATTGCTGCCCTCTTGGACTTCAGCACCGTCAGAGATACCGTCGAAGTCGGTGTCACCGTTCGTGGCATCAGTGCCAACGATATCCTCGACATCATCTTCAAGGCCATCGCCATCGGAATCAATCTCCGGTTCGAACAGCCCTTCCGCAACCGAGCCTACTGCCGTAGCAGTCCCGTTTGACGAACTTATGCCTGACCAGTGACCAACGGCTCCATTGCGTGCTCGAAATGTTCGCACTCGAATTAGTGACTCGGGTGGCACACTGAGTCTGGCCAATCCCACGCCACTCTCAAAGCGAATGACAATGTCTCGTGCCAACAACTGCACAAAGACTCGATCTCCTACCAAGGAGACTCCGTCAGAAAATTGTTGCGCATCTTGTGTGAGTTGTCCCAACAGTTGTTGGAAAGCATCCACGATTGTCGGAATACTAGTTGCGAGATCTGCAAGCAACGTGGAGTACTCGCTCGCGGCCTCCCGTAACTGCGAGCCAGTCAAGGGTGCCTGTTGTTCGATGGAAACTGACAGGGTCAGCCTCGCTGACGCGCTTTGGTCAGAACCGATAATATCGTTCGCCAATTGCCTTGCCCTACGAGAGCGACCGAGCGCCACGTCCCCGAATTGACCAAGTTCGTCAAACATCCGACTCGCACTCTGTGACCCCGTTACGAATGGCAGGTCTGGTTGTGATTCTAGTTGCGTCTTCAGATCTTTGGATTTTTGGAAAACTCTATGGAATTCCTCAATCAGGTCCAATTGAGGTGTGACTTTTTCATTGTGGACGAGACCGAGCGCCAAGCGCTCCGCGTCACATGAGGTCGAGTTCTCAGCACAAATTGCTAAGTCTGTACCTTTACGTGCGCCTTCCAAGAATGCAACCGCCTTAACGGCTTTTGCCTGGGGTAAAGTTATCGCCAGTGTGTCCAGAAGCGCCTTCAAAGCGTTGTAGATCGATTCCAGAAACGTGGTGAACCCCTTCAGAATCTTTCCGGCTTGTGTGGTTGTGCACGAGGCCGAGGCGGTCGAGGCCGCTTGGGAAGTCAGAGCGTTTGCTGATATTGGGCAATCAGCACCAGTGAGGACGCCGGATATCTGACTGCCTGGTTGAGTTCCGTGCCAACCGGGTTGCCGAATGCCAATACTAGAGTCCGAACATGCGGTCGATCCATCGGCCGACACGGTCATCGGGCCAACAATCTCCCAGTCACCGATGTCGTGATTGAAGCTCCACAACGCGCTCTTGCTTCCAGCGGCAAGGGGTTGACCTGTTGTTGGGTCCGGCAGATTCGGGAAACACACTGGCACTGGGCGATCGAAGTTCGTCGCGCCATCCGTTTGCACAGTAATCACAAGCGGGAGATTCAGTCCCGGCGGCAGCGGACTCGGAATGCGATCGGGCGGAACGGGTGCGATGCCGACCATGCCACCACGCGCGCCGCTGTCCGAGTACAGTGAATCGGCCGGAACGGTGATTTGCACCCCCGTGAGCTGCGGATACTGCGCGAGCACTGATGCCGGGAAGGTGATGACCGTATCCTCCGTCTGGCTGACCGGCTGAAGCGTTCCAGGTGCGATGAGAGGCAGGAAGATGTCTGGAATCGTCGTAGCGTGCCCGGCCGTGGACTCCCACTTCTTGCCAACAACCGGATAGTAGGCACCGACAGGCACGCCGTTCGTTGCAGTACGGCCGTCGATGTGCACGAAGAACTCGCCGACCGGCGCCGGCTCGAGCCGGAAATTCCCCATCGCGTCGGTGGTGGTCCGCAGTGTGGTCTCCAGACCATCGACGCTGATGACCACACCCGCCAGCGGCGTATTGACGCCACCGTTTCCGAGCTCGGACGCGAACACGCGGCCAACGACCGCCGTCCCCGATAGTGTCGTCAGCGTCAACGTGTCGAAGTCGATCACCGCAAGGCCGCCGGGCTGTCCATTACGGTCACCGTCGAGCAACACGCCCAACTCGTCAACGAGCCCATCCGTGTTGAACGTCACTCGGACCCGCGCGCTGGCAGGGAGCGTCTGCAGATAGAAGAGCGTGACGGTCTTTCGATCGGGAGCGATGTGGATACGAGACTGCAGCATTCGCCCGCCGAACTGCGCGAAGAGCGTCGCCGGCGTGATGAGCTCTGGATTGGTGATCGCCCTGGAGAACCGGAGAATCGTTTCCCGTGTGACAGCCACGGAGCCTTCGCCCTTCGCGGGCGAGCTTTCAATTCTGGCCGCCGACGGAGGAACGACCGTCACAGCGAGCGCTGCTGCCACCAACCCGGCGCCGGTGGCTCGAATCGTCGTCATCCCCTCGAGCACACCAGTCACGACCACATCGGCGACGCTTTGCCCCGCGGCGACTGCAATGGACGCCGGCACGCTCGCCCGTCCCGGGTCGTCCGACGACAGCGTGATGGTCAGTCCTCCTTGGGGCGCCGGCGCCGACAGCGACAGCGTTGCCGTCTTCGTTTCGGCACGCTCGATTTCGAACGGCGTGGGAGTGAGTGAGAGCGTGATCGCGGAGGCTATGGGAGCTGATGCACCGGTGAAGCCAGTCGCCGTGGCAAGGACATTCGCGCTCCCGAGGCCTGCACCGAACACTGAGAAGCCGCCGCTGACACCGCCCGCCGGTACGACTACGACAGCGGGAGACACCGTGGCGACGCCAGGAGCGTCCGAGACGATCGTAACGCTGGCGCCGGCGGCCGGAGCGGGCTCCGCAAGGTTGACCGTGCCGAGGATGGTGCGATTGACGCCGACGGTCGCCGCTTCGAGCGCCAGCCCCAGTGATCGCAGCGAAACGGTAATGCTCGCGGACGCGCTTGTGGCCAAGGGCGCCGTCGCAGTAATCGTGGCAGTGCCAGCCGTATCACCCGTCGTCGCATCGAAGGCGACGGCTGACTGCCCTGCGGGAATCGTCACGCTCGACGGCACGCTCGCGATCCCAGAAGCGTCGCTTGACAGGGTGACCTGGAGGTCTCCCGGTCCGGCGGCCGGAGCCACCGTGACCGTCACCGGTGTCGTCATAAAGGTCGAAACGGTCTGCGTGGCCGGAGCCAGCCCGAGACCAGCGGTCACTTCCGCGGTCAGCAACACTGCATCTGGCGTCGAACTGTTGAACCCGTCGTTGACGGTCAAGGTCGCGGTGAAGACGCCCGCCACGTCCGGTACAAACGAAGGGGTGCCCGAGATCGTGCTGTCGAGCGATGCAGCGCTGCCAGCCGGTCCTGCAAGACTCCAGGAGAAGGTGATCGGATCAAGGTCCGCGTCGGTCGACGCCATTCCCGAGAGCGTGACGCGCGCCCCGACCGCGACGGTGCGGTCAGCGCCTGCGTCGGCAATGGGCGGCCGATTCACACGTACCGTCACCGTGTCGGGCACGCTGTTCGCAAAGCCGTCGTTGACGATCAACTGAACCACGTAGTCGCCACCCACGTCGGGCGTAAACGACGTGGTCGCACCAGTCAGCGAATCCAGCTCGGCCATGCTACTCACCGGCCGCGCAAGGAGTGCCCAGGCGTAGGTCAGGGGGTTGCCGTCGGCGTCTGTCGAGGCCTCACCGCTCAAGTCCACCGTGGCGCCGAGAACGACCCTGAGTGGATCATGCCCGGCATCTGCCACCGGGGTTGTGTTACCCGTCGTGATGGTGACGGTATCGGGCTCACTGGTGAGCGTGCCATCACTCACGAAGAGCTGGGCGACAAAGATTCCCGGTACATCTGCAACGAAGGTGGGCTGTGCCGAACCCGGGCTCGCAAGGCCCGCCATGCTGCCCGCCGGCAGAGTCGTCAGCGCCCACGAATACGTCAGCGAATCACCCTCGGCGTCGGATGATGCCAAACCATTCAGCGTCACGGTCTGACCCGCGACGACGGCTTGATCGAGCCCTGCGTTCGCCACGGGCCGCGTGTTCGCTGTCGAAATCGTGACCGTATCGATGTCGGAGCCCCCTTGGCCATCGCTCACGATGAGTTGCGCGACGTAGGCACCGGCGATGTCGACCACGAAGCTGGGAGACGGCGTCGTATCGCCCGTCAAGGTCGCAAGGCTGCCGGCCGGCGTCGTCGTAAAGGACCACGAGTACGCGACCGTATCGCCGTCGACGTCGGTCGAACCCGACCCATCCAGCTGCACCACCGTGGTCAAGGCGACCGACTGATCCGTCCCGGCATTCGCGACCGGCGCCGAATTACTGGTCGTGATGCTGACCTCGTCTGACGTCATCGCACCGGACGGATCCGATACGGTGAGGCGCACGACGAACAGGCCTCGACGGTCGGCAACGAACGTGGGCGACACGGTGTTCGCGCCGGCGAGTGTCCCCGTGCTGCCGGAGGGCACCTGCACGAACTCCCAGAGGTAGGACAGCGGATCGCCATCCACGTCGGCGGATCTGGTGCCGTTCAGTTGCACGACTGCACCACCGGCAACCGTCTGATCCGCTCCCGCGTTGGCCACAGGAGGGCTGTTCACCGTGCTCACTGCAACGACGGACGGCGCACTCGCAGCGTTGCTGGGATCACGCACCACGAGCTCGAACAGATAGGTGCCTGGCGCATCCACGTTGAACGTGGGCATGACAGCCGACGGATCGGAGAGCTCGGACGCGCTCGCTGCCGGACGGCTCGCAATACTCCACTCGAACGTCAGGGGATCCCCGTCGACATCCGTCGAGCCGGAGCCGTCGAGCGTGATCATCGTTCCGACGGCAACGGACTGGGCGCTGCCTGCGTTCGCCACCGGCGGCGAGTTCGAGGTCGTGAAGCTGATGCTCGCGTCGTCGCCGAGCGTCCCATCGTCGACGACGAGCCCTAATTCGTAGACGCCGGGTCGATCGGGCGCGAAGGTAGTGACTGCGGTGTTGGCGTTCGCGGGGGCCGCGACGCTTCCAGCCGGCCGTGAGACGACGAGCCAGGAGTAGGTGAGCCCGTCCCCGTCCGGGTCCGTCGAGCCAGAACCATCGAGCGTCACCGCCTGTGTCACGAAGGCCGGGCCGACCGGCGCAATGACGGCGCTCGGCGCACGATTGGCTGTCGAGAACGTGAGCGTTGTGGAATTGGACAGCGATCCGTCGCTGACCGTGAGCTGCACCGTATAACTGCCGGCCACGTCCGGCGTGAACAGGACAGTTGAAGTCGTGGCCGAAAGCGTCGCCTGGCTGCCCGCCGGCCGGCTCAACAATGCCCAAGAATACGTGAGGGGATTGCCATCAGGATCTGTCGAAGAGGTTCCGTCGAGCACGACAGACGCGCCGACGAACACCTGGCCCTGAAGCGGGACGATGGCAGCAATCGGTGGCTGGTTGCTCGTCTGCGAGGTCGGGACGATCGTCCACCCCAGAATCGCGCTGTTGAGCGGGAGCGACCGCAGCCGCCTGAGCGTGAACGTGTCCGAGCTGCGCCGGCTCTGGTCAGCGCCGACACTTCCGAACGACAGCGCCCCCTCGATGACCGTGGTTGTGGAGACCGCGCTGACCACGGTGGCCGTGGCACCGGCGATCGCGGCCGGCCCCTGATTCGAGAGAATGGCCTCGTAGTCGAACTCAGACACGAGGGCGTTGACACGCCGCTCCCGAACGAGGGTATAGCCGCCGATGGCGAATGATCCATTGACGCTGAGCGTCCAGACGAATTGCGACGGCGTGAGCGGAAGTATGCGGGGCCGACGAACGATGAACGTGTCCGTGCTGGCTTGACTGCCGCCAGCCGGCACATTGTCAAACGTCAACGTCGCATCTACGACCGTCGTCGTGGGAAGGAGTGCGACCACGCGACCACTGACTCGCGCCAGTGCGCTCGCACCGGGGTTCGTCAGGGTCGCTCGATACTCGTATTCGGAGACTATTCGCGAGATGGGACGCTCACGGACGAGCGTATAGCCAGCGACGGTGAGGCTCTGCGCGTCGGCAACGGCAGCAAATCCCAGCGTGGCGATGAGCGCCGATGCCACCTTGACGGACACCGCTCGAGCCCGAGAAATCGTTGGCCTTGCTTCGTACATCTCGTGCTGACCCTACAAGAGGGCCGACTACGCTCGCGGGACGCCCACCGAGTGAGGCATATCCTAAGCTGAGCCGTTTCGCGCTTGCCAACGAAAAATGGGCAGGGACTGCGCTTTCTGGCTCTCCACGTCGCTGCGCAGAAGTCTCTGAAGGGTGAGCCATAAGTCGCCCTTAGGACAGACCGCAAGCGACCTCGTCCCAGGGAGCCGGCGGGAGCATCGATCCAGATTCAGTGTGTGTGAGATGGCGGAGAGGGTGGGATTCGAACCCACGTGCCCCTTACGGGACAAGACGCTTTCGAGGCGCCCCCGTTACGACCACTTCGGTACCTCTCCGCATGACGGGCGCACGGCGAGTATTCAATTATAGCGAGTCGGAGGGCTTGCTGAAGCCGGACACCGAGGTCCGGCTAAAGCCGGACACTACGTACTACGCGGCTAAAGCCGGACACTACGTACAGCACGCGACGTACAGCATGCGCCGTACGGCATGGGCACGACGTCCTCCGGACAGACGTGCGCTAGTCGCCTGCCGGGTACGCCTTCGTCTCGCCCGTACGGCTGTTCGTGACGCTGAAGCTGCCGTCGGCGCGCGCCGAGACTTTCAGCCAGTGCCCAGCGTCGGTCTCGCCGAGGTTGGCGATGAACGGCTCAGTCACGTTCAGCTGCTCTCCCAGGAACGACTGGTGAAGCTGCCAGAGGTCCATCGGCCGCGGCGCCGCAGCCACGGTGCGCACGAGCGGCCCGACCACCGACTTCTTCGGCCCGTTGTTGGTGAAGACCGCCTTCGGCCGCAAGGCGTAGACGAACGCCGGTGAGCCGGTCTCCTCGTCGCCGTGTTGCGTGGCGAGCAGAGCGCTCACGGTTCCAATCCGATTCGTGGGGCACACCAGCCCATACTCCTGGTTCCACGACAGGTCGCCGAGGTTGATGATGCGAAATCCGCCGTAGGCCGTCACCGTGCCGACCGAGTAGGCGTCGTCGCTCGTCTCGTCCTTCATCGGTATGAAGTTCGCGCAGAGCGGGTTCGGCGCCCCGCCGCCCTCGAGCGGCACGCTCAGCAGCGCGGCGTTCGACGTCACGACCCGCACGTCGAGACCGTCGACCGGAATCCGATCGCCAACCTTCACCTCGAGGTGCCTCCCTTTCCCGCGCGCCTGCAAGTACGGCTGCATGAGCGCGTCGATCTTCTGGCCCCGCTCCGACGTGGGCCCGTGGTCGACGAACGTGCCGATGGGCATCCGGGCCGCGAGCTCCGGAACGCCTCCGACGTGATCCCCGTGGTAGTGCGTGACCACCATGTAGTCGATCCGCGACAGGCCCGCCTGCTTCGCAGCCGCGACGATGCGGCCGGCGTCGCGCCCGCCGAAACCGGGGTACCCGGCATCGACGAGCATCGACTGGCCCGAGGGCGACACGTACAGCGTCGCCTGCCCGCCCTCCACGTCGATGAAATAGATGTCGAGCGTCTTGCCGGCCGGCGCCTGCGCGAGCACCCACGCCGACACGACACACACCTGCACCAGCAGAATGAAGGACGTGCGCATCGCCATATGAAAGCCTCCTGCCCTGTCGCGCTCCGCGTCTTTCGATTGTCGAACGCTGCGCGGAGGGAGTATAACGTTCATCGCGATCGCCGGGGAGGTGTGATGAGAGCCGTCGCGTGGATGCTGATGTTCTTGGTGTGGGTGACCACGGCCGCGTCGGCCCAGCAATCGGGTGCGACCAGGCTGCCGCTCGCCATCACCGACAAGGACGCGGTCGAGGAATGGAGCCGGACCCTCTGGGACGGCCCGCTCAATCCGAAGCTCCCGAGCGACACGCCGTTTCTGCTGTCGCTCACCGAGCAGGAGCTGCTCGGCCGGTTCCGGTTCAAGCAGCGGTGCGCCCTCTGCCACGCCGCCCAGACGAATCTGTCGACCGTGACCTGGGGCCCGCTGCTGACGCAGCGACACGTCACGGGACGCGAGGCGGCCGCTCGCGATCGGATCCTCGAAGGATCGGCCCGCATGCCGGCGTTCAAGTACTCGCTCGATGCCCCCACCATCGACGCCATCGTCGCGTACCTCAAGCGAGTGGAACGACTGCCGTGACGTCCAGAGGCGATCTCATGCGAACGATCCGCAAGATTCCCGCTCTTGCCCTTGCAGCGGTCGCCGGGGCGATCTGGATCGGCGCCGTGTTGAGCACGACCGGTCATGCCGCCGGGGAAACGGTGCTCACCGGCCGCATCACGGGCGCGTCGGGCGCGCCGATGGAAGGGGTTATCGTCTCGGCCCGCCGGTTCGGCGGGACGTTCACCACGAGCGTCTATACCGACGCCGCGGGCGAGTACTACTTTCCCCGGATGGAAGAGGGGAAGTATCACGTCTGGGCGCAGGCCGTGGGCTACGACGCAGGGATCGCAGAAGGGATCACGCTCGGCCCTTCGGTGCACCGGCAGCACTTCACGCTGAAGCCACTCGACAATTACCAGCTACAGCTCCGGGGCGACGAGTGGGTCGCCTCGCTGCCTGAGGAGACGCCGCACGACCGCAAGATGAAGGAAGTGTTCCGGCTGAACTGCTTCGGCGGCTGCCACTCGCCCTCCCACGCGCTCAAGGACGCCTACGACGAGCGAGGCTGGAAGATCCTCATCGACAAGATGAGCCGGATCGCCACGCCCGGCACCTATACGCTCGACGAAGACCGGAACGTCGCACCGCTGATGCACTACTACAAGGACCAGCTCGCGGCGTATCTCGCGCGCGTCCGGGGGCCAGCCTCGCCGAAGCTGACGCTCAAGCCGCGGCCGCGGCCGCAGGGCGAAGAGACGCTGGCGGTCTTCCGCGAGTACGACAGTTCGCCGCCCGGGTTCGGCATCCCGCTCTACAACGACGGCAGCCTCTGGCAGCTCGGGGCCGCCAACAAGACCGACCTGAAGAACATGGGGCCGCTGCGTGCAACCGTCGATCTCGACGGCAACCCGTGGTTCACCGGGCGGGGCCGCGGCTATTGGACGATTGCGAAGATCGACTGGACGACCGGCAGAGTCACCCCTTACACGGTGATGAACGACGCCGGGACAGTGGTCGACGGCGGCGAAATCATCACCGATCGCCAGGGCGTCGTGTGGACGCAGGCGGCCGGCAAGCTGGTGAAGATCGACCGGGCGGGCCGCATGGAGCTTATTCCGATTCCCGAACCCGAGGAGATTCACCGTACGCAGGGGACGACACTGCCGCCCGGGAGCGTCGGGAAGGAGCGCATCTGGTGGGAGGATGGCCCCCGCCCGCCGGTCTGCTCGAACGGCGTGTGCCAGAACCCGGCGACGATCTTCTACATGTACGAGCCGTCGACGGGACGTTGGGCGGTCTACGAGAACCCGCCGGCGCCGAAAGGGATGGCCGCCTTCAACGACGTGTACAACGTGACGAGCATGGGCGATGGCGACGGCAACGGCTGGTGGGCCCAGTTCGCCACCGACGTCATGGTGAAGGCCGACGGCCGCACGCCGGGCAAGGTGGTCACCATGAAGATTCCCGAGCGCCGGCGGTCGGCCTGGAACCTCTTCACCGGCGACGATCGAAAGATCTTCGAGATGATGGGCGGATCCGAGCCGCACACGCGCGGAGTGCCGTACCAGCATTCGATGCGCATGGTGGGCGCAGGGCCAGGGCCGACCGATTCGGTGTGGGGCGTCGGCTGGTTCAGCAGCGATCTGGTCCGCGTGAACATCCGTACCCATCAGCTCAGGGTGTATGACGCCCCGGCGCCCGACTGCGGGTCGTACCAGACGTGGACCGATCCGCGCGGCGAGGTGTGGACCGTCTGCCAGAGCTCCGATCACATCAGACGCTTCAATCCGAAGACCGAGCGGTGGATGATCTACGACCTGCCGACCCTCAACATCGAGGCGCACGCCATGGGCGTCGCGCCAGGCCTCGTCGACGGCCGGGTCCGCCTCGTCGTCCCATCGTGGACCAACAGCAAGACGATTCTGATGGACGTGCGGACGCCGGCCGACCTTGCGGCATTGAAGGCCGCCGTGCAGAGGACGGCCGCTCGATGACGCGCCTCGTTCGAGGATCGGCCGTCGTTCGACACGTTCTCGCGGCGGTCGCGGGGGCCGCCGCCTTGGGGCCAGCGCTCGGCGCGCAGTCCCGGCCGGACATCGAGGAGCGCACCGTCCAGTACGAATCCGGAAGCGCGATGATCGAGGCGTACGTCGCGAGGCCGACGGCCCCGGGCCGACGCCCGGCGGTCATCGTCGTACACGACAACCTTGGATTGAACAGCAGATTCCGTGAGCTGACGACGCAGCTGGCACAGGCGGGCTTCGTGGCGATCGCGCCGCACTTCCCCTCGCGCGCCAAGACCCCCGCGTCGGACCCACGAAGCGGCCAGCCCCAGGCCCCCGCCGTCGCGAGGGTGCCGTGGTACGAGTCGGTCAGCGACGTCCAGAACGCGTTCGCATACCTGCGCGGGGATCCAGGAGTTGAGACCGAGCAAATTTCGGCCATCGGCGTCGGCTGGGGCGAATACCGGGTCTGGAAGCTCGCCGAGGCCACGCCGGCGCTGTACCGCGCCGTCGTCTTCTACGGCGTGACGCCCACCGACGACGACCGGCTTCAGATGATTCGGACCCCGGTGCTGGGCCACTACGCAAAGCTGGATTACCTGATCGCCGCGCGAGTCCTCCGGACGAAACAGCTGCTCGGCAGCCGGTTCACCTATCACGTTTATCCGACCGTGCCAGGCTTCCTCGGAGGCGGGACGGGTCAGATTCAACCGGCCACCGGCGGCTCGGTGATTTCGCTGCCGGCTGGCTCGCACCACACGTCTGCCGCAGCAGCGGCAACGCTCGCCTGGACCCGAACCGTGGCGTTCCTGAAGGGAGCGTAGACGCGCGCAGTCCACCGGGCGCGCCACCTCGGCTGCACGTCCAGTGGCTCGCCCACTTGATCGGGGCACGGCATCCCTGTAGCATCCGCGCCACGGCGCCCCTCGGCACTTCCCCCCTCGCCTCGCCCCCCGGCGTGAGGCTGGCGCGTCGACATCGAGCCATGGTACTTCTGGAGGGACCACACGTGCCGCTCCGAGTTCAACTGCCCCTCTTCGTCGCACTGCTGCTGTGGCATGCCGCCGCTGCCGCGCAGGAGGTGTGCAGTCCCGACTGCACGCATCCAACCAAAGCCTGCATCTGCGCCATCGACGCACGAAACGTCTTCGTCACGCCGATCGGCGGGATCGACCGGCAGCCGGCGCAGATCCGGCGCGCCCTTGGCCCCGGCGACGAGATCGCCGGCCTCGATGAGAACGGGATCGTCGCTCTCACGTGCCCGGGAAGCTCGGACGTGAAGCTGCACGGACGGTTTCGGGCGGTTATCATGCCGCCAGCCCAGGGGCAGGACTGCGCGCTCAATCTGCTCGCGGGCGCTGTCGACGTGCTGACGAGCACGCCGACGCAGGTCAGCTCGGGTGAAACGCTGATGGGATCGAAGCGGACGATGTACAGCATGCGTGTCGCACCGGACGCGACGGTCGAATGCGCCGTCATCGATGGCGAGGTCGCGGTACAGAACCTCAAGACCGGCGCAACGCGGCCGCTCGGCGCCAACGCGAAGGCGAGCTGGAGGGGTGGACAGCTCATCCAGTTCGGTGCCCCCCTGGCGCCGGTCGACATGACCCAGACCATGCGGATCTACACACGCGGAGACATCGCACGAGCGCGGGCGCAGGGCGTCATCTTCGACGATCCGGACTCCTTCCAGCGGGCGCTGCAATCCCGGTACGCCGCCGTGCTGGCGACGCCTGCCGACCCGGCGACCCACATCGACCTGGCCGCGCTGCAGACGATCGCAGGGATCTCGATGCCCGCGCTGCATCACCTCGAGCAGGCCGAGAGGCTCAACCCCGCGCGGGCCGATCTGCGCGCCGCGCTCCTGGCCACGAGGACGGTGGCCTACCGACAGGTCGGGCGAGGCAAGGAGGCGGCGGCCGAGGCCGAGAAACTGCGCGTCCTCGACCCCGCGCGATACGCGGCCGTCCAGCGGGCCGATCCGAAGGTGCAGCGCGTCACGCGAGGCGCCTACGAGCCGGCGGTGCCGTCCGCGCCTGCGGCCCCGCGCTGACCTCCCTGCGAAATCCTTCGTGGCCAGCCGCCAGCCATCGGTGTCTGCCGAGTGGAAGGAGCGCCTCGGCAAGTACAGGGAGATATTGCTGCAGGCGGCGCTGCTCACGATCCCGCTCGCGGTCCTGGGACGGCTGAACGAAGCGCTGAGCAGCCGGATCTTCACCCAGCCGTGGCAGACGGTCTGGATCCTGATTCCCCTCGCGATCGCCGTCCTGCTGCTGCGGCAACGGGTCGTCCGAGTGGGCACACTTGCGCCGGGCGGGCGCCTGCTGACCTTTCTCGGCGCGTACGTCCTTCTGTTCACCGCGGCGTCGCAGACCAGCGTCCTCGACATCAGCCGCGAGCTGACCGCGTTCGGCACGCCTGTGTCCCGCCGATGGGTCACACCGGTCTCGTGGGGAGACTGGCGGTATTGGCTGGTCCCACGGCGGCCAGATCCGCGCGACGAGCTGGTCATCGTGCAGCTCGCGCCAGGCGCCGGCCGACCGATCGTCGAGGGACGGAAGGAGCTGATCGACCTCATCGCCTTCGCCGCGAAGGCCGGCGCACGTGGCGTGGCGCTCGACGTCTATTTTGCCGAACCGTCGCCGATCGATCCCCTGCTGTGCCGTGTGATCACGACGGCGGGCATCCCGGTCTTCGTCGGATTCGGGTTCGAGCGCCGTCAAGGGCGGATCGTCGAGATGGGGATTCCAGAGACCCTCCAGCCGTGTCTGACCGAGGGGAGAGTGGCGCATCTCGCCGGCCTACTCGATTTCGACCTGGTGAGCCGCGCCACGCCGCTCTTCTTCCGCAACGATCCCGGGCGCCCGGCGCTCTCGCTCGCCGTGGCAAGAGCGCTGGCAGCTCCCACGCCGGTGGAGGTGCCGCCGGACGGCATCCTGCGCTTCGTCCCACCTCCGGAGGATCCGCTCACCGTACGGTTCGACGAGCTGATCGCCGGCAAGGCTGACCGGAACTTCCTGCGAAGCCGATTCGTGATGGCGGGGGAAGCGGAACAGGATTCGTTCGACACCGTGTCCGGCCGCAAGCCCGGCATCGTCGTCCACTCCTATGCCGTGCACTCACTGCGGCAGGCGCACGACATCCGGCAGCATTCCTGGTGGCTCGGATTCGCAATCATGCTCGTCTTCTGCTACTGGATGACCATCTGGTGCGCCAACGGCGTCAACGTCCGCACGCTGACCGCGTTGTGCGTGTTCGCAACGCTCGTCGTCGTCGGCATCGCGGTTGTCAGCATTCTGGTCGGACCCTACTGGTTCGACGTCGTCTACCCGCTGACGGCGATCTGGCTGCTGCTGCCGATGTTGGCAGGACTCCGTCGGGTGATCCTCCGCCAGCCTGCCCGCCCCGTCGTGGCCACAGCCGGAATCTCCGCCGACTGACTGGCAGCGCCGCGAGCGCGTTGCAAGGGTACGTAGTGTCCGGCTTTAGCCGGACCTGTCGTATTGCGCGACCGATCGTTGGTCCGGCTGAAGCCGGACACTACGTCTGGTCCGGCTGAAGCCGGACACTACGTCCGGTCCGGCTGAAGTCGGACACTACGTCCGGTCCGGCTGAAGCCGGACACTAAGTCCGATTGAAGACAGCGCTAACGCCGATCGCGGAAGAACTGCTGGACGAGCGTGCGGCAGTCCTCTTCGAGCACGCCGCCGGTGACCGCGAACCGATGGTTGAGGCCGGGCAGGTCGAGACCGCGCATCGTCGACACCAGCGCGCCGGTCTTCGGCTCGGACGCGCCGTACACGACCTCCCGGACGCGTGCGTGGACGAGCGCGCCCACGCACATCAGACATGGCTCGACGGTCACGTAGAGTATCGCGTCGGTCAGGCGGTAGTTGCCAACGGCGCGCGCCCCTTCACGCAGCACCAGCATTTCGGCGTGCGCCGTCGGATCCACGGCGGCGATCGGCTGGTTGAAGGCGCGCGCGAGGATCCGGCCGCCAGCCACGAGCACGGCCCCAATCGGCACCTCGCCCGCAGCAAGTCCCTGACGCGCCTGCTCGAGCGCGGCCTGCATGAACGTCTCGTGTGACGCCGCCACCGTGGCCTTCGTGGTTACCCGAGGAAGAATCGGTACGCGGGATTGTCGGATTCGGGCGAATGCGGGTATCCGAGGGCATCGAGGAATGCGCGAAAGGCCGGCAGGTCACACTCCTCGACCTCGAACCCAGCGAGCACGCGGCCGAAGTCGGCGCCGTGGTTGCGATAGTGGAACAAGCTGATGTTCCACCGGCCGCCGAGCGTGTCGAGGAAGTCGATGAGCGCGCCGGGCCGCTCGGGAAACTCGAACCGGCAGAGCCGCTCGTGCCGCACCTCGGGCGCATGGCCGCCGACCATGTGCCGCACGTGCAGCTTCGCCATTTCGTTGTCCGTGAGATCGACCGTTTCGTACCCTGAGGCGTTGAGGCGCGCCGCCAGTGCGACGCCATCCTGGCGCGACTCTGTGGCCACGCCCACGAAGATGTGCGCCTGCGACCGGCCGCTCAGCCGGTAGTTGAACTCGGTGACGACGCGGCGGCCGATGGCGGCGCAGAACTCGCGGAAGGCGCCTGGCCGCTCGGGAATGGTGACCGCCAGCAGCACCTCGCGCGCCTCGCCCACCTCGGCGCGCTCGGCGACGAAGCGCAGCCGATCGAAGTTGATGTTGGCCCCGCTCAGCACGGCGACCAGCGACTGGTCGCGCACACGCTCGCGCTCGACCCACGCCTTCAGCCCCGCGGCCGCCAGCGCGCCGGCGGGCTCCATCACCGTCCGCGTGTCGTCGAACACATCCTTGATCGCCGCGCAGATCTCGTCATTGCTCACGCGGACGATCTCGTCGACCGTCTGCTGCACGATGGGAAACGTCAGCTCGCCCACCTCGCGCACCGCGACGCCGTCGGCGAAGATGCCGACGTGATCGAGGTGGACGCGGCGGCCCGCCTTGAGCGACTGGTACATGGCGTCGGCCTCGAAGGGCTCGACGCCGATCACCTTGACGTCGGGTCGAAGCACCTTGAGGTATCCGGCAATCCCCGCGATAAGGCCACCGCCGCCGACTGGCACGAACACCGCCGACAGACGGTCCTGGCTGTGACGCAGAATCTCGGCGCCAATCGTCCCCTGCCCGGCAATGACGAGCGGGTCGTCGAACGGATGGATGAACGTCTGGCCGGTGTCCGCCGCCAGCGCGTCGCAGTGCGCCTTGGCGTCGGCATAGCTATCGCCGGCGAGCACCACCTCGGCACCCATCGCGCGGACGGCGTCGACCTTGATCTGCGGGGTTGTCTGCGGCATCACGATCGTCGCCTGGAACCCCAGCCTCCGTGCCGAGTAGGCGACGCCCTGCGAGTGGTTGCCCGCGCTCGCCGTGATGATGCCGCGCGCCCACTGCTCCTCGCGCAGGTGGGCGATCTTGTTGTAGGCGCCCCGCAGCTTGAAGCTGAAGACCGGCTGCAGATCCTCTCGCTTCAGCAACACTTCGTTCGAAAGCCGGCGCGAGAGCCGCGGAGCCGGTTCGAGCGGCGTCTCCCGGGCCACGTCGTACACACGACTCTTGAGAATGTTGTGGAGCAGCTGATTGAGCACGCCCACGTAGCCTACTACACCGATGCGCGTGCAGGCTGCGGCGTGCGGCGGGGTGCGGGGCCGGAAGTCGTCAGGAGCGATGCCATGACCCGCGCGACGGTGGCCCAGCTGAGAGGCCTGGTCACCACGTGCACGCGCCCGGCTCGAATCGCGCGGCAGATCGACGCGGGATCCCGCCCGGCATCGACGAGCGACCACGTCGCTCCCAGCTGCGGCAGGCGGTGCGCGTCGCTGTTGCCAACGATTGGCTTGCCATGCGCTCGCGCCCACCGCACGGCGGGCAGATTGAAATCGAGCCCGGCCGCGTACATCGCGTTGTACTCGACAGCGTCGAACAGGTCGGCGTACCGGGTCAGCCGGCCGAACAGGCTGTGCACCGCCGGAAAGTACGGATGCGGCGCGACGACGAGGCCGTCCTCGCGTCCCTTCAGGCGCGCGAGATCGGCAAAGGACCTGACGTCCTCGATGGCCGATGAAAAGTTCAGGAGCAGGACGTGCCGCCCCTCGATCGTCCGCTCGATGCCCGGAATGAGCACGATGCCGCGCTCCGCGGCGTACGACGCGAGCGGCGCGACGTCGAGCTGCCGGTCGTGCAGGGTGATCGCGAGCGCGTCGTAGCGGAGGGCCGCGGCGAAATCGATCAGCTCACGCGTCGAATACGGGACGGAATCCAGCGGGTCGTCCGAGGTGTGGGCGTGGAGATCGACTTTCAGCATGCTGTTGGCGCGCTACCCCTTCGTTATCGGCCGCCCCGTACCCCTTCATAAGTCGCGCCGGGGCTGCGGGCCCGCGCCGGCCGGTGGGACCCCCAACAGCTGAGTCTTGATTTCCTCATTGTTCCACAACGCTGCCGGATCCGTGGAATGGACGATCCTCCCCCGGCTCATGACGTGCGCCCGGTCGGCGAGCTTGACGGCGAAGGCGGCATTCTGCTCCACCAGCAGGATCGAGGTGCCCTGCTCGCGAAGACGGCGAATGACCGCGGCGACTTCCGCCACCAGCACCGGTGCGAGCCCCTCGGTGGGCTCGTCGAGGACGAGCAGGAGCGGCCGCGCGACCAGCGCGCGCGCAATCGCCAGCATCTGCTGCTCGCCGCCGCTCAGCTCGTTGCCGCGATGGCCGGCCCGCTCCGCGAGCCGCGGAAAGATCGACAGGACGCGATCGAGATCCTCACGCGCGGCAATCGCAAGGTTCTCGCGCACGGTAAGCGATTGAAAGATGCGGCGTCCCTGCGGCACGAGACTCACCCCGCGCGCGTGAATGCGGTAGGGGGGAAGCCGCGTGATATCGACCCCATCGAACACGATGCGCCCCGCGCGCGCCGGTGTCAGCCCGACCAGCGACCGGCACAGCGTCGTCTTGCCGACGCCGTTACGGCCGAGCACCGCCGTGACCGCGCCCTTCGCCGCGTCGAGGCTGACGCCCTGAAGCACGTGGCTCTCGCCGTAGTACGTTTGCAGATCGGTGACCGTCAGGCACGTCACTCGCCGACCCCCGATCCGAGGTAGATGTCCTGTACGGCGCGATTTGCGCTCACTGCGTCGCGCGGCCCCTGCACGAGGACGCGTCCCTGGTGCAGGACGGTGATGCGCTCGGCAAACGCAAAAGCGATGTCCATGTCGTGCTCGATGAGCAGCACGGTCATGGACCGATCGAGCCGCTCCAGCACGTCGTGCATCGAACGGCTCTCGGCCGCTGACAGGCCTGCCATCGGCTCGTCGAGCAACAACAGGCGCGGCTGCCCTGCCATCGAGAGCGCTACCTCGAGCTTCCGCTGGTCGCCGTACGAGAGGTTCCTCGCCCGCTGGCCTGCCAAGTCCGCCAGGCCGAATCGCTCGACTACGCCGGCAGCGCGCTCGCGCAGGTCCGAGAACGACGCAACTGCCCGGTGCATGACGAGCTTCCGCGCGTCGAGCGCCTCGCAAGCGAGCAGCACGTTCTCGAGCACAGTCAGTCCGGGAAAGAGCTTCGTGATTTGAAACGTCCTCGCGATGCCGAGCGCTGCCCGCCGATGCGGAGGGAGGCGCGTGACATCGGCGCCAAACAGCGCAATCCGGCCGGCGCTCGGCGGCAGCTCCCCGCTGATCAGATTGAACAGCGTCGTCTTGCCGGCGCCGTTCGGGCCGATGAGTGCATGTCGCTCGCCGCTGCCTACCGTGAGGCTGACGCCATCGACTGCCTGAAGACCGCCGAACTGCCGCGAGACGTCCTCGAGAGCGAGCGCCGGCGGAGGCATCGCCGCTCAGGACGCCGGGACGACGCGCCGCGAATAGAGCGGCAGTCGCAGGTACTCCGCCGGGTTGAACTTCCAGAACTGCGAGACGCGCGGGACCGTCGCGATGACGGTGTTCTGCAGCTCCCCGTTCACCCGCTCCACGCGGCGGATATAGATGTTCTGAATCGGGTTGCCGTACTCGTCGAGCTCGACGGGCCCGCGTGGCAGGCCCGTCGGCTTCGCCGCGCGAAGCGCCTCGAGAAGCTTTGCGCGGTCCTCGACGCGCCCACCGACCGCCTCGATCGCCGCCAGCACCCACTTGCCGCCGGTGTACATGCTTTCGCCGTAATAGCTCGCCATCTTGTTGTAGCGGCGGCGAAAGGCGGTCGTGAACCGGTTGTTGTCTGGTGTCTGGAGCGCGGCGCTGTATTGCAGCGCCGTGACGGTTCCGATTGCCTCGTCGCCCATGGATATCAACACCGCCTCATCGGTCGTGGTGCCGGACCCGATGAGCGGGATGCGGCCCTTCAGCCCGTACTCCGCGTACTGGCGCACGAACTGCAATGCCGTTCGGCCGAGGAACAGCGCGTACACGGCGTCGGCGTCGCGCGGAATCTGCGCGAGGTACGGCGCGAAGTCGTGCACCGAGATCGGCGTCCACATCTTCTGGACGACGCGGCCCCCTTCGGCCTCGAAGGTGCGCTGAAAGCCGCCCACCGACTCCCAGCCGAACGCGTAGTCGAGGGCGATCGTCGCGATGGTGCGGTACCCGAGCGTCCGATAGGCGTACTCGCCGAAGGCGTGATTCGGCTGGCTGCTGGTCCAGCCGGTACGGACGATCCATTTGCTGCGGCGCCGCTGCGTCAGGTCGTCCGACGACACGACCGGGAAAACCATTGGAATCTGCTGCGCGTCGACGTAGGGCGCCAGCGCGTACCCGCTCGAGGCGAGGAGCGTTCCCGCCATCAGGTGCACCCGGTCCGATTCCACCAGTTTCCGCGCCTTCGTCAGCGTGACGGCCGGGATGGCTTCGTCGTCTTCGACGATGAGCTGAATCTGGCGACCGCCGGCACGGTAGCCAACCTCGTCGAGCAGGAGCAGGAAGCCGTTGAGGATGTCGCGGCCGTTCTGCGCGAAGGGGCCCGACAGCGGCACGATGAAGCCGATGCGAATCGGGTCGGCCGGCGCCTGCGCGCGCAGCAGCGTCACGGCAAGAACGCCGGTGAGAACGAAGACGGCAACTCGCTTCATGTGAACTCAGGTCCGGCTAAAGCCGGACACTACGTACTTTCATGTGAACTCAGGTCCGGGGTAGTGTCTTGAGTGTGGTGGAAAAGTAGAAAGCGCGTCATCATCCGGCGCAGTTCCAATTCAAAGAGCTGCGCCCGCTTGGCGGCGGGTGCCGGAGGATGACGCAATGGAGCACTGTAC